>OLNN01000339.1_pt1 | contig 51433 bp, 48 predicted proteins | sample 1672141 | NCBI WGS metagenome assembly OLNN01 (sample SAMEA3136652, study PRJEB25190) | human gut metagenome | biome: human gut; feature: human-associated habitat; material: faeces | place: Austria | collected 2013
GAACAAAAGTTTAAGCACATCGTTGTTTAATTTACAAGGTACAATCTGCTGTTTTCAAAGAGTTTTCACAACTTTTCGTTGTTCTTAACTGCTCATCAACAGCTTATTTAGTATACCTCTCCCGATACGCTTTGTCAACACATTTTTTCATTTTTCCCAAAAGTTTTTGCGTATAGCTTGCTCTCCCCTTGTCCATACTGAGTCCCGAGGTGAATTTCCATGAAGTATTTCTGCAATCTTACAGCACTGCTATCCCTTGATTCAACGGCTAACGCCTGTTTTTGCGCACTTTCTCCGGAAATCCGGCAGCGTATTCTTCCGCACAGCGCACAGCTGCATACGCGCGAGGAACTGCTGCTCTGCGCCTTCCGTCTGCTGCAGCAATAGTAAAATCCCGAAGCCTATCGCCTCGGGATTTCTTCTTATTTCGCCGCCAGCAAGCACGCATACCGCAGTTTAAGGCGCATTTTCCAGCTTTTCTTCACATTTCTTCCCCAAAGCCGCTGCACGAACAGATCGAGCGCACGCTCCTCGAACGGCTCAAGCGCGATGCCGCCGTATATGATTTTCTCAAGCAGACCGTTCACACGCTCGTACTCTTCGGGCTTAACCGACGGCAGCGTGTCCGCAAGCGCCTTATCGGTCGCCGAGGTCTCCCAGCCGAGCGCCGCGTCAATTCCCCAGAGGAAAATCAGCTTGAACATCAGCTTCTGCGACTGCCGCACACGCTCCTCGATCGACATTCTGCGCCGTTTACGTTCCGCATGCCACAGCACGAACGCGCGTGTCAGCTCCATTGCGCACAGCAGCAGCGTGAACAGCAGAATAACGGTGCCGACAATACCGAATCCAACCGCAGCCACGTTTTTCACCACAGTCAGCGGCTTGGACTGCTCGGAACCACCGGTGCCGGACGACTCGACCACCTGCTCCGCACCCGACCGATCTTCGTCGATAGCCGCAGTTTTGCGCACCGTATCCGGCAGGCTGACCATCTGCTGCAGCGCAACCGCGTCAAAATAATAGCCCGGTGTCGCATCAACCGGCAGCCAGCCGATACCGTCAAAATAGACCTCAGCCCACGCATGTGCGTCCTGACCGGTCAGCACAGCTGTTCCGTCCGCGCTGCTCTGCGTTTTGGCAATCGGCAGATAGTAGCCTTCCGCGTAACGTGCGGGAATGCCGTGCGCCCGCAGCGCCTGCACGGTCGCCGAGGCATAAAGCACTGCATTGCCCTTCCGCGAGTCTGTCAGGAAATATGCAATCGGGTCCGCATTATCCGGTACGGCTTCGGCAGTCTCGCTGTAGCGCACCTGTGCTTTCAGCACCTCGCGGATGCGGCTGAGCGCACTGTAAACACCGTCATTTCCATCATCATAATCCTGCCAGAACAGACGGTTCAGCACAGGCAGCAGTTTCTCGTCCGCTGCGGTATATGCATCATACACAAAGCTGCGATAGACCGACTCTGCTTCCGCATAGGCTGTCTGCTCCTCGGTCTGCGGGCTGCTGACCCAGCACTCCGCGACCATGAGCTCCGACGGACGCGTACCCGAAACCTCGGTCACCGTATAATTGCGAGTACCGAACAGACCGCGCCCCTCGAGCAGCGCGTCTCTGCGTTCGTGCACGTCACCGTCCGTTACCTTTTCCATCGAAGCCGGTGCATACACCGCGTCGCGCGAAGCGTTCTGCACCGATACCTCGACCGTGTTGGCCTCCGGTGCATCGTCGGTCAGCCGGTAATATGCCGCCGACTGTGTAAACGGGTCAAAGCCCTGTGTCTGCAGCCAGTCCAGCATGCCGATATTCTCTCCGCCGTAGGCGGCATCCGGCAGCGGCTTCCATGTGCTGTTTTCATATTTTCCGCCGGTAAATCCACGCAGATAGACCGACTTTTCCTGTTCTGTGTGTATATTCAGCATGGTTTCGCTGCTCCCGTGCAGAAGATTTGCCTGCGAAAGCTCGCCCTGCAGCAGCGTATCCCTGCCGCAGCGCAGCACACAGGAGCACAACCGCCAGCAGTGCCTCAGCACAGCCGATCACCACCAGCGGAAAGTGCTCACCCAGCATTTCCAGCCAATCCGTTATGTGCATTCCTTTACTTGCCAAATTCCATTTTTACTCTTTTCCGTATTTTTCATCCAGTTGATGCCTGCATATCCATTTATACATAATAGCTCCTATATCTGTCGATTTACAACATTTTCCCCAATGCAACTGCTCTCTCCGACAAATTTCTCCCAAAAAAAGCACAAAAAGGATACAGAACAGTACTGTTCTGTATCCTCTTGTATCAATTCGGTTTTAAGCTGAATTACAGCTTTGCCAGCTCGGATGCGATCAGCTTGTTGATGATCTGCGGGTTGCCCTGACCCTTGGAAGCCTTCATGCACTGGCCTACGAGGAAGCCGGTAACATTCTTGCCTGCCTTGAAGTCGGCAACAGCCTTTTCGTTCTTGGCGATAACGTCCTGTACGATGGCGAGGATAGCGCCCTCGTCGGATACCTGCTTGAGGCCCATGCGGTCAACGATGGCCTCAACGGTCTCGTCGGTCTCGAACATGCTCGGCAGAACCTTCTTGCCGGCGTTGCCGGAGATGGTGCCCGCCTCGATCAGCTTGACCAGAGCAACCAGCTTGTCTGCGGTCATCTTGGTCTCGCGGAGGCTTACGCCCTTGTCGTTCAGGTACTTGGAGATATCGGACAGGATCCAGTTTGCGGCAGCCTTGGGCTTAACCTGCTTTGCGGCAGCGTCGAGCAGCTCGGCCTTCTCAAAGCTGTCAGACAGCAGACGCGCCTCCATGGCAGTCATGCCGTACTCGTTGAGGTAACGCTCGTAACGGGTAATCGGCAGCTCCGGAACCTCGCTCTCGATCTGGTGCAGCCACTCGTCGGAGATCTCTACGGCGATCAGGTCCGGGTCCGGGAAGTAACGGTAGTCCTGCGCATCTTCCTTGGTACGCATTACCGTGTTCTTCAGCTTAACGTCGTCCCAGCGGCGGGTCTCCTGCTGGATTTCGCCGCCGTTCTCTACAACCTCGATCTGGCGTGCAATCTCGTAATCAATCGCACGGACCGCACCGGAGAAGGTGTTGATGTTCTTCATCTCAACGCGGGTGCCCAGCTCGGTGGAGCCTTCCGGACGGATGGAAACGTTAACGTCACAGCGGATGGAGCCTTCCTCCATCTTGCAGTCGCAGATGTCGAGGTAGGACAGCGTGGTCTTGATCATTTCAAGGAATTCCTTTGCCTCGGCAGAGGAATGCAGGTCGGGACGGGTTACCATCTCGATCAGCGGTACGCCGCAGCGGTTGAAGTCAACGATCGTGCCGTCGATCTCGTCATGCAGCAGCTTGCCCGCATCCTCCTCGAAGTGGATGCGCTCGAGACGGCAGGAGTGCTTCACGCCGTCCACATAGAAGAATACCTCGCCGTTCTCGCAGATCGGCACATCAAACTGGGAAATCTGATACGCCTTCGGCAGATCGGGGTAAAAATAGTTCTTACGGTCAGCCTTGCACAACTGATTGATGGTGCAGCCGGTAGCCTTGCCCATCTTGGCGGCGTAGTGTACAACCTGCTTGTTGAGTACCGGCAGTGCGCCCGGCATACCGGTGCAAACCGGGCAGGTGTGAGTGTTGATCGGTGCGCCGAAGCCAGTGGAGCACGAGCAGTAAATCTTGCTCTTGGTGGACAGCTCCGCATGCACTTCCAGACCGATGACAGCTTCGTATTTCATGTTTGTCTTCCTCCCTTACAGTGCAGCGATGATGTTCTTGAGACCGGACGCCTGCTCAAAAGCCAGACCGGCGTTCAGCAGCGTCTGCTCGCCGAAGCGCGGACCGATGAGCTGCATGCCGACCGGCATGTGGTTCTCATCAAAACCGCACGGCTGAACCAGACCCGGCAGACCGGCGATATTGACGGAAACCGTGCAGATATCGCCTGCGTACATCTCGAGCGGATTGGTGGTCTTGGAGCCGATCTCGTAAGCCGTGGTCGGCGCAACCGGCGTCAGGATGACGTCGCACTTCTCAAATGCGTTTGCAAACTCCTCGCGGATCTTGCGCTGTGCGGCACGAGCCTTCTTGTAGTACGCATCGTAGTAGCCGGAGGACAGAACGTAGGTGCCCAGCATGATGCGGCGCTGTACCTCGGCGCCGAAGCCCTCGGAACGGCTCTTGGTGTACAGCTCGGTGATGTCGTCGCCCGCGTTCGGAGTGCGGTAGCCGTACTTTACGCCATCGAAACGGGCAAGGTTGGAGGAAGCCTCTGCAGAAGAGAGGATGTAGTAGATCGGCAGTGCATACTCAACGAGCGGCAGAGAGATCTCGAATACCTCAGCACCCATCGCCTTGTACGCCTCTGCAGCCGCCATAACGTTCTTGCGAACGGCATCCGAGATGCCCTCGCCGAAATACTCCTTCGGCAGACCGATCTTGAGACCCTTGACGTCTGCGTTCAGGTTTGCGCGCAGCGAACCCTCAAACGGGGTCTTGACAGAGGTGGAATCGTGCAGCGGATCGTGACCGGTAACCGCATCGAGCAGCATGGCTGCGTCCTCGATGGAGCGGCCGAACGGGCCGATCTGGTCGAGAGAAGATGCGAATGCGATCAGACCGTAACGGGAAACCGCACCGTAGGTCGGCTTCATGCCGACAACGCCGCAGAAGGACGCCGGCTGACGGATAGAGCCGCCGGTATCCGAGCCGAGTGCCAGCGGAGCCTCGCCTGCTGCAACAACAGCAGCGGAGCCGCCGGACGAGCCGCCCGGTACACGGTCGAGACCATGCGGGTTGTGGGTCAGGTGCATAGCCGAATTCTCGCAGGAGGAGCCCATTGCGAACTCGTCCATGTTGGCCTTGCCGGTGATGACCGCATCGGAAGCAATCAGCTTCTCCATAACGGTTGCATTGTACGGCGGCTTGAAATTGCCCAGCATCTTGGATGCGCAGGTGGTCAGCGTGCCCTTGGTGCAGATGTTGTCCTTAATGGCGATCGGGATACCGGCCAGCGCGGACAGCGTATCGCCAGCGGCGCGCTTCTTGTCAACCGCCTCAGCCTGTGCCAGCGCGGATTCCTCTGCTACGGTAACGTAGCCCTGAACCTTATCCTCTACCGCCTTGGTGCGGGCAAAAACGTCCTTTGCCAGCTCTACTGCGGAGATTTCCTTTTTGCCGAGCAGCTCGGACAGCTCGGACGCAGTTTTTTCGTAAAGTGCCATGATTCTGTCCCCTCCTTACTCGACAACACGCGGAACTGCTACGCCGCCGCACTGGAAGTCCGGTGCATTCGGCTCGATCAGCTCATCCGGCGTGAATTCCTGGATCACTTCGTCCTCGTGGAACGCATTCTTGCGCTCGGTGTTGATAACATCGGTGATATCGCCCAGATCAAGCTCAGCCAGCTTGTCCACCATTGCGACGATACCCTGCATGTCATCGGCCAGACGGTCGAAAATGCCGCCGGTCGAATCCAGACGTGCCAGGGACGCGATGTGCTCAATTTCTTTTCTGGAAATTGCCATATCAATTCTCCTCCATTTATATTTATTCTGAAATCGCTTTGTAATTGAAAATTGAGAATGGATAATGGAGAATTAAGGTATCGCGCCTTGCGCGATTATTTAATATCGGCGCTATGCGCCGTACATTCATTTTCCATTTTCAATTATCCATTTTCAATTATGCCTACTCTGCATTGGTTATCATCGTGCGGAATTCTTCTTCCGTCAAGACCGGGATTCCCAGCTCTGCCGCCTTCTGCAGCTTACTGCCGGCATTCTCGCCTGCAACGACATAGCTGGTCTTTTTCGAGACCGAACCGGCCGCTTTGCCGCCGAGAGACTCGATCAGATCGTTGATCTCCTTGCGGGTATAGAGCGTCAGGCTGCCGGTTGCCACAATGGTCTTTCCGGCGAGCAGATCGCTCTTTGCGGTCTTTTCACCGATGAAGTTGACGCCGTGTGCGCGCAGCTTTTCAATGAGCGTATGCGACTGCGGCAGCTCACGCCAGGCGGCGATGCTCTCCGCCGTGGTCTGTCCGATGTCGCGGATCTCGGTCATCTCCTCGACCGGCGCAGTCAGCAGCGCATCAAGCGAGCCGAAGTGGTCGCTCAGGATGCGGCCCGCCTTCTGGCCGACATGCCGAATGCCGAACGCGAACAGCAGCCGCGACAGGTCGCGGGTCTTGCTCGCTTCAATTGAGCGGACCAGATTGTTCGCCCAGACGTCCACCTTTTTGCCGAGCGGCAGCAGCTGCTCGACCGTCAGGTCGTACAGGTCAGCCGCCGACTTGACCAGTCCGGCGTCGATCAGCTTCTGCAGGTTGCCCTCGCCGCAGCCGTCGATGTCCATCGCGTCACGCGACGCAAAGTGCATCAGGTTGCGCAGCAGCTGCGCCGGACACGAGGCACTCGTGCAGCGGATAGCCGCCTCGTCCTCATCGTCGTACACCGGCGCGCCGCACACCGGACAGAACTTCGGGAACTCATACGGCACGGAATCCAGCGGGCGCCGGTCCTTTTCCACGCCGATGATCTCCGGAATGATTTCTCCGGCTTTTCGGACGGAAACAATGTCGCCCACGCGGGCATCGAGCTGACGGATAAAATCGCGGTTGTGCAGCGTTGCGCGGGACACCGAGGTGCCCGCAAGCCGTACCGGCTCGAGCACGGCATTCGGTGTCAGCACGCCGGTGCGTCCCACCGTGATGACGATATCCTTGAGAAGCGTCTGCTTGACCTCGGGCGGGTACTTGTACGCCGCCGCCCACCGAGGGAATTTCGCGGTCGAGCCGAGCGTTTCACGCTGCGCGAAGGAGTTGACCTTGACAACAGCACCGTCAATGTCGAAATCCAGCTCACCGCGGGTCTCACCCATGTTCTCAATCTCGCGCTGCACGTCCTGCGGGTCGGTGTAGACCGGATAGCGCGGGCTTGTCGGGAAGCCGAGGCTCTTGAGGTAATCAAGCGCCTGCACATGGCTTTCCATCGGCAGCTCGTCGCTGTTCTGAATGTTGAAGCAGAAGATGGACAGCCTGCGCTCGCGCGTTATCCTGCTGTCCTTCTGCCGCAGAGAGCCGGCAGCCGCGTTGCGCGGATTGGCAAGCAGCGGCTTGTCATGCAGCTCCAGCTCGGCGTTGAGTGCGTCGAACACGGACTTTTTCATGTAGACCTCACCGCGCACAATGAGATGCGGCGGTGCGTTCTCCAGCTTTTTCGGGATGTCCTTGATGGTTTTGAGGTTCTTGGTTACGTCCTCACCCACCTGACCGTCACCGCGTGTCGCACCGCGGACGAACACGCCGTCCACATATTCGAGCGCGACCGAAAGGCCGTCGATCTTGTACTCGACAACGTACTCCGCCTGTCCGACGGCATTCTCCACACGGGAATAGAACTCGCCGAGTTCGTCAAACGAGAAAACATCCTGCAGGCTTTCGAGTGGATAGGCGTGCGTCACCTTGGCAAACCGGCTGCTCGCCGTGCCGCCGACCCGCTGGGTCGGAGAGTTCGCGTCTGCCATCTCCGGATGCTCGGCCTCGAGCGCGCGAAGTTGACGCTGCAACATGTCGTACTCATAGTCGGTGATCTCGGGCGCGTCCTCGTTATAGTATTTTTCGTTGTGATACCGCAGCTGCTCCCGCAGAGCGGTAATCTGCTCACGCACGTCCATAATAAAACTCCTTTGGTGTGAGCAAATACTCACACAGATTAAGTATACCAAATAATCCGATATTTTTGAAGTATTATTTTTAGGAAATTGTCGCAAAACTACAGTTTTGCCGACAAGTGGAACGGACCGTAGACCGTTCCAAAGTCGTCCGAAAGTTCCTATTCAGAAACTTTCTCCCTCCAGAAGTATAAAAATTGCGCTATCCTTGCGCGGTTTCTTGACCGCGCTGCGCTGATACATGCTCCCGTTTTTTATGGACTGCAAGCAGCCCTATTTAATGCGCGCTATCGCGCGATAAAAGCTTCTTTTCCAGTTATTATACCTATTTTTCGCTGTCATAGTCACGGATTTCGCCGAGCAGATCAGAACCGGAGCCGCTGATATAGGCGTACCGTTCGGGCACCGTGCCGACGATAACCGTGTCCGTGACCGGGTACGTCGAGACGATTTCCCTGTCTTCCCCGCCGAACGGCGTGAGAATGCGGAAGCCGGCATGCACCTCAATGAGAATCCGGTGGCGCGTCTGGTTGATGCCCGCCGAGGTAAACGCGCTGACGAACCGCGCCTCCATCTGAGCAAGTCCCGCAAGACCGACCTTCACCCTCGGGCCCATTCCGGTAAACAAACTGGGCGCGAATACCGTGCCGAGCGGCACCTCGGTCTGCGTTTCCTCCAGATAATCCAGCCGGTCAAACAGACCGTTGACGATACGCGCCTTCACCTTTCCGACTGCGATAATATCCGTACGCAAGGCCGTGATGCGGTTGTCGCTGTCGCGCTCAAGCACCACAAGGTCGGCAAATTCGTCCGGATGGGAGAAAACCTCGTCCTCCATCAGCGTGTTGATCTCCTTGATGGCGCTGTCCTCGCAGACGTTGACGGCGTACTCCATGAAAATGCGCTGAAAGCGTATGGTCAGCAGACCAAGACAAACCGCTAATAGCAGTATCAGCATGGCAAGCACCAGTCTCCTGCCGTTTTTCCGTCTGCGCCGCATAATACCACCCCAGACAGTATATGCAGTCGAGGGAGGAGATAGGAGTGAATGGCGGTTTACGTTTCATGCAGGGTGGGACACCCCAGGGTGGCTTCTCTTGCGGCTTTGCCGCAATTCACCTTCTGACCCCACCCCGCCCCGCAGCCGAGTGCACTCGCTTATGTGCGGTGGGCTGTGGTCAGCCTGCCCTACGGTATGGGTAAATCAATAAATTTCACTCCTGCCTTGCAAAACGCTGTCCAAAGCAAAAAGAAGCACCCGATAAATCAGGTGCTTCTTTGCGCTTGTACGGTATAACCGAGGGATTAATCCTCTTCGTCCTCGAGCAGAGCACGGATGGACAGAGATACCTTCTTCTTCTCGTCGTTGATGTCGATGATCTTAGCCTCGACAACCTGGCCAACCTCCAGCTCGTCCTCCGGCTTTGCGATGCGGTGATCAGCGATCTGAGAAATGTGGATCAGGCCGTCAACGCCCGGTACGATCTCAGCGAATGCGCCGAACGGCATGAACTTGAGGATCTTAACCTCAGCAACAGAGCCGATGTCGTACTTGGACTTGAATACGTTCCACGGATTGTCCTCCTCGCGCTTGTAGCCGAGGGAGATCTTCTTGTTTTCCTTATCCAGACCGATAACGAATACCTTTACCTTGTCGCCAACAGAAACGACCTCGGACGGGTGCTTGATGCGGCCCCAGGACAGCTCGGAGATGTGAACCATGCCGTCCACGCCGCCGATGTCTACGAATGCGCCGTAGGAAGTCAGGGACTTAACGGTGCCGTCGTACTCGTTGCCGATTTCGATGGTGTTCCAGATCTGCTCAGCAGCAGCCTTGCGAGCCTCCCTCTGGATCTCACGGATAGAACCAACAACGCGCTTGCGCTGACGGTTGATCTCGGTGATATAGAAGGACTGCTTGGTCTTAACCAGCTGGCTCATCGGCTGATCCTTCGGTACGCCGGTCTGGGATGCCGGGATGAATACGCGAACGCCGTGTGCAGTTGCAACAACACCGCCGCGGTTCTCCTCAACGATAACACCCTCAACAACGGTGTGCTCCTCGTAAGCCTTCTCAACGGTCTCCCAGCCCTTCAGCTGATCAACGCGCTTCTTGGACAGAGTGATGGTGCCCTCGCCGTCGTTTACGCGAACAACAACAGCCTCGATCTCGTCGCCAACGTGGATGTTGGCAGCTACGTCATAGTTCGGGTCGTCAGACAGCTCACCCAGCGGGATATACGCAGTGTGCTTAACGCCCAGATCTACCTGTACGTCGTTATTGGAAATACCTACAACGGTGCCGGTTACCTTTTCTCCATTATTTAAAGTCTTGAAGGACTCCTCCAGCATTGCTGCAAAGTCCTCACCAGTTTCAATCTTGGTTTCTTCGCTCATCATGTTACTGACCTCCTTAATTATCCATGCCGGTGTGGATGCTCCCGCCGTGATCCCGATGTGCTGGTGCTGCCCGAGCTCCTGCGTAGTAAGCTCTGCCGCGTCTTCGATGTAGCGCACATCCGAGCACAGCGACCGGCTGATCTCATACAGCCGTTTGGTGTTGGAGCTTTTCTTATCTCCGATCACGATCATTTGATCCGATACACCGGCAAGCAGACGAGCCTCCGACTGGCGCTCATCCGTCGCTTTACATATTGTATCAAAAATTTTGAGGTTTGTACACCTTTTTTTTATAAGTCCTACGGAAATATTCCAAATTGACCGGTTGACGGTGGTCTGTGCGACCAGAGAAATGGGTTTGTTTTCCATTTCAGGCCGTTCCGAGAAGGCTCTCGCCTGCTCCTCGCCCTCGAGCACGACCGACTCGCCGCACCAGCCCTGAATGCCCACAACCTCCGGATGTCCGGCGCTGCCGAGAATGACGATCAGCCGTCCGTCCGTGCTCTCTTTATCCGCGATTTTGTGTATTTTCCGCACAAAAGGGCAGGTTGCATCAAAGATTTCGCACTTTTTTGCTTGAAGCAGCGTGTATACATTCCGTGGTACACCGTGCGCCCGAATGAGCACGCCGGCACCGTCCGGAATGTCCTCAAGCGCATACGCGGTGTACACACCGAGTTTCTCCAGCCGCTCGATTTCGTGCATGTTGTGAATGATTTCACCATAGGCATAAATTTTTCCGTTTTTTTTCGCCTGCTGCTCGGCGAGGTCCACGGCACGGCGTACGCCGAAGCAGAATCCGGCGGTTTTGGCTACCGTTACGCTCATACCTGCTCCTTCAGCGCGTAGATGCGGCGCAGGATATCATCCGCGATCAGGCCGTAGTCCTTCTGCTTCGGATCCGGCGTGAACGGCTTGCCGATCACGACCGTGGCTCTGCAGCGGAAACGCTTGCCCTCGGTGATATACATCGGCAGGATCGGCGCCCGGGTCTTGACCGCCAGCATGGCCGCGCCTTTTTTGGTCTCGCCCTCGGCGGCGTGGCGTGTGCCCTGCGGGAAGATGATGAGCTTCTGACCGGCACGAACCGAGCCGAGCGCGGTCTTGATGGCGGTGATATCCGCGCCCTCGCGGTCGATCGGAAAAGCGCCGAGCGCCGCGATCAGCCACGCAAATATCTTCTTTTGGAACAGCTCTTTTTTCGCCATCAGCCGTATCGGTGTCCTGCCGCTGAGTGCGACCGCCGCAAACGGCGGGTCGGACAGCTGCACATGGTTCGGACAGACAACGCAGCCGCCCTCCGGGATGTTTTCGCGTCCGATCACGCGGTAGCCAAAGAAAATATGGAACGCCAGCGCTACCAGCGGCACAACCAGAGCCTGGAACCAGCGGTGGTACTTGAATTTCATGCCTTTTCCTCCGTTTTTTCACGAATAATACGCAGAACGGCCGCTATGCTCTCCTCGAGCGTCAGGCTGCTCGTATCCAGCAGAACCGCATCGTCCGCCTGTTTGAGCGGCGCAACGGCTCTCGTCATGTCCTGCCTGTCGCGCTCGTTGATATCGTGCAGGATGCCATCCATCGTCACCTGCTGGCCCTTCTCAATCAGCTCTTTATAGCGGCGCTCCGCGCGGGACTGTGCCGAGGCGGTCAGGAAAATCTTAACCGGCGCATCCGGCAGGATGACCGTGCCGATGTCGCGGCCGTCCATCAGGATATTGCCGTTTTTCGCCATATTGCGCTGGGTCTCCAGCAGAAACCGGCGTACTTCCGGCACCGCGGATACCTTGGACGCGTAGTACGAAATCTCCGGTGTGCGGATGGCTTCGGAGACATCCTCGCCGTTCAGGAGAACGTGCTGTGCGCCGTCCTGATAGGTCAGCTGAATGGCAATCTCCGGCAGGGTTGCGATAATGCCTGCCGTATCCTCTCCGGCAATGCCCCTGCGGCACACCGCCAGACCGATGGAACGGTACATCGCACCCGTATCCACATATACATAGCCGAGTTTTGCCGCGGCAGCGCGTGCCACGGTGGATTTTCCGGCCCCGGACGGGCCGTCAATGGCAACCGAAATGTACTTCATCATGATTCCTCCTCCGTAGCCGACAGACCCGCCAGACGGCCCGTGGACCACGCAATCTGCAGGTTGAAGCCGCCCGTGTAGGCGTCCACATCGAGCACCTCACCTGCGAAATACAGGTGCGGCAGCTTTTTGGACTCCATGGTTTTCGGGCTGACCTCGCGGACGGACACGCCGCCCGTAGTGATAATCGCCTCGGCGATCGGACGCTTGCCGGAAATCTCGACCGGAAACGCCTTGAGTACGCGCAGCAGCGCGGCACGCTGTGCCTTGGTGATGGAATTGACCTTCTCGCGCGGGTCGATGCCGCTCTTTTCAATCACCACCGGAATCAGCTTCTTCGGGAGCAGCTCACCGAGCGCGTTAATGAAATCGCTGTTCTTGTGCTTGTCAAAGTCCGCGAGCAGACGCTTGTCGAGCGTCTTTTCGTCCAGCGCAGGCTTCAGGTCAATCTCTACACGGTACTTTTTGCTGCCGAAATGGCGCATATGCGCACTCGCGGACAGCACCAGCGGACCGGACAGACCGAAGTGCGTGAACAGCATTTCGCCAAAGTCCGAGTAGAGCTTCTTCTCGTTTTCATACACGGTCAGCTGCACGTTGCGCAGGCTGAGACCCATCAGCTTTTGACAGGTGTCACCGTCCTCGACCAACGGTACGAGCGACGGATTTGCGGGCACAACCGTGTGTCCCGCCTGTCTGGCGAAGCGATAGCCGTCACCGGTCGAGCCGGTCTGCGGATAGGATGCGCCGCCGGTCGCCACGATAACGCGATCCGCCTTATAGGTCTTGTGACCGGCACGAACGCCTGTGAGCACACCGTCCTCGATGAGCAGCTCGTCTGCAGTCGTATGTACGATGGTCACACCCGCCTTTTTCACCCACAGGAACAGCGCGTCAATGATGTCGGCTGCCTTGTCCGACTGCGGGAACACGCGGTTGCCGCGCTCAGTCTTGAGGGCAACGCCATGGTTCTCGAAAAAGTCCATCACGTCCGCCGGACCGAATCCGCCGAGCGCGGAATACAGAAAGCGCGGATTGACCGGCACGTTGCGCAGAACCTCCTGCACATCGCAGTTATTGCACACGTTGCAGCGGCCCTTGCCCGTGATAAACAGTTTGCGGCCAACTTTTTCGTTGGTTTCCAGCAGCGTCACCTGCGCGCCCTGCTCCGCGGCAGTGCCTGCCGCCATCAGACCGGCTGCGCCGCCGCCGATTACGATAATGTTCAATTTATATCGTCCTCCGGTTTTTCATATACGTCGTATTCTTCCCAGATGCGCTCCAGCTTGTTAAATGTCTGCTCAATCTCATCGCGGCGGCTCATGCCGACGGCCACGATCAGTGCGTTGATGACCGACAAGGGCGCCACGAGCGAATCGACAAAGCTCGCCATATCGCTGCGTGCGAGCAGCACATGATCGGCCACACGCGCCAGCGGCGACAGCTGCGAGTCGGTCAGTGCGATAACGCGGGCACCGCGGTCGCGCGCGTACTTCATCGCACTCAGCGTGCGCTTGGAGTAGCGCGGGAAGCTGATGCCGAACAGCACATCACCCGGTCCGACACGGAGCACCTGCTCGAAAATCTCGCTGACGCTGTTTGTATGTACAAGCGTCACATTTTCAAACAAAAGGTTGAAGTAAAAGCCTAAAAAGCTGGCTAAAGCGCTTGAGGAGCGCACACCGAGGATGTAGATCCGCTTAGCGCCCATGAGCGCGTCCACCGCGCCCTGAAAGGCGTCGCGGTCGATCTCGTCGAGCGTTACGCGGATCATGTCCGTATCCGCGTGCAGCACGGTCTGCAGCACATCGCGGCCGCCCATGCGGTCGCCCGCAACCTCCATGCGCTGCACCGAGGTCAGCTTGTTGCGGATCATCTCCTGCAGGGCACGCTGCAGGTGCGGATAGCCGTCATAGCCAAGCTCGGTCGCAAAGCGCACGACCGTGCTTTCACTCACGCCGACAGTCACACCCAGACGGCTCGCGGTCATGAACGCAGCCTTGTCGTAGTGCTCTAAGATAAAACGCGCGATCTGCTTCTGACCCTTGGAAAAGCCGGGCAGCTCGCTTTGAATTTTTGTGATCAGGTCATTCATTATACTCTCTCCTGCATTGCATTCTCTGCATACATTCCTGCATTTGCACGATACTATTGTAAGTGAACCTGCAAAAAAATGCAAGAGCATATGGGTGCAAATTGCAAAAAGACAGGGATTTCCTTAGAAGATCAAAGGTTCTCCTGCACATCGGCAGCGATGTCCTGCAGATACGCAATCTCGTCATTCGTCAGCTCGCGCCATGCGCCGCTCTTGAGGTGCGGATCGAGCGGCATCGTGCCCATTGCCACACGCTTGAGGCGGCGAACCTCCAGACCGCACTTCTCGCACATTTTGCGAATCTGGCGGTTGCGGCCCTCGTGGATGGTCAGGCGCAGCTTCGCGCTGATTTCGTCACGGTCAATGGTAACAACCGTTGCCGGACGGATGCTGTAGCCGTCAATCTCCATCGGCTCTGCGAGTTTCGGGATGTTTTCCAGATTGCCGCGTACGCGTACCTCATAGTGCTTTTCCACCTCATGGCGCGGATGGGTCAGCGCGTTAAGCAGATCGCCGTCGTTGGTCAGCAGCAGCAGACCCTCGGAGTTGTAGTCCAGACGGCCGACCGGCACGACACGCGCACCGCAGCCGCGTACCAGATCGGCAACCGTCTTGCGGCCGTGCTCGTCCTTCATCGTCGTGACATAGCCGCGCGGCTTGTACAGCATTAAGTATACCTTTTCCTCGGCACCGCCGATGGGCTTGCCGTCCACGAAAATTTTGTCACGGCGCGGATCGGCCTTGTCACCGACCGAAGCCTTTTTGCCGTTTACCGTTACGCGGCCGTCATCGATCCAGCGCTCCGCCTCACGGCGGGAGCACAGGCCTGCCTGAGCCAGTAATTTCTGCAGTCTTTCTTCCATTTATGTTACCTCTTTCGTTTTGTTCTATTGTTTTAATGGAAAATGAATGTGTCGCCTTACAGGCGGAATTTAATTACGCCGCTCTGCGGCGATTCCGACGCAGCGCGGATGGAACTCGTGCAAGGATAGCGTCATTCTCCATTTTCAATTCTCAATTTCTAAACCGTTCCATAATGCGTTCAACGAAGGATTTTTCTTCCGCCGGAAGCAGCGATTCCCCGCCGTAAACCAGCGTATCGCGTCCCAAGACGCAATCCCCGAGCCGATACTCCATTGACCCCGCCTGTGCCGTCTTCACGACCGGTGCATAGCAGATTTTTTCGCCGTAGCGCACGCGCTGCAGCTTCTCTTTCTCGCCGGGCAGCAGATACGCCGTCACGGTATTCTTCGCCGTGAGCGGCACGGACGCGGTATCACCGCCGAACACGCGTGCGTTTGCAATCGTGTCTCCTGCTTTATGCAGCGTGACCTCGCTGTACTGCGCGAAGCCGGCGTCGAGCATCTCCCTGTGGTCGTTCCAGTCGTTCGGGTCATTGAGCGTCACCGCGATGATGGTGCGCCCGTTTCGCTCGGCCGCCGAGACCAGACACCGCCCTGCCGCCCGCGTAAAGCCGGTTTTCACGCCGATCGCACCGTCGTACATGCTCAGCAGACGGTTGTGATTGCTCAGCGCATGCCCGCTGACCGTGCAGCTTTTTGTCGAGACGATCTGCCGGAACACCGGGTCCTTGAGCGCCGCCGCGGTGATCTTGGCCAGCTCATGTGCGGTGGTGTAGTGCGTGTCGGACGGCAGGCCGTTCGGATTGTCGAAATGCGTGTCCGTCAGACCGAGTTCCGCCGCTTTGGCGTTCATTTTGCCCACAAAGGCGGTCATGCCGCCGCACTCTCCCGCGATGGCGACCGCCGCGTCGTTGCCGGACGCGAGCATGAGTCCGTACAGCGTATCCTGCAGCGAGAGTGTCTCACCCGCTTTCAGGTACATGGATGAGCCTTCCACGGCGGCGTACTCCGGCTTTACGGTATACACGCGGTCAAGGTCACCCTCGCCGAGCGCGACGAGCGCGGTCATGATCTTGGTGGTGGACGCCATCGGCAGGCGGCTGTCCGCGTTCTGCTCGAACAGCGTTTCACCTGTGTCTGCATCGATCACGACGGCCGCCCGTGCGCTCACCGCGCCTGCCCTCGGCAGCACGAGCAAAAGCGCGAGCACGCAAAACAGCTTTTTCACATTGCACCACTCCCCGCATAACAAAACCTACTCAGCATTCACGCGAGTAGGTTTTGCGGGAAAACGCGGTTTTATTCGTCGCCGGACAGGGTTTCCGCCACTTCGGCTGCGTCCTCGGTCTTGCCCTTGAAGCCGCTGACAAAATTGGACACCTTGTTGATCGCACCCGGGATCATCTCGACCAGACGATCCACCGTGTCGGACGCCTGTGCGTTGATGCCGAGGATGTTGGCGCTGCCGTCCTTGCCGATGACAAGGAAGCACACCGGCGAAACCGTCACACCGGCGCCGCTGCCGCCGCCGAACGCGAGCGGAGACCCGCTTGCCGCGTGCTTGGATGCGAACTCGCTGCCGCCTGCGCCGAAGCCGAACGACACCTTGGAGACCGGGATAACGGTCGTGCCGTCCGCCGCTACGATCGGGTTGCCGATAATGGTATTAACATCCACCATTTCCTTGATTTTGGACATGGTTTCAGTCATCAAATCGCTGATAGGATGATGTTCACTCATAATTTTCGCCTTCCTTTATACGTTTTAACTGATTATTTGAAATATTTCTTGTACAGCTGATACATCGGCTTGCCATGCCGCAGCAGCACTCTGACGAGCGATATCGGCCGTATCGAGCAGTTTACGGTAAATGCCCACTCGGTATGGTCAGCGTTGAAGTCCGCGTCCGCGCTGACATGGTAATCCTGCATATCGAAAGTATTCTCCAGGAACGGAACAATGATTCCGCAGAGCGCCGCAGCCTGCCCGAGCAGAATGCCGGTCTGCGCCGCATCGTCTGTTCCGATAACTACGCGCGCCCGCAGTCTGCTGATGCGCAGGCGGTCGGTCAGGTCGCTGAGGAAATCGCGTACCGTGCCTGCGATCTCACCGACATCCAGTCCGTCCTTCGGCAGCGAGAGACCGGACTTGCCGCTCTTTTTCTTCTCACTTTCCTCGGATTTCTTCTGCTCCGCTTCCGTTTCCTCTTTTTTCTTTTTCAGGTGGCGCGGTCTCGGGTACAGCGGAATGCGAACCGGCCCATACCGTGCCTCCACGCTCACCTCGCCGGTCACGCCGACAGCTTCAATGCCTGCCCGAATGTTCAGCAGCACCAGCACAATCACCAGTGCCAGCAGTACAATTCCAAGCAGAATGCCTAAAATCCAGAGTAAAACCGTTCCCATAGGCGGTCACTCCGTTTCCGGCGGCACAGGCTCGCCGTTCAAGAAGCGCAGCTGCTCGCCGGGCGGTGTCTCGTGCAGCGTGCCGTCCATGTTCAGCTCCATCTGCTCGTTTTCTTCAAGCGCGGGCAGCGCCGGAAGGTCCTCGATGCTTGCCAGTGAAAAGCTGCGCAGGAACTGGTCGGTCGTGCGGAACAGCATGGGCTTTCCGGGCACGTCCAGCCGCCCGGCCTCCTCGATGAGCCCCTTTTCCGCCAGACTGCTCACCGTGTTCGATGAATCAACACCTCTCAGCTGGTCGATGAACGCGCGCGTTACCGGCTGGCGGTATGCGATGATGGTCAGCACCTCAAGCGCCGCAGGCGACAGCGCAGGCGGTCTGCGCGATTCGGTCACGCGGCGCACATACGGCCCGTACATCGGCCGGGACGCCAGCTGCAGCTTGTCCTCGATACGCAGCAGCATGATGCCGCGGTTCTCGAAGTCGTAGCGGTTCTCAAGTGCAGCCGCCGCGTCCAGCAGCTCCGCCGGAGCGGCCTCGAGCGCCGCGGACAGCCGTTCAATGGTAACCGCATCGCCTGCCGCGAACAGCACAGCCTCCAGTCCGGCCTCGAGCGCCGTCATGCTGCCGTTATTTTGTGTTGTCATTTGTCAGCATCAGCTCCATCTCCTCGCCGTCCCCTTCCAAACGGATTCGGCGGGTCTTGGATAATTCCAGCACAGCCAGAAAGGTAGCCACAATCTCCGAGCGGTTTCTCGCATCGTCGAACAGCCGCATAAACGGCACGCGCATCCGGTACAGAAAGCGCTTGAGGATCGCAGTGACACGTCCCTCTACCGGTGCAGGCTCCCGCCCGACAATGCCCTGAAACGAGGTCACCGGCGGCGGCAGACGGCGCTTGGTGCGGCGCAGCATTTTGTTTGCCGCGCGGATGAGATCGTTTACCGTGTGGTGATACTCCACCGGTGCATCATCCTGCCGTTCGGGCGGTTTGACGTAGATATCACGACCGGTTTCGTTCTTTTCCGCAAAAAACGCAGTCGCGCTCTTGAGTCTCTGGTACTCGAGCAGCATCTCGACCAGACCCGCTCGCGGGTCCTCCCCGGCCTCGTCCTCCTCGTGCTTCGGCAGCAGCATCCTAGACTTGATGTACACCAGCTGCGCCGCCATTGCGATGAAGTCACCGGCAACGTCCAGATCCATGTGCTCGGCCTCGTGCAGAACCGCCATGTACTGCTCAAGGATTTCCGCGATGGGGATATCGTAAATGCTCACCTTGTTTTTGGAAATCAGGTGCAGCAGCAGGTCAAGCGGCCCGTCAAAGTTGTCTAAATGAAAATCCATAGCTTACAGAAACAGGCTGACGAAGTTTACCGCCAGCATGAGAACACCGTTGCCGACCCAGTCCATAATGCCGTCCAGCCAGCCGAACCAGAGCGCCGCGATAAACACGAAAAAGATGATATTCTGGTACTTCTGCAGCTTGAGTGACCACGAAAACGGCATAAATGCGTCAACGACGCGCGAGCCGTCCAGCGGGTGCACCGGAACGAGATTGAACACACCCAGACCGACCGACATGCTCGCAACGATGAGCAGGAACTGCGACAGCGACCACAGGAACGTATTCGTCATGTTCATGCGCACCACAAAATACAGGCAGTACGCGATAAAGGCGGTGATAAAGTTGGATACCGGACCGGCAAGCGCAGTCAGCGCCATGCCCCAGCGTCTGTTCCTGAAATTGGCGATATTGACCGGCACCGGACGCGCCCAGCCGAAGCCGAACAGCAGCAGGCACAGGAAACCGATCGGGTCGATATGCGCCATCGGCGACAGCGTTACGCGGCCGGAATCACGCGCGGTACGGTCACCGAGCAGATAGGCAGCACCGCCGTGCGCAGTCTCGTGGATGGACAGGCACAGCACGATCGCGGGCAGCGAAAGCGCCAGTGTGATAAATGCGGAGCGGATATCGCCGCTCATCAAAGCTCTCCAAAGCAAGCTGTTTCCTCCATTATTGCAGTGATTCTGATTCTATATTACCCTATAATGGATTATTATAACACGGATAGAGGTTGTTGTCACCCGAATATTTGTTCTGTACAACATTCGGCGGGATTTTGTCGTTTCATTGCAGGGCAGGATACTCCGAAGTGCCCCGCCCTGCATGATAACTTACCGAATGGATAATATCTTTGCTGCATAATTATCTACTCGGTAAGTTTTAGCAGCACATTAACGGATTATCTGCTATAATTAACTTGTACATTTATGCACTTGGAGGATTCGACATGAAACAGCAGGACGGCAAACCGCGTTTATTCTCGTTTACGCTGCGGGATTTCCTTATTTTCGCGGCGATATTTATCTGTGCACTGGTGCTCTGCACCTTGCTGCGCCGCTCGGACATCAGCGATGGCTTCGCCTCTCCGGTATTTGTTCTCGCGGTGCTGCTCACCTCGCGCTTCACGAACGGATACCTGTTCGGCACGCTTGCCGCATTCCTGAGCGTTATCGGCATCAACTACATCTTCACCTTTCCCTACTGGGAATTCAACTTCACGATGACCGGCTATCCGCTGACATTTTTCGTTATGCTGTGCGTATCGCTCGTCACCTGCACGATGACCACCAAGATCAAGCAGCAGGAGCAGTTTCGCATGGAGAGTGAGCGCGAGAAAATGCGTGCCAACCTGCTCCGCTCGGTCTCGCACGACATCCGCACGCCGCTGACCTCCATCATCGGTTCAACCTCGGCCATTCTGGAAACGCCCGACCTGTCTCTCGAACAGCAGCATCAGCTGCTCGAGGATGTGCGCGATGACGCGCAGTGGCTGGTCCGCGTGGTGGAAAACCTGCTGTCCATCACCCGCATGGGCGAGGACACCCGGATCACCAAGCAGCCTGAGGCCGCCGAGGAGGTGCTCGGCGAAGTCGCCCGCAAATTCCGCAAGCACTATCCCGACGTCAAGATATCGGTGGCTGTGCCGGATGAGCTGCTCATCGTGCCGATGGATGCGATCCTCATTGAGCAGGTCATGACCAATCTGCTTGAAAACGCCGTTCGGCACGGCAAAAACACCACCCATATTGCGCTCTCTGTGCATCAGGATGGCGAAAACGCCGTCTTTGCCGTGCAGGACAACGGCGGCGGCATCCCGCCCAAGCTACTGCCCGTGCTGTTCAGCGGAACGCTGCGCCACAGCGACACGCCCACCGGAGACGGCAAGCGCAATATGGGACTGGGACTTTCTGTATGCAACGCCATTGTCCGCGCACACGGCGGCACAATGCACGCACAAAATAGGGACGGCGGTGCGGAATTCATCTTCTGCCTGCCGATGATAGAAAAGGAGCCGGAACTGCAATGAACATTCGAGAAAAAATACTCATTGTGGAGGATGAAAAGAGCATTGCGCACTTTATCTCCACTATTTTGAACTCCAACGACTACGAAACGCTGCTGGCCCGCTCGGGCAGCGAGGCGAAGACCATGATCTCCTCGCACTGTCCGGATCTGGTCATCCTCGATCTCGGTCTGCCGGACATGGACGGCATTGACGTCCTGCGCGAGCTGCGCTCGTGGTCGAGCCTGCCGGTGGTGGTGGTTTCCGCCCGCTCGCACGAGCACGACAAGGTGCAGGCGCTCGATCTCGGCGCGGACGACTACCTGACCAAGCCGTTCGGCACCGCCGAGTTGCTCGCACGCGTGCGCACCGCCATCCGCCACACGAGAACCACCTCGGCGAACAGCGAAATCGCCCGCGAGGGCACCTACACGGTCGGTGAAATGACCATCGACTATAACAAGCATCAGGTGCTTGTCCGCGGCGAGAATGTCCACCTCACGCTCAGCGAGTTCCGTATCGTTGCGCTGCTCGGCAAGTTTGCCGGCAAGGTGCTTACCTACGATTACATCATCAAGGAGCTTTGGGGACCGCGAGCCGGCGGTGACAACCAGATCCTGCGCGTCAATATGGCAAATATCCGCCGCAAGATCGAAAAAAATCCTGCTGAACCGGAGTATCTGTTTACCGAGGTTGGCGTGGGATATCGTATGGCAGAGAATACGGATAATTGAGAATGGAGAATGGAAAATGGAGAATGTCGCTATCCTTGCGCGAGTTCCGTCCGCGCTGCGACGTGGTACCGCGCTACGCGCGATGATTAAATAACGGCGCTATGCGCCGGACCATAATTCTCAATCCTACATTATCAATTCTCCATTCCTAAACAAAAAATCCCGAACCGTTTGGTTCGGGATTTCTTTGTTTAGGTAAACTCCGTCGGTGAATAGCTGCCGTCCGCGATCTGCTGCGCGACTTCGTCGCTCAGTGCGTTATACACAACGCCCGGCTCCAGCGTGATGCCGTGAATTGCGGCAAGCTGAGAGACCGTTACAAACGCGTAGGTCTTATCCGTGCGGCTCTGCAGCTCGTCGATCGCTGCCAGCGCACCCCGAACCGAAGTCTCATACAGGTCGTGCATCAGGACAACATCGCCGTCCTGCGCCTGCTCCACGATGACCTTCTTCACATGATCGGCATCGCGGTACTTCCAGTCCTCGGTGTCCACGCTCCAGTTGATGATCGGATAGCCAAGCTCTGCGGCTACCGCCTTGACATCCGAGTTGACGCCGCCGCCTACCGGACGCAGCACCTGCGGTGCCTGCCCCGCAATATCCTTGACCGCATTGGTCGCATCGTCAATCTGTGTGCGGATATCATCCACGCCCAGACCGGTCAGGTGGCACATCGGATGATTCATGGTGTGGTTGCCCAGCTCATGGCCTTCGTTTACCATGCGCGGCAGCACATCCGATACCTCGGAGACACGCTCGCCGACCATCAAAAACGTAGCAACCGCGCCGCGCTGCTTGAGGCCGTCCAGCAGATAGTTGGTCAGGCCGTTCGGATAGCCGTCCTTTTTGCCGGTCGGACCGTCGTCAAACGTCAGCGCGATATAGACATCGGCCTCCGGAATATCGCCGTCCACGGCATCGCCCAGCTTATCCTTCATGTTCTTGAGGTATGCCTTCTGGCTGTCAAAGCCGTCAAGCGTTACGCCGGTGAACGAGAATACGCCGTCACCGAGATCGGTATACGTCTTGCCAAGGATCGCCGCAAGCACCTGCGGAGAAACGTAAAAACGGTTCTTGTCCTGATCCGTGTAGGTGGAGAAGCCATTACCGGAGGCACGCTTGCCGTCCACCTTGGTCTTGCCGTCGTCCGCATCCACGGTCGCGGTGGATTCACCGCAGGTGACATTCCATGCGCCCTTGCCATCGTCCTCCGCCTTGCCGCCGAGCGCGGTCATCGCGGCCTTGAGCGGGATATACGCCGTGCCGTCCTGATCGAGCACGCCTGCACCCAGCTTTTTGCCTTCTTCCACCATGTGCTTGGTGCTGCCTTCATAGAGCAGCTGATCCGAGCCGACTCGCATAACGATGCTGCCGCTCATCACCTGTCCCTCGGCCGGGCCGAGCACCTTGAGCGCCTTATCCGTAATTTCACCGATCTTCTTGTCGGTCAGCGCTTTTTTTGCCTGACTGATGATGATCAGATCGCCGTTTTCGGCGGCAACCTCACCGGTCTGCCACGAAAGCGCCTGACAGATATCCTTGACCGGCGCATAAACCACGCCGTTCTTCTCCACCGGTGCGGAGGCGAAGGTTTCGGTCGCGTCACCGACCTGCAGGTTTGTATCACTGAGCTTAATTGTCAGCACGGTCTTTTTGAGCGTGATCGTGCCGGATTTAGCGTTCTCGTCCCAGTTCAGCTCCAATCCGAGGTTATCGCACAGTGAGCTGATGGACGCCATGCCGTTGCCCTGACTGTCACGGTAGGGCGCAGCGTCAACCTGTATCGCCTTGCCGTTCTTATATGCATTCGTGTTGCCCACCTGATACACCAGCACGTTGTTGCTGCTGACTACGTTTCCGACAATCGAACGAATCGCCCGCACACCGAAGAAAATGACCGCAATGATCAGAATGATCAGGGCAAACAGTACACCGTAGTGACTGTTGCGCCGTCTGCGTCTGCGCCTTCTTCTCTGCGGGCTGCGCGGCGCCTGCCGCGCCGATTCATATGCCATTTTTGTCATCCTTCCTATCCTTTTTATAACATATGCTTCTAAGATATAAGTATACCACCTTTCGACACAAAGCGAGGTTACAGTTCTGTTACTTTTTACAGCTTCCGCCCGCACTTTTTCTGTCCTTTTCTGACGACAGACTTACGGCAACACCGCACAATTAAAGCAGCGGTTCCTTGCGCGAGTTCCGTCCGCGCTGCCGCAGCTCCTTGCGCAGGTTCCGGTCGCGCTGCCGCGGCGATTTGCGGTATTGCCTTACAAATCCTCGCCTGCACTCCAGTTGACAAGATGAGGCGACTTTTTCGGCTGCACAGATGCCGGGTCGGGCACCTTTACACCGAAGAAATCATACCACTGACCGCACTGCTCGCACTGCCAAGCCGTTGCTTCGGTTTCGTCCATGATGAAAATCTCGTTTCCGCATTCACAATTCAGAATTGTCATTATACTTCCTGCTTTCCTGCTGTTGTATTTCTGCTATCAGTATAGCATAAGCCGCGCATAAAGTCGAATGCCGGCGCAAAGAAAAAGGGAGTGTTTCCACTCCCTTTCTGTGCGGTTACGGCAGCCTGAGCAGTCCTGCCTCGCGCAGACTGTCGAGCAGCTCGTTGAACCGTGCAACGATGTCGTCCGCACCGGTTGCGTCTGCTACCGATGCCGCTGCTTCCGGACTTGCACCGGCGGGGCCTGTCGGGCCGGTCGGGCCGGTTGGGCCAACTGCACCTGCTTCACCCGCGGGGCCGGTCGGGCCGGTGGCGCCAACTGCGCCCGCTTCTCCTGCGGGGCCGGTCGGGCCGGTGGCGCCGACTGCGCCTGCTTCACCTGCGGGGCCGGTTGGGCCGGTTGGGCCAACTGCGCCTGCTTCACCCGCCGGGCCTGTCGGGCCGGTTGGGCCGATTGCGCCTGCTTCACCTGCGGGGCCTGTCGAGCCGGTTGGGCCAACTGCGCCTGCTTCACCCGCGGGGCCGGTCGGACCGGTTGGGCCGGTGGCGCCGACTGCGCCTGCTTCACCTGCGGGGCCTGTCGGGCCGACTGCGCCTGCTTCACCCGCCGGGCCTGTCGGGCCGGTGGCGCCGGTCGGACCGATCGGTCCCGGAAAGCCCGGCGGTCCCGGAGGACCCGGAATGCCTCTCGGCCCCATTGGCCCCATCGGTCCCCTTTCTCCTCGCGGTCCGCGCGGACCCGGAGGTCCGGGAGGTCCCATCGGACCCGGTCGGTCGTTGCCCATCACCGCATCGCACACGCGCTCCTGCCAGCGTTCGCTCGGACGTTCCCAGTTGCCGCAGCAGTCCTGTCGATCGTTCATGTCGTTCTTCCCTTCCTTCCGATTTGCCGGAAAACTCCGGCAGTTCAGTCTATGCCAACGGCGGCTCTGCGGTGAGACCCTGCGCGGCAAAATACCGTCGGTTGTGCGCCACTGCCGCCGACTGCGGGCGCACGAGTGCTGCCCTTTCATTCCAGGCACAGGCGTGCTTGGGGTCTCCCAATTTGTCCCAGCAGGCGCACAAGCCGAGTGCCGGCGCATAAGCACAGGCGTTCACATCAATAAAGCCGTGCGGTGCTGTGCTTGCGGCTCGAATGGCGGTTTCGTACCAGAACACCGCCTGTCTTGCGCGGTTATCCGCATATTCGAGGGCTGCAAGCGCACAGCACACGGCACTGCGCGGCACCTCCAGTGCAAACGAGCGGGTCAGTGCCCGCTTTGCCTGCTCGCGCTCTCCGAGGGCGGTCAGCGCCTGCGACAGACCAAGGCACGCATCTATTTTGTTCTCCGTCCAGCCGTCCGGCATCGCAAGGAAGGCTTCAAACGCTTCGACCGCCTGTGCGTACCGTTTATGTGCCAGCAGCTCGCGCGCGTAATAATAGCTGCCGCGTGCATCCAGCTTTTCCCCCTTAGCGAGCAGATTTTCGTAGATTTTCAGGTTGCGGTCGGAGTACGCGCACGGCGGCTTGCGGTGTGTCACCGCCGCGTCTCCGTACCGGATATTCCCGCATGGCGCGATGCACTCGTGCACCGCACCCTGCCATCGGAAGTGCGCGGACGTTTTGAGCAGCCGCTCACGGTAACAGAAAAAAGTCGGTCTGCCCTGCTCATCAAAACCGGTGTGGTACGGCAGCATGACGACATCGGCCGTGCCGTCCAGCTCCGCTTTGAGCGCAAGCAATTTCTGACGGTCGGACGGCAGAAGCACATCGTCCGCATCCAGCCACAGCGTATAGTCCATGCGCGCCTGCGCAAACGAAAAATTGCGTGCGGCAGAAAAATCATCGCACCACGGGAACACCTGCACAGTGCCGTATTTTCGGGCAATTTCCCGCGTTTTGTCGGTCGATCCGGTGTCCGTGATGCAAATTTCATCCGCAATGCCGCGCACGCTATCCAGACACCGCGCGAGCACCTTCTCCTCATTGCGTACGATCATGCAAAGGCTGACGGTCGCCATGGCATCCCCTCCCATCCAGTCTATGCAAGGCGAATGAAGGTTGCCAATCTGCACGGATTTTGGTACAATAAGAAGAGTAAATCACGGAAACGGAGAGATTTTTCGATGGAGACCGAAGTAAAGCTGACCAAACTTGCAGGCTGCGCCGGCTGCGGCGCAAAAGTCGGTGCCGGAACGCTCGTACACCTGCTTGAAGGCTTTCGCACGCATACCGACCCGCGTCTGATCGTCGGCTATGACAAGAGCGATGACGCAAGCGTGTATGTGCTCGACGAGAACACCGCACTCGTGCAGACGACCGACTTCTTCCCGCCCATCGTGGACGATCCGTTCCTGTACGGACAAATCGCGGCTGCCAACGCGCTCAGCGACGTGTACGCCATGGGCGGTGAGCCCAAGCTCGCGCTCAACATCATGTGTCTGGCGCAGAGCATGGACGATCATGCGGTGCAGGAAATCCTGCGCGGCGGCTACGACAAGGCCTACGAGGCCGGCGCGATCATCACGGGCGGTCACACCATTCAGGGTGCCGAGCCGATCTACGGACTGGCGGTTTCGGGCTTCGTGCATCCGAAAAAGGTGCTCACCAACAGCGGCGCAAAGCCGGGGGACGTGCTGATGCTGACCAAGCCGCTCGGCGTTGGCGTGCTGACCACAGCAGCAAAAGCGGATCTGGTCGAAAAGTCCGTGCTTGACCGCATCTACCGCCAGATGGCTGCGCTCAACAGGGCCGCGCGTGATGTTATGGTGAAATATCCGGTGCACAGCTGCACGGATGTCACCGGTTTTTCGTTGCTCGGCCACAGCTTTGAGATGGCACAGGGCAGCGGCGTTTCCGTGCACCTTCGCGCAGACGACGTACCCTATCATGCAGAAGCGTACCCGCTGGCAGAGATGGGACTGATTCCGGCAGGCGCGTACCGCAACCGGCAGTATGCGGAGGCCGGCGTATGTGTCAATGGTAAGGTTTCGCGAACCCTGCAGGATTTGTTTTACGACCCGCAGACCAGCGGCGGCCTGCTGTTTGCCCTGCCGGAGCAGGACGCGCAAGGCTGTCTGGATGAACTGCAGCAGAGCGTGCCGGAAGCGAAGATCGTCGGGTATATTACCGAAAAACAGGAGTTTTCGATTTATTTGGAGTAAATATAAAATTGAGGATGGAGAATTGAGAATGGAAAATTAACACGGTAGTTGACCGTTTTCTTTTGAAATTGAACCCAATCAAAAAACACCCCGAACCTCAGGTTCGGGGTGTCAGTCTGTCGAAAAAGCAGCATTTCAACTCTTGTGCTTTGTGCGGCAGCACGCATAAAATAGAATTTGCACAGCAAATTCATAATTCCCGGGGGCGTGTACCTCGGGAATTATACAAGGGACGAAAAATTGTGCCCGTAGGGCGCGGCTTTTCGTCAAGATTCGATTGAAAGCGTGGTTTCAATCGAGAGGCTGCTCGAAAAACGGAGTTTTTCGACAGCCTCAACACCCCGAACCTCAGGTTCGGGGTGTTTTCTATTCGGAGCAGAGACTGAAATCTGACATTTCATTCTCCATCCTCCATTTTCAATTCTCCATTACTCTTTCCCGCCCTGCAGGATATAAATCCCATGCTCAATGGGTTCGAGCACGGCCTGCAGATTTTCGCACGCGCCCTTGGGACTGCCCGGCAGATTGATGATCAGGCTCATGCCGCGAATGCCCGCTGCCGCGCGCGACAGACACGCCTTCGGCGTAATCTGCATGGACGCTGCCCGCATGGCCTCCGGGATACCCGGCGCGAGCTTTTCGCAGACCTTGATGGTCGCCTCCGGCGTTACATCGCGCGGTGCAAAGCCGGTGCCGCCGGTGGTGACGATGAGTGCGAGCTTCTCCTCGTCGGCGGCATGGATGAGCACGGACTCGATACGCGGCTGCTCGTCCGGCAGCACCTCGACCGCACCGACCGCGTAGCCTGCCCGCTCGAGCAGATTCTTGACGGCAGGGCCGCTCAAATCCTCCCTCTCACCGCGGAACGACCGGTCGCTTACTGTAATAACTTTAGCAGTCAGTGGGCGAACACTGTTCGCCCCTACGGAACACGACATATCACACACCTCCGAAGCCGCAGTGCGGATAGGTGCAGACCTCACAGCCGAGACACAGACCGCCTTCTCCGAGCGCAACAAAATCGCGCCTGGTCAGCTGCACGCCCGCCGCGATGCGCGGCAGAACCAGATCAAAAATGGTGGCCTTGGCGTACATGACGCATCCGGGCAGACCCATCACCGGACGGCCGTCCGTGTAGTAGCCCAGAAGGAACATGGCGCCCGGGAGCACCGGCGCGCCGTAGGTGACGATATCCGCGCCGCTCTGTTTGATCGCACCCGGCGTGGAATCGTCCGGATCGACGCTCATGCCGCCCGTGCACAGGATCATATCGACCGGCTTGTTTTTCATCTGCTCGATAGCCGCCGCAACGTTCTCCATGCCGTCCTCGACCAGAACGTGCTCGGTCATTCTGATGCCGAGTGCAGCCAGCTTTCGTTCTACAACCGGCGTGAAGCTGTCCGGAATACGGCCCTTTGCGACCTCACTGCCGGTAGTGACAACGGCTGCTGTTTTCAGCGTAAACGGGCGGACTTCCAGAATCGGCGTGCCGCCTGCCGCCTGCTCAGCCTGCCGCAGTTTCTCCTCCCTGATTATAAGCGGAATCACGCGCGTGCCGCACAGCTTATCACCCGGATGGACGATGCCGTTGCCGCGTCTGGTGGCGATCATGATTTCGTCAATACTGTTGACTGCGTTCAGCCGCTCGGTATCGACCAGAAAAACGCCGTCAATGTCCGAAGAAAGCTCGATTTTTCCCTCTTTTGTCTCGCTTTTACGCATGTTGGCGTTCTGACAGAGCGCACACAGCCGCTCTGCCGCGTCATTCTCGTGCAGAAAACCCGGCTGCAGCTCCCAGACGTAAAGCTGCTCCTTACCCATCGAAAGCAGCACCGGAATGTCCTCCGCGGTGACGATGTGGCCCTTGCGGAAGCGCGGCCCCTTGCTCACGCCCGGGATGATCTGCGTCATGTCATGGCACAGAACATGGCCGACCGCGTCCTCGGTTTTGATACATTTCATGGCTTTTCCTCCTCGATCTCGTCACCGGCGGTGATCGTGCCGCCCGTCAGCACAATGGCAAAAATGCCGTCGGTCGGCATGACGCACTTGCCCGTCAGGCGGCGGATTTCACAGTCATTATGGCATTCCTTGCCGATCTGGGTCACCTGCAGACGCGTTTTTCCCACGCGGAGCACCGTCCCGACCGGTAAATGCTTGAGGTCAATCCCTTCGGTGAGGATGTTCTCCGCAAAGTCGCCCGCATGAAGCGTCAGACCGGTTCGGCGCATTTCGTCCACGCTCTCCTGCGCCAAAAGGCTGATCTGGCGGTGCCAACTGCCCGCGTGCGCGTCACCGATGATGCCGTGGTTTTCTTTCACTGTGATACGCTCCACCGGGTGCTTTTTTGTTCCTTTATGTTCACTAATACAAACTGCTTTTACTTTTGCCATATTATCCTTTCTTATCTGTTGCAATAATTGAGAATTGAAAATGGATAATTGAGAATTAAGGTATCGCGCAAAGCGCGATTATTTAATAGCGGCACTATGTGCCGAACCTTCATTTTCCATTCTCCATTCTCAATTTTCCATTATTTATCCCCCGATTTGGCTCATGCCTCTCCGGCTTTCACTCGGCTGCCCGGATTGCATATGGTGGCTGACCGGTTTCCCGAACATACCCTCGCGCAGTGCGCGTTCAAGGTTTTCGCCGTGCAGACCGCGCAGCGGAATCTCCTGCGCCGAGTGCAGGCACGGTTTCAGCCTGCCGTCTGCGGTAACGCGGATGCGGTCGCAGTCGGCGCAGAAACGGTGGCTCATCGGGCGAATCAGACCGATTTTCCCCTTCCAGCCGGGCATTTGATACAGTTCCGCAACACCTTCATTCGGCAGACGCTGCAGCTCCGGCAGGGCGTGCAGCACCGCGTCCGCAGAAAGAAACCGCTCACGCGGCCAGTCCGCGCACTCACCGATCGGCATGAGTTCAATGAAGCGTACCTCATATTTCCCGTCCTGCGCCAGCTGCGCCAGTGCCGGAATCTCGTCCGCGTTTACGCCGCCGAGCAGCACGGCATTCAGCTTTGTACCGCGGAATCCGGCGTTCCACGCCGCGTCCAGACCGGCCAGCGTATCCGCGAGCGAGCCGCCGCGCGTCAGCGACGCAAATTTATCCTCATTTAAGGTATCCAGACTGATATTCAGCCGGTCAACCCCTGCTTGTTTCAGCTCTGCGGCGTACTGCGGCAGGAGTGCGCCGTTAGTCGTCATGGTGAGCTCCCGCACACCATTGATGGCACGCAGACTGCGGCACAAGTCCACGATGCCGCGCCGTACAAGCGGCTCTCCGCCGGTCAGCCGCACCTTGCTGACACCGAGCGAAACTGCCGTTCGCACGATCTCGGTCAGCTCCTCGAACGACAGCATTTCGCTGTGCTCCCGCTTGCACACGCCTTCGGCGGGCATACAGTACCGGCACCGGAAATTGCACCGGTCGGTCACCGACAGCCGCAGATAGCGAATATTTCTTCCTTGATTATCCAGCATTTTGCTCACTCCGTCAGCGGCATGACGTCCTCTGGGCGGACGTACAGCGTCAGCTTTTCCGTGCCGGAAAGCGTCTCCCAGACCGCCTTATCCAGCTCCCACCGCAGCCTGCCTGCGCCTGTCGTCTGCAGCATGACCACGGTTGAAAACGGGTTTTCGACTACGCGCTCGACCGTACACGGAATGGCGTTCTCCGTGCCCTCTGTGGTAAAGTAATGCGCCCGAACGCCAACGTAAGCGATGTTTTCCGGCACATGCAGCGCGGTTTTGAGCGTTACGTTCCAGTCCCTGCAGAACAGGGTCTCACCTTGCTTTACCTCGGCGGCAGAGACATTCTTGCAGCCGGAAATCAGTGCAGCACCCATGGTTGCCGGTGCGCGGAACAGTTCCTTGACCGTCTCCTTCGGGTCGGATTTTCCCTTGTTCAGCACGCACACCGTATCGCACAGGCGGTACACCTCATCGCGGTTGTGCGTGACGAACAGCGTGCTACACGGAATTGTTTTGAGGATGTCCGCGAGCTCAAGCTCGACCTGCCATTTCAGGTACGCATCGAGCGCGGAAAACGGCTCATCGAGCAGCACAAGCTCGGGCTGCCCGACGAGAATGCGCGCCAGCGCGCACCGCTGCTGCTGTCCGCCGGAAAGCTGACTCGGACGGTTGTTCTCCAGTCCCTCGAGACGGAACGCGTGCAGAACCTCCCGCACCGCCTGCTCCCGCTCGTTTTTCGGGCGGGCGTGTGCGCCCGCGCGGATGTTCTGCTCGACCGTCATGTGCGGGAACAGCGCGTACTGCTGAAACAGGTAGCCGACCTTTCGCTTTTGCGGCGGCAGGTCGATCTTTTTGTCGCTGTCGAACAGGACGCGCCCGTTCAGCTCGATATGGCCCTTATCCGGCCTCACGATGCCTGCGATGCACCCCAGTGTCATGCTCTTGCCGCAGCCGGAGGCACCCAGCAGCGCCATCACTTCCCGCTCAGCGGTGAAGTTCACTTTCAGGTGAAAATCTCCGAGCGTTTTCTCGATATCCACGATCAGTGCCATGCCTTACGCACTCCTCTCTCCCGCTTTTCGAGCAGATTGACCGCCAGCAGCACCACCGCCGAGATGGCAAGGTTGACCACGACCCACTTGAACGCCAGCGCGTCATCATTCGTGCGCCACAGCTGATAGACCGTCGTCGAAATGGTCGCTGTGCGTCCGGGCGTGTAGCCCGCCACCATGGATGTTGCGCCGTACTCACCGAGCGCACGCGCGAACGCGAGCACCGTTCCCGCAAGGATACCCTGCCTGCAGCAGGGCATGCGCACTCGCCAGAAAATCCAGGTGTTTGAGCGGCCGAGCGTGCGGCCTGCGTCGGCAAGCGTTTCGTCAAAGCTCTCGAACGCGCCGCGCGCTGTGCGGTACATGAGCGGGAAAATGACAACGGCGGTTGCGAAAATCGCCGACCACCAGACCATGGTCAGCTTGAGATTAAAATGCGCGAGCGCCCATGCGCCGACGGCTCTTTTCGGTCCGAGCATGCGCAGCAGCAGATAGCCGACCACCGTAGGCGGCAGCACGAGCGGCAGCGTGAACAGCACATCCAGCACGCCTTTGAGCACGCGCGGCAGACGCGCAACGTAATAGGCCGCCGCAATCCCCGCGAAGAAGATGATAACCGTGGAAATAAGCGCGATACGCAGTGAGTTATATAATGGATACCAATCCATAATCGTCTCCTTTTGCAAATAAAGGCGAGAGATTGCTCCCTCGCCTTTCTATTGTATCAGATTATGCCAACGTGGTAAAGCCTACGCTCTCGAATACCTTGCCTGCTTCATCGGTGGTCAGATAGTCAAGGAACGTCTTCGCCTCGTCTGCGTGCGTGCTGTTCTTGATCACGGCTGCCGGATAGATAACCTGACCGCACATGTCAGCAGTTGCCTCGTCAACCGTGTCGAGGCCTGCCGAGAATGCGTCGGTTGCGTAGATAATGCCGCAGTCCACCGCGCCTTCGCTTACCTGCGTGGTAACTTCCTTAACGTTCGATCCGTAGGTCAGCACGCCGGAGGAAGCCAGCGCAGCCTCATCCAGACCGTAGTGCGCGAAAATCTTCTGGGTGTACTGACCGACCGGAACGTCGCTGTTGCCGATGGCAAGCAGCACGTCACCGCTCTTCAGCTTTTCCGCAAGATCGTTAAAGCTCTGCACACCCTTCGGGTTGCCTTCCGGCACAGCCAGCGTTACCTTGTTCTCGAGCAGGTCGATGCGGGTGCCGCCAAGCAGCTCATCCAGACCGTCCGGGTTCTTGTCGGTGTCGTCCTTGAGAGAGCCGTCGAGTGCGTTCATCTGCTTGGGCGCTGCGGAGATGAACACGTCGCAGTCCGCGCCTTCCTTGATCTGGGTGAGCAGATCGCCGGATGAGGCAAAGTTGAACGTCAGGGTGACGTTCGGGTCAACCGCCTTGTAGTCCTCTGCAATCCGGTTCAGGGTCTCGGTCATGGAGGCAGCCGCAAAGACGGTCAGCTCTACGGCATTCGCAGAATTGCTATCGGCCGCGCTGCTGTCCGTGCTCTGGGAGGCACCGCCGCCGCAGCTCGCCAGCATTGCCAGTGACAGAGCCGCTGCCGCAAATCGTGCAAAACAGTTCTTTTTCATTGGGCTTTCTCCTCGATTTTATGATTTCTTAATGAAAGACGTTGGAAAAGTGAAGCAGTGCTTCCAGCACACCGCCGCCGACCGCAAGCGCCTTATCGGATGCGGTATCGCAGTTTTCACGCTTGCCGCGCGGGTCAACGTCACCGGATTTCATGCCCTCAAGTACGGGTACGCCAGCCTGCAGCAGACCGCGCAGACAGCCGGCGATGGTGGTTTTCATGGGTTTTCCCGCAACGTACGCGATGGTGTCTCCCGTCTCGACCAGATCGCCGATCTCACGGCACGGCTCGAACAAGCCGTCTGCCGGGGCACGCAGAACGCGCTCTGCCGCGTGGCCGCCTATCACACCGGGAACGCCCGTATTCGGCAGCGGCGAACCCGTATACAGCACCCGTCCGAGTGTATGCCCGCGCATGGTCTCAACCGCCGCGTGACAGTCCACGCCGGCCGTAAAGCCCGGACCGACCGCAATGACGATCGGCGCATCCGTGATGTGCGTACCGAGGTTTTTCTTCGCCAGAATCGCGTCCACCAGGGCATCAGGGTGCAGTTCCTGCACACAGCCTGCCGCCGGATCGGCCAGCACAGCAATGATGCCCTGTTCGGTCAGTGCTGCCGCTTCGGCTGCGCTATCGGCTCGGCGTGCATGCACGCCCTCAACAACTGTTTCGCCCAATCGAATCGCTTCCGAAAAGCATACCGTGCGGCGGATCGACGTTGGCTGCGGCAGGTCTGTCAGCACCAGACGAATGCCTGCGCGGTACAGCCGCAAGGCAATCCCCGTGGCAATGTCTCCCGCACCGCGTATCACGACTAACATGGCGTTTTCCTCCGTTTATCTTCGTTGTATTTTTCAAACTATAACGATTGCTACCGATGATTATAGCGTATCGGTCGAGTGAAGTCAATATTTTTTCTGTGTGGCAAACATGATATAATACTATTATAAAAGCATGGTTGCAGGGCGGGGTGCCCCCGCCGCATATAACAACATGCAGATAATTTACAACGGCGGGATGAGGTCATCCCGCCCTACGGTAAACATGGCTGTATTAGGTGGATTTATGAAAATATGTGAACAATTACACATTGTAAAAGGCGTAACCGCCGTGATCGGCAGCGGCGGAAAAACAACTTTACTGCGTATACTGGCCGAAGAATTATCCGGAACGGTGATTTTGACGACTTCCACGCACATTTTGCCGTTTGCGGGCATTCCCCTGTTGGTGACGGATGACATCGAACAGGTCCGCCGCGCACTTGCGCTTCACCGCGTGATCTGCATGGGCACGCCTGCCGCTGAGGGCAAGCTGACCGCGCCGGCACTTCCCTTTTCCGTGCTCGCGGACGCCGCTGACTATGTGATTGTGGAGGCCGACGGCTCCAAGCGGCTGCCGCTCAAGGCACACGCCTCGCATGAGCCGGTCATACCTGAGAATACACGCAAAACCGTGTGCGTCGTGGGCGCATCCGGGTTTGGAAAGCCAGTCGAACAAACCGTACACCGACCGGAACTGTTCTGTGCACGCACCGGTGCACACATGAGCGGTATTGTCACGCCGGAGCTGGCCGCGCAAGGCATTATTGCAGAACACTTATCGGATATCGTTGTGCTCAATCAGGCAGAGACTGTATCCCCAGAATCAGCGAAAAGATTCACAGAAGCACTGAAATCCAGAGGATTTGCGGTTGTTTGCACAACATTAAATCACACTTTAGAGTAAATCACCGTATTCCTTTTCCATTCTCAATTTTCCATTAAAAAGAACCGCACAATGTGCGGTTCTTTCTTATTCCATTCCCACAGGTTTATCGCTGTTAAACTTGGTTTTGATTGCAATATCTGTATAAAGCAGTTCTTTTTCCGGTGCTTTTCTGTTCTGCAGGTAATCAAACAGCAGGAACGGCGGCCGGTAGCCCTGCTCGAAGGCCTTCTGATCGAGCACGAAACTCAAGCTGTCCGACCGGAGCAGTTCCATATTCATCGGGTTGAGGTCGAATGCAACGACCTTGACCTTGCCCTTTCGGCCTTCTTCCTCTACGGCTGCGCACGCACCGACCTGTCCGTTGGACGCAACGTAAATGCCGGTCAGGTCAGGATTTGCACGCAATGCATGCTGCGTAATCTCGTGGGCATAGTCGTCCCGGTCGAAACACGGCTGAAACGCTAACAGTTCAATTTCGTTTCCTGTTTCACTGTTAATCGTATCCATAAATCCGTTTAAACGGTTATTATGTGCGGTATTATTCAAGTGTCCCGCCAGCGGAAGCACCTTGCCGCCCTCGGGCAGCATCAGCCGAAGCAAGCCTGCGGCGGTCTGTCCGGCGCGGTAGTTGTCCATACCGATGAACGCAAGACGCCTGCTGCCCGGTGCATCCGAGTTGAGTGTGATGACCGGAATGCCCTGTTCGTACAGTTCATCAATACACTGGCGAATCTCCGGCGAGTTGTTCGGCGCGATAGCCAGTCCCTGCACGCCCTGTGAAACCAGCTCTTCAATGTGTTCGAGCACCATTTCGGTATCCAGACCGCGGTTTTCGCGCATGATCAGTTCCACGCCCGAGGCGGCAAGCTCCTCTGCGGCGCGCTGCACGCCTGCACGCACGATCTGCATCGTCGGCGTCTCGGTGGACTGCAGAATCGCACCCAGCTTGAACTCCCAGCGAGATTTGACCAGTGCCTGTCCGATCAGATTCGGTTTATACCCTAATTCTGCTGCAATTTTGTGAATCTTAGCCGCTACTTCGGGATTTACACGCCCTCGATTGTGCAGCGCACGATCTACCGTACCGCGGGATACACCTGCCAGCTCCGCAATCTGCTGTGCGGTTACAGCCATGCTTTTTCCTCCTTACTATATAGTGAGTATTGCCCACTCGTTTTTTTCTGTTTATAGTATAACACAATGCACGCAACTTGCAACTGTTTTTTTCGCGTGTTTTTTCCTATGAATTTGCTTTTTCTTGACCGTCACAGCAATTGCCCAATATGACCCCTCTGTTTTTATGCAAAATGCCTATCATATTGCACGCTTTGCACGCACATATGAATGATTCAGTGGCTATTCATACAAAAAGGCAATCTTAATTTTGTACTGTTTACTAAATCGAAATAAATCTCACATTTAAGGCTTGAAATATCCCAAATAACATGATAATCTATGGACAACGAAATAAATCCCCTTGCAAAACATTCACAGCATTTCTCAAAATATGCTATGTTTTATCGGGGAATTATTTTTGAAGATGCGCGTTCACGAGAACGCCAGAAGCCTGCTGAAAGAGGCTTCTTGCCAACCACAGCTCGCGTGCATCCCTTTGGGAGTGTTACGGATGCACACGACAAGAGAACGATATGGGGGTATATCAATGACATTCTTCTCATCACTCGCATGGACAGGAATCTCGTTCCTGTTGTTCACAGTCCTCGTTGCAGTCATTTCCGCATGGAAGACCCGCGACGAGCAGCTCGACACCGCTGAGGGTTATTTCCTCGCAGGCCGCGGCCTGCCGGGCGTAGTCATCGCCGGTTCTCTGCTGCTGACCAACCTTTCCGCTGAACAGCTCGTCGGTCTGAACGGCCAGAGCTGGAAGACCAACATGGGCCCGATCGCATGGGAGGTCGGCTCGATGTTCACCCTGCTGGTTCTGGCGTACTACTTCCTGCCGAAGTACCTGAAAATGGGCGCCATGACCATCCCGTCCCTGATGGAGGAGCGCTACGGCAAGGGCACCAAGACGATGTTCTCGCTGGTAATCGTTGTTATGTACTCCATCCTCAACCTGCCGGTCATCCTGTACTCCGGTGCAGTCGTTTTCGAGCAGATCTTCGACATCTCCGGCATCCTCGGCACCAGCAAGTTCATGGCTGTTGCCATCCTGTGCCTCATCATCGGCATCATCGGCGGCTGCTACGCCATCTTCGGCGGCCTGAAGGCAGTTGCGGTTTCTGATACCATCAACGGCATCGGCCTTATCATCGGCGGTCTGATGATCCCGTTCCTCGGCTTCGCGGCTCTGTCCGCTGCAACCGGCGGTCATGGCATCATGGACGGCATTAAGTACATGGTAGAGGCTGATCCGGCCAAAATGAACGCCATCAACGCATGGAATGCACCGGAACCGGAAGTTCCGTGGCCGCTGATCATCACCGGTATGTTCTTCAACAACCTGTACTGGTGGTGCACCAACCAGTCCTTCGTACAGCGTTCCCTCGCAGCAAAGAGCCTGAAGGAAGGCCAGAAGGGCGCTATCTTCTGCGGCTTCCTCAAGTGCCTTGGCCCTCTGTACCTCGTAATCCCGGGCGTTATCGCATTCTACCTGCCGTCCATTCAGGACAAGCTGGCTGCTGCCGGTTCCTCCGCTATCGACTTTGCTTACCCGGCTCTGATCGCTGAGATCGTACCGAAGCCGGTAATGGGCTTCTTCGCCGCTGTCATGTTCGGCGCGATCCTGTCCTCCTTTAACTCGGTACTGAACTCCGCATCCACCATGTTCACCCTTGACCTGTACCGTTCGTCCATCAACCCGAAAGCTTCCGACACCAAGTGTGTTAAGGTCGGCAAGATCTACGGCACCATCGCAGGCTGCATCGCAATTGTTATCTCTCCGTTCGTTATGTACGCCGGCGGCATCACCACGTTCCTGAACTCCATGAGCCAGTTCGTATCCCTGCCGGTACTGTGCACCATCCTCGGCATCTTTATGTTCAAGCGCATCCCGAAGTACATGCCGAAGGTAATCACCGTGTTCCATGTTGTATGCTACGGTGCGTTCCTGCTCATCAAGCCGTGCTATCCCGGCTCTTCCAACCCGATCCACTATCTGTACGCAATGGCTGTTCTGTTCCCGATCGAGCTGCTTATCATGTGGTATCTGAACAAGTATCATCCGGCTGAGGAGTACGAGATCCGCGACGTAGGCGCAGTAGACCTGACCCCGTGGAAGTACCGCCATATTGTATCCATCATCGGCCTGCTTCTGGCACTCGGCATTTACATCCTGTTCTCTCCCCTCGGCATCGCAGCCTGATTTTAAGACAACACACACCTTTTCTTTCCCCTGTCGCACCGTTTTCGGTGCAGATCCCTCGCTGTCCGGCGGTGAATTTGATCCTCGCCGCCGGGTAGTAAAATATTTTTGAAAATTTTAAAATTCCCTATTGCGTTCTCGTGAACGCAGATGTATAATCAACCTGACCTCAAAAATGAGGAATGCACACACCAAGTACCGACTGATGCGTGCATCAGTAAACACGAAAGTAAACGCAGAACAATCTGCGCTGACCTCTCTCAAAAACCACCTTTTCACCCATTTTACACAACATTTTAGGAGGAATTCATCATGGAAAACCTGAACATTGCACTGATCGGCTGCGGCATGATCGGCCGTGAACACATCGAGCGTATCCAGAACCGCATTCGCAACGCAAAGGTCGTTGCAGTCTGCGACGTATTTGAAGAAGGCGCAAAGAAGGGCGCTGAGATCGCCGGTGCCGGCACCAAGGTTTACACCGACTTCAACGAAGCAATCAACGATCCGGATGTAAACGCTGTTGTAGTTACCACCCCGGGTCAGTTCCACAAGGGTCCGGTTCTGGCAGCGATCAAGGCTGGCAAGCCGGTATTCTCCGAGAAGCCGCTGGCAAACACCGCTGCTGACGGCAAGGAGATCGTTGAAGCCGAGATGGCCGGCGGCAAGCACCTCGTACAGGTTGGCTTCATGCGCCGTTACGACCGCGGCTACCGTCAGGTTAAGGAGCTGATCGACTCCGGCAAGTTCGGTGCCCCGATGGTAATCAAGTGCACCCACCGTGCAGACGGCGTTGCTGACGACTACACCACCGCAATGGCTGTTACCGATACTGCAATCCACGAGATCGACGTTCTGCCGTGGCTGGTAAACGACGAGTGGGATGAGGTTCAGTGCATCATGCCCAAGACCAACAGCAAGGTTAAGAACGCGCTGAAGGACCCGCAGATCATGATCATGAAGACCAAGGGCGGCATCATCAACATGCTCGAGGTTAACGTAAACTGCGGCTTCGGCTACGACATCAACTGCGAGGTTGTATGTGAGAACGGCGTTGTAAACCTGCCGTGCCCGTCCTTCCCGACCGTTCGCTACGCTAACGAGGTTTCCACCAAGATCGAGGACAACTGGATCCTGCGCTTCATCGACTCCTACGACGTTGAGATTCAGGACTGGGTTGACCACGCACTCAAGGGTGAGACCGGCGGCTCCTCTGCTTGGGACGGCTACGTTGCTTCCATCACCGCTGACGCTCTGGTTAAGTCCCAGACCTCCGGTGTGCCGGAGAAGGTTGTTACCGGCGGCACCCCGGACTTCTACAAGAAGTAATCCACCTGGCATTTTCTATTCATTGCTACTCACTCGCAAGGGTGGCCAAGCTTCCTGCTTTACTGCCCTTGCATATCACCTTAACCACTATACCGCGTTTTACAACGCGAAATTGATACGCTAAAAGGAGTTACTGCTATGAAAATCGGTTTTAACGAAGGCTGCAACCGTTTCTGCGAAAACCACTCCGTACTCGAAGATCTCGACCTGTGCGAGAAGTACGGCTTTGACTACATCGACATTCAGTCCGAGTGCCTCGACCGCGAGATCGCTGCCGGCAAGTACACCATCGACGATCTGGCTGCATGGTTCGCTGACCCGAAGCATCACCTGAAGATGCTGTCCTACAACGCCCTGATCTTCTTCAACATGAAGCAGACCCAGGAGGAGAAGGACGCCGTTATGGCAAAGCTGGATCAGATCATCGCAGACTGCAACAAGCTGGGCTGCAAGATGATCGTTGTTGTACCGTCCATGGACCTGACCGTTCCGGCTACCGTTGACGAGATCCGCGAGGACGCTGTTGCTGTTCTCAAGGAGATGGTAAAGAAGGTTGAGCCGCACGGCATCAAGCTGTCCATCGAGTTCTGCGGCTGCCCGACCATGTCCATCAACCGCTTCGAGTACGCTTACGACATCGTTACCGAGGTCAACCACCCGCTGGTCGGCATCACCCTCGATCAGTACCACTTCCACGCTATGGCTTCCGAGTGGGCTGCTCTCGAGAAGGCTGACGGCAAGAAGATTTTCGTATGGCACCTGAACGGCATGGAGAATATGCCGTGCGGCGCTGCTTACAACAACGACGAGAAGCGCCTGTGGCCGGGCGAGCCGGGCGACTGCCTGGATCACAAGCGTTACGCAGATACCCTCAAGAAGATCGGCTTTGAGGGCGATGTCTGCACCATGGAAGTTTTCCGTCCGGACTACTACAAGCTGTCCAACGAGGAGAATATCAAGAAGGCCGCTGAGGTTACCAAGGCTCATGTTGCGAAGTACTGGGCGGAATAATCAGTAGTTAGTAATTAAAGATTAGCGATAACCTTCCGAAAGGGCAGACCGATGGTCTGCCCTTTCGTTTTATCTCTGCATATCGTTTGATACAGGCGTGCAGTGCACTGCTCTATAAAAAGATTACCGTATGTTGGTGTATGATAGTGTATGTTGATATACAGATTATTACATATATACAACCTGTTACCCACACTAACATACGCTAACATACACTAATCTATTTGTTATATCTTTACCGTAGGGGCGAACATTGTTCTCCCGCAGCGCGACCGGAGCACCCCAGGGTAAACGATTCATCCTCACAATAATTTCTAATTACTAATTCCTAATTTCTCATTTTTCTGCTATACTATATAGTTAGGAACAAGAAGAAGGAAGGATACCATGACACTCTACATCAACGCCTGTCCGCGGGAAGAGTCGCGGACGGAACGGCTGGCGCGCGCCTATCTCGCACACATAAGCGACGTCACCGAGCTGAACGTATACGATCAGCCGCTCGTCCCGCTCGACCGTAAACGGCTTGCTCACCGCGAATCGCTCATTGCCGGCGGCAAATGGCACGACCCGATGTTCGATTATGCCCACCAGTTCGCCGATGCCGACGATATCATCATTGCCGCTCCCTACTGGGATCTGGGCTTTCCGGCACAGCTGAAAACCTACATCGAGAACATTTATGTCACCGGCATTGTCAGCGCCTACAACGACCACGGGCAGCCGTGCGGCCTGTGCCGCGCCCGCAGTCTGACCTACATCACCACCGCAGGCGGCGCGTACGACCCGCGGTTCAGCTTCGATTATCTGACCGCTATGGCCAAAGAATACTTCGGTATCCGCGAGACCCGACTTATCTATGCGGAGTGTCTCGACATCTGCGGCAACGACCCCGAGGCTATTCTGCAATCCGCAATCGACCAAATTGAAAGGAGCGCTGACCGATGACCGGAACCTGTGACGACTGCGCCTACAACGTCTACGATGATGAAATGGATGAATATGTATGCGAAGCCTATCTGGATGAGGACGAATTTTACCGCCTGATGCAGACCGGCAAAAGCTGTCCGTACTACCGCTCCGGCGATGATTATGAACTGGTACGCCACCAGAATTAAGGAGGAACCCTGACGATGACCGAACTTGAAAAAGCCGCTTCCGGCTTGCTGTACGACGCCAACAGCGACCCCGCACTGCTCGAAGCGCGTGCGCAGACCAGCGATCTGTGCATGGATTACAACGCACTCCGTTCCTCCCAGAAGGAGGAGAAAAACGCCCTTCTGCATACCATTTTAGGTGCCTGTGCACCCGATATCGTCATTGAGCCGCCGTTTTTTGTCGATTACGGCAGCCATACGCGTGTCGGCCGTGCATTTTATGCTAACCATAACCTTGTGATTCTGGACGCGGCGCCGGTCACCATCGGCGACCATGTGTTCATCGGCCCGAACTGCTGTATCTCGACCGCAGGCCATCCGTTCGATGTTGCACAGCGCAACGCCGGACTGGAATATGCCAAGCCGGTCACCATCGGCAATAACGTCTGGATTGGCATGGGCGTGCAGATTTGCCCGGGCGTCACCATCGGTGATAACGCCGTCATCGGCGCAGGCAGCGTTGTGACAGAGGATATACCGGCAGGTATGCTTGCCATCGGCGTGCCGTGCAAGGCCGTGAAGCAGGTAGCGAATAAACCGCAGCGACGCATTCTCTGATGAATCAGTAATTGGGAATTTTATCTTCCATAGGGCAGACCACCGGTCTGCCCTTTTATTTTACCTCTGCAGAACGCGAAAAAGGGAGGCCACTGGCCTCCCCTGCGAAACATAAAACCGTATCGTCGATTACTAACTGCTAATTTATTGAACCGCTTCGACAGTCTCCGAACCGCCCTCTTTATAGGTATAAACGGTAAACCCGTCGTACGTCCAGATGCCGTCCTCACCTTCGCCCATGCAGCTCGGCGAATAGCTCTTGGATGTCGGTGCGCCGAGTGCGCTCTCAAGTGCGGATGCGGACGAGCCGACGTACCCGCTCGCCTGAGAGGCAGTCGGCTTCGCCGGTTCTGCGGGTTTGGGCTCAGCCGGAGCGCTTGCCGCAGGCTTGCTCTGTGCCGGCTTGCCTGCCGGAGCGGATGCCGCCGGTTTGCTCGTCGAGGCAGACGGCTTGCTCGTGCTCGCCGGGGCAGACGGCTTTGCGGTCGTGGTGTTCGTGCTGCTCGTTACCGGCTTGGTTTCGTTGGTTTTATCCTCGGTTTTGCTGTCGGTCGAGGTCTTATCGTCAGTCTTAGTCTCGGTCTTTGCGTCCTCGGTCTTGGTCTCGTCGGATTTCTCCTCGGTCTTCGCTTCGTCCTTCTTATCCTCGGTTTTGCCGGTCTGGACGGTCTGGTTCTCGTCCTTGGTATCGTCCTGTGCGGTGTTGCCGCCGCACGCAGCAAGCCCCAAGCAGAGCGTCAGTGCCAGCAGCATGGCTGTCAGCTTTTTCATAAAATTTCCTCCATATTGTTTATTTCTCCTGCGGATACTAATTAGACGGATTACGGTTCGGTTTTGTTCCCCAAATCCGGTGAATATTTTAGTATATTCGGCAGATTTCGCTCGACAATCTCGATGATGACCGTATCGCCCTCCTGCACCTGCTCCAGCGGATACGGCATCTGCCGGGTGATGATCGCCTCACGGAAATCCTCTGCGAGAAACGGATGCAGCGCATTGCCGAACGAATCGCGGCACAGCAGCAGACGGCCGTTCGGCGCATTCTCCTGTGTGGTCTGCATGAGGATATCCTCGTCCGAGCGCGGCGGGTTCACATACGAAAACGAGGTCTGATACACCTGCGTTTCCTCCTTTTGCGTGCCTTTCGGGTACAGCATTTGGTAAAGATCGCCACTGTGGCTCCGCTCGGTCGTATATTCCTCATCCGTGAACGATGTATGCGGCAGACCGAGCGTGTTCATCAGATAATCGTGTACGAGCGCGGCGCCGCGGTTCGTCCAGTGCGAGTCGGTCTTATAATACAGCACGTTTGCGTGTGCGCGGAACACGGAGAACAGATCGGCATAGTTCACGCCCTCCTGCCCGAGATACGGCAGCACGCGCTCGTAGCTGCCGTCCGCATCCTCGGTCAGGTAGCGCGCAGGCATGTGCTCCGGGTAAAGCGAGCTTTTATTCGGCGCAATCGTGAACAGAAAGCGCGCGCCGCGGCTTTCGCAGTAGTCCTGCATGGATTTTACCGTCTGCGCCAGCTGCTGCGCCTCACTCTCGGTCAGCGTTGCGTGATTCTGATAATCATCGAGCGTTTTCGCGTAGTACAGCCAGCCGTCCGTACCGTAAATGACGTCCTCAGCAGGCGAGGTGCACAGCAGCCTGGTCTGCAGGGCGGCGTTCGCGGTGACAAGCTCCTGCCGAAAGCCGAAATGGTCGGCAATATAATCAGTCAGGTCGCCGAGAAAGTCTGCGTTCCAGCCGGTCTGCGCGTTCCACAGGCTCGGCTTGGGCGTGAGATGCTCATTACCTGCCGCCTGCTGCTCGGGCAGCACGAGCATACCCGCCGCCGGAATCAGGCACAGCGACAAAAACGCCGCTGTAAACCATTTATATTTCATATTTCACCTCAAAATCGGAAGTAAATGAACGGATTAAACGAGCCTGCCGCAAGGTACATCATGCACAGCAGCAGCAAACCCAGAGAGCCGATGAACGTCACACTCTCACGTTTCGGCGTATGCTCACGGGCCACAGGCGTACACAGGAGCAGTGCAAGACACAGCGTCAGTGCAAACGCAGGCGTAAATTTTGCCCAGACAGCCGCTGTGCCCGGCCAGTGCAGACCAATGCCGGAGAACATCGCGGCATACATGGCGCCGGCCTGCGCCAGCGTGTCCGCACGGAACAGCGTAAAGCCGAGCACGACCACGAGCAGCGTATACAGCTGTCCGATGCGCTTGCCCTTGAGCTTGTCTACCGGAATCGCGCCGCAGTCTTCAAGCACGGAAAACAAGCCGTGCCACAGTCCCCAGAGGACAAACGTCCAGCTTGCGCCATGCCACAGGCCGGTTGCGAAAAATACGAGAAAACGGTTGAGCCACGTCCGCGCCTTCCCCTTTCGGTTGCCGCCAAGCGGAATATACAGATAGTCGCGGAACCAGCCGGACAGCGAAATGTGCCAGCGGCGCCAGAACTCCTTGATGGTGGTCGCGGTGTACGGATAATTGAAGTTTTCACGGAAATGGAAGCCAAACATGCGTCCGAGACCGATGGCCATATCGCTGTAGCCGGAAAAATCGAAGTAGATTTGCAGCGTGTAGCAAATGGCGCCCGTCCATCCTGCCAGCATGCCGATCTCTCCGGCAGGCAGCGCGAACACGGTATCCGCCATCTGACCGAGCGCGTTCGACAGCAGCAGCTTTTTGCTCAGACCGCAGATAAACCGGCGGATGCCGAGTGCGGTCTCCTGCGGAGTGGTGCGGCGGCTGTCGATCTCCTGCTCGATGTCATGGTATTTGACGATCGGCCCGGCGATCAGCTGCGGGAAAAACGCGATGTACAGCAGCACCTTCTTGAACGAGTGCGAGACCATTTTCGGCTCCCGGTACACGTCAATAACGTAGCTTAACCCTTGGAAGGTGAAGAACGAGATACCGATGGGCAGCGCAATGCCGGTCAGCGGCAAGTGCAGCCCGCACAGTGCGTTCACTGTGCGGATAGCGAAATCCGCGTACTTGAACACGGCGAGCAGCCCTATCCCGCCGATGACCGCGAGTGTGACACCGAGTTTGGCGTACTTTCCTGCGGCCAGCCGTCCGCAAACGTAGTTAAGCGCCACCGAGAGCAGCAGCAGCGGCAGGTAATACACCTGTCCGAACGAGTAGAACACCAGACTTGCGAGGAGCAGCCAGGGGTTTTTCGCATCCACGTCCGACAGCCTGCGATCGAGCAGAAACACGATCGGCACAAAGAAAAACAGCGAAATTGCAGAACTAAATACCATAGATTAACCCTTTATGCACCGCAATTCCGTCTGCGGTGTTATTTTTTCGTACTTGCAGAGTTTGCGACCGCAATACCTCCGCTGACCAGCACGAGCGCCGCCAGATTGCGTGCGGTGAAGATATTCTCGCCGAGCACGAGCGCGGAGAACAGCGTGCCGAACACCGGAATCAGGAAGCCGAACAAACTGACCTTTCCGACCGGAAATTTACCCAAAAGCGCCGTCCAGATGGTAAACGCTGCCGCAGACAGCACGATCATGTAGCCAAGCAGCAGCACGCCGCCGAGCGTCACCCGACCGAGTGCGCCTCCTCTCATCGTGCCGACACCCAGCAGGAAGCAGCCGCCGATGAGCAGCTGCCAGCCGGTCAGCAGCATGGGATCACGGCCGGGCGTGTAAATGCGCGAGACAAGCGCGCCCGCGCCCGCCGAGACTGCGCTCAGCAGCACCAGACCGTCGCCGGTGAGGTTGAAGCCGTTCAGTCCGCCCAGTCCGAGCGCGAGCACGCCCGCAAAGCCGCAGATGCAGCCAAGCGTTTTCCGTCGGTTGAGCTTGTCATTCGGCAGCAGGCAATGCGCCAGCAGCAGCGCAAAAAACGTCTGCGTGCCGGAGAGCACCGAGCCTTTAGTGCCGGTCGTACCGCTCAGACCGATGTAGTAGCACACATACTGCAGCATGCTCTGAAACAGGCTGATCGCCAGAATCGGCTTGATTTCGTCCCGTTTGGGCACGATTCGGTGCCCTTTCAGCCGGGTCACGAGCAGCACAAGAATTCCCGCCAGCGCAAACCGCCAGCCGGCAAACACCAGCTGCGAAAACGGCGCGTCAGCCGAAACAGCGAACAGCTCGTACCCGCGCTTGACGCACGGCGCCGCACTGCCCCAGAGAGCGGTGCATAAAACCGCCGGTAAATATAATTGACGTAACAGACTGCGTTTTTGTTCCCCCATTTTGATACTCCCAGACAAATTTTTTATGATTGGTGCTATCAGTATACCATACTTCCCCATGCTCCTGCAAGAAAGGGAGTTTTATCGGACTTTCTCTGTGGTACACTGTCCTCAGTAAAAGAGAGGTGAAGCCATGATCTACACTTGCGACACCAAATGCTGCCACTTTATCTTCTTCGGCAGCGCTGAAACCCGCGTCTGTCCGGATTGCGGCAAGCACAGTATCCGACCGTCCACGCTCGAGGAACGCGCCGCGTTCTTCCGCCGCCAGATTGAGTTCGCGCAGGAGCATCCGACCGGATAAGGCAATACCGCATAATTGAACAAGAGCGATTTACGAGCAAATTTTGCGTACTGATTAGGCGCGGTTTTGCGGTAATACTTTGTGTATTACCGTAAAGCCGGAACGACATCAGGACACAAAATTTCCGTAAAGCGCCGCAGCTTTAATTGTGCGGTGTTGCCTTCATCAAAAGAAAAACCCTTCCGAATGTTGTCCTCGGAAGGGTTTCACTTACTGTCTTCAGTTGTCATGTACGGTTACGGCTCCTCGTGTGATGTTTTTTTAATCAGACGATTACTTGCCGCGACGATTGGTACGGTTCATGGTCTTAGCGTTGATGTGTTCGCTTTCCAGTTCTACCATGCGAGCGTTTACCAGTCCATTGAAGAAACTTCTCATACCCATAATCTTTGCACTCCTTTTCAGTGATTCAAGTGATTGTATTTTTGAGATCCATTCCTGATCTCTGGTATTATAATACACTTTCCCTGAAAAGAATACAAGAGCAAGATTTTATGAATATCCTACAATACAAGCGTTATTATTTTATACATATTGCACAGTACCACTTAACATCTTGTACATAATTAACCGAAACCACTTGTGAACTTTACATAACAAATCAGCGATACTCCTTCACCAGTCGCTCAAACAGCGGCAGCGCACGCTCGATGGTCTCAGTTTTCACACAGTAAGAAATTCGCATATGACCGGGGGCACCGAAATCCGCACCCGGAACGACCAGCAGGTCATATTTCTTTGCGCGTTCACTGAAGGCGCGGTCGTCCGCCTCAAGCGTCTGCGGGAACAGATAAAACGCGCCGTCCGGCTTGACACAGTGATATCCCATCGAGGTCAGACCGTTAAAGAGCAAGTCGCGGTTGGTCTGGTAGACCGCAATATCGCTGGTCTGGTCGGCACAGCGTGCCGCTACGCGCTGGAACATACTCGGTGCACAAACATAACCGAGTGCGCGGCCGGCACCGCAGACCGCAGCGTACAGCGCCTTGCTGTCGGCGGCTGCCGGCGGTACGAGCACATAGCCGATACGCTCACCCGGCAGCGACAGCGACTTGGAGTACGAGTAGCAGATAATGGTATCGTCATAGAAATGCGGCACAAATGGCACCTGCACGCCATCATATACGATCTCGCGGTACGGCTCGTCCGAAATGAGGTAAATCGGGTGACCGTATTCCTTCTCCTTGCCACGCAGCATATCGGCAAGGCGCTTGATGGTCTGCTCGGAGTACACTGCACCGGACGGGTTGTTCGGCGAGTTGACAACGACCGCCTTGGTGTGCTCATTCAGGCGCTGTTCGAGAGCACCGAAGTCAATCTGAAAATCCGCGATAGACGGCGGCACAATGACGCACTTGGCACCGGCACCGCTTTCGATGAACATTTTATATTCCGGAAAATACGGTGCAAACACAACAATCTCGTCACCCTCGCAGACAATCGCCTTGAACGCACAAGAGAGCGCGGCTGCCGCGCCTGCAGTCAGGTACAGGCTGTCGCCGGTGTAGTCCGTGCCGAAACGCTTGTTGAGGCTGTCCGCCAGTGCGCCTCGCACGTCTGCGGCGCCCTGTGCCGAGGTATAGCCGTGCAGTGCAACCGGATCACCTGCCGCTTCGGCGTAAATCGCCTGACGAACGGCCTCCGGGGCGGGTACGTTCGGGTTGCCGATCGAGAAATCGAATACGTTCTCGCGGCCAACGATCGCCGCACGGCTGTTCCCGTACTCGAACAGCTCGCGGATCGTCGAACGGCGGCTGCCTAAATCCATCATGTGCTCATTTATCATGGTTATCTACTCCTGTCAGGGGTTCTCCCTGTGAAAATTACTGCCCTTATTATATCATACTATTTTATCAGAGTGAAGATAGCGATTGGAAATTGAAGGGAGCATTCCTCTCTTTTGTGTTACGAGAGAGCACGCTGTGCTCCCCTGCGGGATAAATTGTGCAGAGCGGGATGGTATCCCGCCGTTTCCCGCCAAATAACACAATAAAAAATGGAGAACAGAAAGCAAACGTCAGACGCTTATTTTCCATTCTCCATTTTCCATTATCAATCCGCCAAGCCGATAGCTGCCGAAAGCGGCATTGACAGCACAATGCCATGACTGCGGGTCTTCATTCCGACCGCCTGCATCAGCGCCGTCATAACCTGCTGTTTCTCATCGCTTCGCACCACGAGAAACACGATTTCCTTTTCGGCCTGAATTTCGATACCGAAAAATCGTTTAACCTCATTTTCCGCAATACCGCGCGCTGAAATGACCGTGCCGCCGCGTGCACCGGCCTTGCGCGCCGCATCCATCGCCACGTTGGTATATCCGCGCTCCATCACAACTGCTACAACGTCAAAACCGTCGTTCTTCTCTGTCTCGTGCATCCGGCTGACCTCCTTTTGCTCCTCGTCTGCAGCGGTCAGCAGCTTGTGCCACCGCAGACCAATGCCTGTAATCGGAATGGCAAACGCGATTCCGCGTCCGGGATATCGCATTTCCAGCTCGCGTCCGAGCCTTTTGAGCAGGCGAACGCCGGCCTGACGGCTGACCATACACATCACAATGGCCTTTGCCGTTTCACCGATACCGAGCAGGTCGAGCATTTCCGTACGCGCCGTGCCGTGTGCCATGCACACAAAGTCCACCGGCGCCTGTTCCTCACGATAGATACGCAGCACCTTTTCGCCCTGCTCCACGTCAACAACGGCCGCCACGACCTCTACCGCGCTCTGAACCGTCATCTGCGGTCGGTTTTCACTCATGCTCTGCTCCCTCCAAAACGATGATGCTGTCCTCATCCTCTGCGGAAACATCGGACGCATCCTCGCTGTTCTGTTTCTTTTTATAGATGAGACCCAGCACCTGAATGGTAAGCAGCGGAGTCATGGCTACCATGGCTACAATACCGAAGGCATCAGTCATCACGTTGCCGCCGAGTGCTTCACATGCGCCCATGGCAAACGGCAGCAGGAATGTGGTCGTCATCGGACCGGACGCAACACCGCCCGAGTCAAATGCAATGCCGGTGAAAATTTTCGGCACGCAGAAAGTCAGTCCCAGTGCGGCAAGATAGCCCGGCACCAGTATATAATAGATTGAAATGCCTGTCAATACGCGCAGCATAGCCATGCCGACCGAGCAGGCCACGCCGATGGACAGGCTGAGCATCATCGCTCTCTGCGAGATGCCGCCGTTTGTGATGGACTCGACCTGCCGGTTGAGCACATGCACAGCCGGCTCCGCAGTTACCAGAAAATAGCCGATGAGCATGCCAAGCGGCACCAGCACCCATTCCTGTCCGCTCAGCGCCAGCTGCTGTCCGAGATAATGGCCCACGGGCATAAATCCGACGTTTACACCGGTTAAAAACAGCGACAGACCGGTAAATGTGTACACAAAACCCACGCCGATTTTTCTAAGCTGCATGGCATGGAATCTACGGAAAATCAGCTGAAACACCGCGCAGAACAGGATGACTGGCACCAGTGCGGACAAAACCTCGTGTATGTACGCGGGCAGCTCCACCACAAATGTGTGCGCTGCCTGACGAGTGTCCTCCACGTCCGGCACGGTCACTGCCGTGTAGCCTGCGCCGTTTGTCGGATAGAAAATGCCAAGCAGCAGCACCGCCAGCACCGGCCCGATGCTGCACAGCGCAACCAGACCAAAGCTGTCCTCCTGTGCGCCGCTATCGCCTCGGATGGAAGCTAAACCGACACCGAGCGCCATGATGAACGGTACGGTAACAGGGCCGGTGGTCACGCCACCCGAGTCAAACGCCACAGAAACGAACTCGTTCGGCACAAAGATGGACAGCACAAATACAGCGGCATAAAACACGATCAGCAGCATGGACAGGCGGATCTTAAACAGTGTTCGCAGCATGGCGAGCACAAAAAACAGACCGACACCGACCGCGACCGTCCAAATCAGCACATTGTTTGGAATGGACGGCACCTGACCGGCCAGCACCTGCAGATCCGGCTCCGCGATTGTGATGAGCACGCCGATGATGAGCGTAATGAGTATCACGATGAACAGATTTTTCGTGCGCGGCAGCTGTGCGCCAATGCCCTCGCCCATAGGCGTCATAGATACGTCCGTGCCGAGTGAAAACAATGCCATGCCGACGATGAGCAGCGCCGCACCGGTTAAAAACAGCACCATCGTGCCGACCGGCATCGGTGTGATCGTCACGCTGAGCAGCAGTACAATGATCGTGATCGGCAGGACAGACGACACCGACTCGCTGATTTTTTCTTTCAAAATTTTGTTCATTCTCGACCCCCTGCTTCGCGATAAAATACAATTTGGACTATTATATCATATAAGGAGAGGTGAATCCCAGTGAACAGGGAATTCTTAACGAAAACAAAACACCGACTCTTTCGAGTCGGTGTTCGGTGTGCGCGATGAGTTATCTTCCCGGGCCGTCACCAGCCAAGTATTGTCACCGTAAACGAGCTTAACTACTGTGTTCGGAATGGGAAC
>OLNN01000345.1_pt1 | contig 51004 bp, 45 predicted proteins | sample 1672141 | NCBI WGS metagenome assembly OLNN01 (sample SAMEA3136652, study PRJEB25190) | human gut metagenome | biome: human gut; feature: human-associated habitat; material: faeces | place: Austria | collected 2013
GCGGCATTGGCCGCGGGGCGGGGCTCTCTGGTTTTCCCTTTGCTTTTATTCCACGCCGGTCTCGGCGGCGTATTCTTCGATGAGCTCGCGCTCCAGGAACGGGGTCTTGACGCCTTCGCGGTCGCGGTAGGCTTCATGGCCTTTGCCGATAACGGCGATGAGGTCGCCCTCCTGCGCGTGGTCGATGGCGTAGTGCAGCGCGTTGAGGCGGTCGGGGATCTCGACATACGGCACGCCGGCGCGGCCTTTGGCGATGCCTTCGCGGATGTCGGCCAGGATGTCCTCCACCTTCTCAAAGCGGTTGTTGTCCTCGGTCAAGATCAGGAAGTCCGCCATGCGGGAGCACACCTCGCCCATGCCGTAGCGGCGCAGCTTGCTGCGGTTGCCGCCGCAGCCGAACACGACGACGAGCCGGTTGGGCTTGTAGGCGCGCAGCGTTTCCAGCAGGCTTTCGGCGGCGGCTTCGTTGTGGGCGTAGTCAATGAGGATGGTGAACCGGTGGCTGATGGGCACAAGCTCGACACGGCCCTTGACGACCGTCGTGCGCAGCCCGTCGTGGATGGGCGCGTCGCCCAGCCCCAGCGCTTTGCCCACGCCGATGGTGGCCAGCGCGTTATAGATGCTGAACAGCCCGGGCATGCCCACCTGCACGTCCAGCGTGTGGCCGTCGGGCTCGGTCAGCGTGAATTCGACGCCCAGCAGCTCTTTGGTGCGCAGCAGGCGGTAGTCTTTGGCGGCGCGGTAGTCGGCCTTTTGCTCAATGCCGTAGGAGATGAGGCGGCAGGTGTGGCCTTCCAGCAGCGGGGCGGTGTTGGGGTCGTCGGCGTTGACGACGCCGACATCGCAGCGGCGGAACAGATGGCCTTTCCAGGCGCGGTATTCCTCAAAGCTGCCGTGTTCGCCGGGGCCGATGTGGTCGGGGTAGAGGTTGGTGAACACGCCCACCTGATAATGGATGCCTGCCACGCGGTCCATCATGAGCCCCTGGCTCGAAACCTCCATCACGCAGGCGTCGCAGCCGGCGTCGGCCATCTGGCGCAGGATCTTCTGCAGCTCGTAGCTTTCGGGCGTCGTGTTGTTCAGGTCATAGTGGTGGCCGGGATAGTACACGCCGTTGGTGCCGATCATGCCCACCTTGCGCCCGGCGCAGGCAAGCACCTGGCGGATCATGTGGGTGGTGGTCGTCTTGCCCTTGGTGCCGGTCACGCCCACCATCGTCATCGCCTCGGCCGGGCGGCCGAAATAGGCGGCCGAGAGCATCGCCATCGCGTAGCGCGTGTTTTCGAACTGCAGGATGGTCAGCCCCGGGTACTGCGCGGCCACGGCCGGGTCCAGCGCGTGCTGGGTCGCAAGCACGGCCGCGCCTTTGGCGGCCGCCTCGGCGGCCAGGTCGTGGCTGTCGCGCTGGGTGCCGACGATGCACACAAACAGCCCGCCCGGCGCGACCTTGCGGGAATCATAGAAGATATCGCAGACCTCGGTGTTGAGGCTGCCCTGTACGAGCCGGTAGGAAAGGCCCTTGACCAGTTGTTTCAAAAGCATCAGCGTCACCTCTTCAGCGTTTGACAAAATATTCGTCGTACCAGACAAGGAAGATGAACACGCACCACAGCTGCCGCCAGTTGTCGCGCTTGCCGCTCACATGTTCGTCCAACATTTTGTTCAGCGCGCCGGTGTTGAAAAACTTCTGCGCCGCCTCGCTGCCGAATGCTTCGCGCAGGATGGCCGCGTATTTCTCCTCGCGCAGCCAGGCGCGCACCGGCACCGGGAAGCCGAGCTTTTTCTTGTCGGCCGTTTTGGGCGGGATGGTCATTTCGGCCGCGCCGCGCATCGCGATCTTGGTCTGCTGGGCGTTCACCTTGCACCTGGTCGGGATGCGGCAGGCGAGCTCGAACACTTTGCGGTCCAAAAACGGCACGCGCAGCTCCAGCGAGTTCGCCATGCTCATCTTGTCGGCCTTGAGCAGGATATCGCCCACCATCCACAGGTTGAGGTCGCAGGTTTCCATCTGCGTGACCGGGTCCTGGCCGCGGGTGGCTTCAAAATACGGGCGGGAGAGGTCGGTGGGCAGAACGCGGCCGGTATAGTTTTTCAGCAGCTGCTTTTTGCGGCGCTCGCCCATCAGGTTGGTGTTGCCGATGTAGCGCTCCGCCAGCGGGCGGCCGCGCCGCACCAGGAAGTTGACCCCCGGCACCGGCGGCAGCAGCCCGGCCGCCGCGCCCAGCGCGCGGCGCAGCCACAGCGGCAGGCGGTCGTACCAGCTGACCGTGAACGGCTCCTTATAGATGTTGTAGCCGCCGAAGAACTCGTCCGCGCCCTCGCCCGAAAGGCAGACCTTGACCTGCTTGGCCGCTTCGCGGTTGACGAAGTAGAGCGCGACGCTGGCGGCGTCGGCCAGCGGTTCGTCCATGTGGTACTGGATACGGCCGAGGTTTTCCCAGTATTCCTCCGGCGTGATGCGGTACGCCGTGTTCTTGACGCCGATATGGGCGGAAAACTCCCGCGCATAGTCGGTCTCGTCATACTGCTTGTTGGCAAAGCCGACCGTGAAGGTCTTGTCTACATGGGCCAGCGCCGCCATATAGCTGGAATCGACGCCGGAGGACAGGAAGCTGCCCACCTCGACGTCGGCGATCTTGTGCGCGGCCACGCTCTCCTGCATTGCGTCGGAGATGGCCTGCTCCCACTCCTGCAGGGTGGGGCCGTCGTCGGGCGTGAAGCGCGGGGTCCAGTAGCGCTGCACGGTCAGCGCGCCGCCCTTCCATTCCATCCAGTGGGCGGGCAGCAGCTTTTTCACGCCGCGGAAGAAGGTGTTCTCGCCGGGGGAGAACTGGTAGGAGAGATACAGCGAAAGCTGGTCCTCGTTGAGCTCCTTCTTAAAGCCGGGGTGGTCAAGAAAGCTCTTGATCTCGCTGCCGAACAAGAGTTCGCCCGCGTCGTTCTGATAATAATACAGCGGCTTGATGCCGAAATGGTCGCGCGCGCAGAACAGCGTCTGCGCATGGCGGTCCCAGATCGCAAACGTGAACATGCCGCGCAGTTTGTCCAGCATCGCCTTGCCCCACTGCTCGTAGCCGTGCAGCAGGACCTCGGTATCCGAGCGGGTGGCGAAGGTGTGCCCGGCGGCCTGCAGCTCTTCGCGCAGGGTCTGGAAGTTGTAAATTTCGCCGTTGAACACGACGACAAGGCTGCCGTCCTCGTTATACATCGGCTGGCGTCCGCCCTCCAGGTCGATGATGGACAGGCGGCGCTGCCCCAGCGCGACCGGGCCTTCCAGAAACTGGCCCTGGCCGTCCGGCCCGCGGTGGGCGATGCGGTCCATCATCGCCTGCAAGATCTCGGCCGCATTTTCCCGCGCGCCGACAAAACCAACGATTCCACACATAAGCGATTCCTTTTCCTGTTTGCTCTGCGCCGTCCGGGCGCAGTTTGCGCGGCCGGGGCGGAGTTTTTTGGGGTTGCCTTTTACTTGATTTTCCCTTATTATACACAATTCCGCCGCCATTGCAAAGCCCGGCGGCATAAGATGGAAAGAATCCCGCCCGGCCGCGGGGCCTTGCGGCGGCGCAGGCCGGGCCGGTGTGGAAAACCCCTGACAAACGGTCAGGGAATGTCCGCGCCCTCCGCACAGGGTTTGCGGCTTTTGCATTGACACCCGTCAAATTTGGAAATATAATGAAACTGTATAACTTTGTGCAAAAGAGGCGCTTTATGCAAACATTCCAACCGGTGCTGCTCGGCAGCGATGCCAATGTCTACGGCATGGCCCGCGGCTTTTACGCCCAGTACGGCGTCGTCAGCGACGCGATCTGCAAGGCCGTGCTTGTGGCCTGCCGCAATACAAAGCTCGTGCGTATCGCCGCCATCGAACCGCAGCTCGAGGACGACGAGACCTTTGTGCGCACGCTTGTCGCATATGCCGAAAGCCACGACTACGCCCGCCGCCCGCTGCTGCTTGTCTCCTGTGCCGACGGCTACACGATCCTGATGGCCCGCCACCGCGCGGCGCTGGCCCCTTACTTCCATTTTGCCTGCCCGGAGCTGCAAACCGTGCTGGATCTTGACATCAAGGACAATTTTTACCGCGCCTGCCGTGCGCACGGCCTCTCCTTCCCGCAGACAGCCACCTGCACGGCCGAAAACTACCGCACGATCGAGCTGCCGTTTGACTTCCCCTGCATCATCAAGGCCAGCAACTCGGCCGCGTACTGGAACTGCAGCTTCCCGCACAAGAAAAAGGTGTTTCTGGCGCATACTAAACAGGAGTTCGACGCCATCACCGCCGCCATCTACGGCAGCGAATACCAGGACGACCTGGTTTTGCAGGAATACATCCCCGGCGACGACAACTGCATGCGCGTGCTCAACGCCTACTGCGGGCTGGACCGCAAAGTGCGCCTGCTGGCGCTGGGCCGCCCGCTGCTGGAGGAGCAGACCCCCGAAGGCATCGGCAACTATGCGGCCATCCTCTCCGACCCCGAATACAACGACCCCGCCCTGCTTGAAAAAATGCGCGCGTTTCTCGAGGATGTCGGCTGGGTGGGCTACGCCAACTTTGATATGAAGTACGACGCCCGCACCGGCGAATACAAGCTGTTCGAGATGAACCCGCGCCAGGGCCGGTCGAGCTATTTTGTCACGGCCGCCGGGTACAACCTTGCGCGCTGGATCGTGGACGATGTGATCGAGCACAAGCCTGCGACCCTGACCATTGCCCGGAGCGAGAGTTTGTGGATGATCGCGCCGTATGGCGTGATCCGCCGCTATCTCAAGGACAAAGCGCTGCTGAAAAAGGCCGCGGCGCTCAAAAAGGCCGGCTGCTGCGCCCACCAGCTTTACTGCAAGGAGGACCGCAGCCTGCGGCGCGGGCTGTGGTACGCGCGCAGCCAGCTCAACTACTACCGCAAGACTGCCCGCTATTACGGCAACAAGGGCCTGACAGACTGACCCCCGGAGGAAAAACTATGTGTGGCATTACCGGCTTTGCTGAAAAGAACCACCAGGCGAGCGAGGCGCGCGCCATTGTGCAGAAGATGGCCGACCTCATCGCCTACCGCGGCCCCGACGGCGAGGGCTATTTTGTCGACGACCGCGTCGCGCTCGGCCACCGCCGCCTGTCCATCATCGACCTGGAGGGCGGCCGCCAGCCGATGTTCAACGAGGACGGCAGCCTCGTCGTCGTGTTCAACGGCGAAATTTACAACTTCCAGGCCCTGCGCGAAGAGCTGAAAGCCGCCGGGCATACCTTCGCGACCCACTCGGATACCGAGGTCCTGCTGCACGGCTACGAGCAGTGGGGCAAAGACCTGCCCGCCCGCCTGCGCGGCATGTTCACCTTTGCCATCTGGGACCAGAAGACCGGCACGCTGTTCGGCGCGCGCGATATCTTCGGCATCAAGCCGCTGTATTATTATAATGTCGACGGGCTTTTCCTGTTCGGCAGCGAGATCAAATGTTTCCTGGCGCACCCGGGTTTCCGCAAAGAGCTCAACGAGCAGCGCCTGCCGGAATACCTGAGCATCGAATACATCCCCAACGAGGAGACGATGTTCAAAAACGTGTTCAAGCTGCCCGGCGCGCACATGTTCACCTGGCGCGGCGGCGAGCTGAGCATCGAACGCTACTACGACATCCGCTACCACATCGACGAGACAAAGACGCTGGAAGAGTGGGAGCAGAAGATCACCGAGACGTTTGCGGGCAGCGTCGCCGCGCACCAGATCGCCGACGTCGAGGTCGGCTGCTTCCTGTCCTCCGGCGTCGATTCCAGCTTTGTCGTCAATGAGGTCGCCAAGGGCACGCCGCATGTCAAGAGCTTCTCGGTTGGCTATGCGGAGGAAAAATACTCCGAGCTGCCCTATGCGCAGGCGTTCAGCAAGGAGATCGGCGTGCCGAGCATTGCGAACAAGGTCGACGCTGACCAGTTCTTTGAGGCCAACCGCGTCATCCAGTGGTATCTGGACGAGCCGATGCCCAACCCCGCCGAAGTGCCGCTGTACTTCCTGGCGCAGAACGCGCGCAAATATGTCAAGGTCGTGCTTTCGGGCGAAGGCGCAGACGAACTGTTCGGCGGCTACCCGATGTACTGCCAGGCCGTCCACTTTGAAAACTACAGCCGCAAAGTCCCGGCGGCGGTGCGGCGGTTTTTGTCCCGCACGGCGGCAAAGGCCCCGGAGTTCAAGGGCAAGCACTTCCTGGTCCGCGGCGGCAAGGAGCCCTGGCAGCGGTTCATGCGCGCCAACTATGTGTTCGAGACCCCGGCCGACCGCGACCAGTACCTGAAAAAAGACTACCGCAGCCCCGCGCCGGAGACCTTCTTCAAGCCGTATTTCGACAAGGTCGCGGGCCTGGACGAACCCACCCAGCTGCAGTGGGTCGATATGCACACCTGGATGCTGTACGACATCCTGCTCAAAGCCGACCGCATGAGCATGGCGAACTCTCTGGAGCTGCGCGTGCCCTTCCTGGACCGCGAAATGCTCGAGCTGGCGCTGTCCATCCCGCGGCGCTACCGCTGCGACGAGGAGCACACCAAGATCGCCCTGCGCGGCGCGGCGCTGCGCCAGCTGCCCGAAAGCGTGGCCAAGCGGCGCAAGCTCGGCTTCCCCGTGCCGCTCAACGACTGGCTGCGCCAGGACAAATACTATGCGATGGTGCGCGAAAAGTTTGAGGGGCCTGTGGCGCGGCAGTTCTTCAACGTGCCCGCCATCTGCCGCCTGCTTGAAGACCACAAGGCCGGCCGCGCCAAAAACATGACCAAAATCTGGAGCATCTATTCGTTCATTTTGTGGTACGAACTCTACTTCGTCAACGCCGCCCCGCCCGCAGGTGTGTACAACCGGGCAGGCTGAGCGGCCTTTTGCCGGGTGAAAAACACGCCCTGTGCCCAAAATGCGCCCGCCCCAACAAATTTCCCGCCAACGCTTGACTTTGCGCCCCGGGTATGCTATAGTAAACAACGCAGCTTGTTCCCGTGTCGGGGGCAAAGAACCATGCGCGCCCGTAGCTCAGCCGGATAGAGCAACTGCCTTCTAAGCAGTGGGCCGGGGGTTCGAGTCCCTTCGGGCGCATTATATGGTGCCTATGGCGCAGTTGGTTAGCGCGCCAGATTGTGGCTCTGGAGGCCGAGGGTTCGAATCCCTCTAGGCACCCCACCAAAGACCGCACAGCCCCGGCGCTGCGCGGTCTTTTTCTTTCTTTGGGTGTATGCGGGCCCGCCGCCTTTCGGGCGGCCAGCCGCACCCCTTTGTTTCTGGGCCGTAGCCAAGTGGTAAGGCATCGGACTTTGACTCCGACATTCGTGAGTTCGAACCTCGCCGGCCCAACCAGACGCCCTGCCCGCCCGGCAGGGCGTTTTCTGTTAGCGTTTATTTCAAGAGTTTGACGTTCGGATAACGGGAGGTATCTCTATGGCATTTCGTCCTTTGCGCCGGGCGCGGCAGGCGCTGCCGCGCGAAAGCTGCGAGGCCATCCTGCAGGCAGCGTCCACCGGCGTGCTGGCCCTGCAGGGGGACGGCGGCTACCCGTACGCCGTGCCGCTCAACTTTGCGTATGCGGGCGGCCGGGTCTATTTCCACTGCGCCAAACAGGGCCACAAGCTGGACGCGGTGCGCCGCTGCCCCAAAGCGTCGCTGTGCGTGGTGGAAAAGGACGCCGTCGTGCCGGAAAAATACACCACCGCCTACCGCAGCGTCATCGTTTTCGGCACGGTGCGCGTGCTGGAGGACCCCGCCGCCATGCACGCGGCGCTGGCGGCGCTGGCGCGCAAATACGCCCCGGCGGAAAGCGAGGCTTCGCACCGGGCCGAGATCGCCCGCTACTGGGACGAAGTGTGCGTGCTGGAGCTGACCCCCGCGCATATATCCGGCAAGCAGGGGCTGGAACTGCTGCATGATTAAACCGCCCCCCGCCCGGGCATACTACCCCTGCAGGCCACGATACGCGGCCGAAAAAGGAGGTGTACCCGGAATGGAGAACAGCGGTGTCTTTTGCGATGTGCAGGGCTGCGCCCACAACATCAACTGCCAGAAATGTGACTTGAGCCAGATCAAGATCACCCACCACGCCGACAACCAGAGCGCCGGCGTCGAGAACCCGCACTACTGCCAGAGCTACGAGCAGAAGTGAGTTTTCGCGCACACAGCGGCCCCGCCGCGGCATTTTGTGCCGCAGCGGGGCCGCTGTGCTTTGGGTGGCAACTGCGAATATTATACAGATAAACCTAAAATATTCAAATAGTGCTCGAAAATATAGGCAAACTGCTGCAAAAATGCCGTGTTTTTTCTCTGCCTTGTGTCACACATTTTGGCATGTGTCGCTCTCTCTTGGGCTGTGAAAACTGCTATATTATAAGTAGTCTATTGGCGGTTCAGGCTGCGCCGTAACACAGGGAGCAGGGCGCGCCGCGCCGCCGCTGTTAAGGAGGAATAACATGGCAAACACAAATACCAAAGAGCTGCGCAAGTTCGGTATGCTGGATAAGCTCAGCTACGCCGCCGGCGACTTCGGCTGCAACATGAGCTTTGCCCTCAAAGGCACGCTGACCACCTACTGGACGCAGTTCATGGGCGTTAACCAGATGGGCATGGCCGGTCTGTTGCTGCTCGTGCAGATCTGGGATGCCATCAACGACCCGGTCATCGGCTCGATGGTCGACGCCGACCGCCGCCACTACAAGCGCAACAAGTTCCTGGCTTACATCAACGTCGGCGCCATTGGCCTGACCGTCGCGGGCGCGTGCTGCTTCCTGCCGTTCCCCGGCATGCCGGAGCTCGTCAAGACGATCCTGTTCGTCGCCGGTTACGTTATCTGGGACGCTTTCTACACCGTGGCCAACGTGCCTTACGGCTCCATGATGTCCCTGATTACCGACGACCCGGTCCAGCGTTCGCAGCTGTCCACCTTCCGCAGCGCCGGTTCCATGATCGCCAACCTCGTCACCGGTTCCCTGCTGCCCGTCCTCATCTATGACGCTTCCAACACCCTGCTTGGCGAGCGCGTCTTCTGGATCGCCCTCATCATGGGCGGCATCGGCCTGCTCTTCTTCCAGTTCATGATCCGTACCACCGTTATCCGCGTGGATACCGAGGTCAAGACCGGCGAAGAGATGCCCAAGTTCAACGTCGTCAAGGCGATGGGCGCGTTCATCCGCAACCGCGCCGCCGTCGGCGCTTCTCTGGCCGGCATGTCCGGTTTCATCGGCATGTATGGCGCGCAGACCGCTGTCACGGTCATGTTCCAGTCCTACTTTAAAAACGCCCGGATCTCCGGCGTTGTCGGTATGCTCTCGATGTTCGGCGTGTTCATCTTCATGCCGTTCGCGACCACCATCACCAAGAAGATCGGCAAGAAGGAAGGCTGCACCATCGGCGCCGTCGTCGCCTGCCTGGCGTATGTCCTCATGTTCGCGCTGCCCATCACGCCGGACGGCAAAGGTATGGCGCTCTATGTTCTGTGCCAGGTCATCGCCATGATCGGCAACGGCTACTCCAGCTGCGTGACCTGGGCGCTGATCGCTGACGCCATCGACTACGAAGAGTGGAAGCTTGGCACCCGCAACGAAGGCACCACCTACGCGCTGTACTCCTTCTTCCGCAAGGTTGCGCAGGGCCTCGGACCCTCCCTCGGCCTCGTGGCCGCCACCGCGGTTGGCTACAACGCCATCCTTGGCCCCGACCAGCCCGCGCAGATCGCGACCAACCTGCGTTACCTCGTGCCCGGCATGTACCTCGTCGGCACCGTGCTGGCGCTGGTCGCCTACGGCCTCATCTACAACGTCGACCGCAAGACGCTGAATCAGATGAACGTCGATCTCGAAGCCCGTCACGCTGCCAAGTAAGTAACGCCAAACGTCACACCCGGCGCAGGAGATGCGCCGTGCTCCCAACAAAAGGCCAGGACCTTGAGGTCCTGGCCTTTTGCCTTTTATGGGTTGCTTTACCGGTGTTTGAGTTTGGGGTAAACTTTGGCGATGTAGTCGTCGTCGAACCATTCGTCCAGCGCCTGCTCAAAGGCGTTGGCGGCGGGCGCGCCCTGCCAGCGGGCGTTGTAGCGCACCAGCGCGGCGGAGCTCATCACCATGTTGGTCGCCATAAATAGGATGAGCACCCAGGTCACGGCGGTGCCGGGGCGCTTGGGGATGCGCTCGATCCAGCGCGCCAGCGGCGGGTAGCACACCTTGAACCACGCCACGGCCGCAAAGCCCCAGAAAAAGCAGTACAGCAGGTTGATGCGCCCGCCCAGGTTGAACGGGATGTGGCTGTAGTCCCAGAACACCGCGCCAAAGACAATCTCGGTGAACACGCTGCACAGGTACTCGTACGCGCCGCCCAGCAGCGTACCGGCCACAAACAGCCACGCCGCGCTCTTGTCCTTGTAGCGGTACATCAGCAGCGTGACCAGCGCCAGCGCCATGCCCCAAACGACCGAAAACGGCCCCCACACAAGGCTCGAGCGGCTCATCCACACGCCCATGGTCAGGTAGCAGAAGATCGTCTCGACGATATCGCCCAGAAACGCGCCGATGAAAAACAGCAGGAAAATTTTGTAAAAGCTGCACCCGGGCGCAAACACGTCGCTTTTCTCGCGCTCGCGGCGGGTGATCTCGGCCTGCGGGTAGGCGCGGGTCATGCGGCGCTCGAACCGCCCGAAAATCCACAGCCCCAGCCGCACGGTCAGGTTGGCCAACCGGCTGTGCGTGGCCTCTGCCTGCGGGAAGAAATGCCGCACGCCCGCCAGCGTCAGCACGGTGCCGGCGCAGTCCAGCGCCAGCAGGCCCAGCAGCACCCACACGGCGGTCAGCCGCAGCCACACCGGCATCAGGCCGAACGCGGCCAGCAGCAGCGGCGCCAGCCAGCGCACGGCCACCATGCCCAGAACGCCCCACAGCGCCGACGCCGAAAGGCAGATATAACCGTCCAGGTTGAACCGGCGGCCGGAATAGTCCCACCAGCGCGCGTGGGTCAGCCATTCCAGGATATGCCCGCCGATCCATTCAACCGCGGTGGCAATGACGGCGCTGAACAGGAACAGGAAGAACAGGCTGTCGTGCGCCAGTTCGCGCAGGCCGACCGTTACCAGGCAGCCGGTGACGCCGTAGATCAGGCACAGCGGCCCGCCCAGCACGCCGTGGTCGCGGTAGCGCCGCTCCCGCACGGCCGAGGTGACGACCTCGAGCGCCCAGCCCAAAAACGAATAACAGAAAAACAGCCAGAAAAATTGAAAGAATGTCATGGGAACCTCGTTGCTTTATGGGGGCCCTGCGGCCCGGTGGGGGAGAACGATACAATTTCCGCTTACAGCGGGCAGATGTCCTCGCAGCGCAGGCGGCGGCCCGGGGTTTCGCCGGTCACATAGCGCGCGCCGCGCGGGATCTGGTTGTCCAGCGCTTCGCCCGCCGCCGCGTGGCGCAGGTTGCGCGCAAAGATCTGCACAATGTTTTCCAGCGTCTGCGGCAGGCTGTACTTGCCGGAGTTGTGCGGCGTGATTAGGCAGCGCGGCTCGTCCCACAGCGGGTGGTCCGGCGGCAGCGGTTCGGGGTCGGTCACATCCAGCCCCGCGCCGCCCAGCCGCCCTTCGCGCAGGGCGGCGGCCAGCGCGCCGGTGTCCACCGCCGTGCCGCGCCCCACGTTGAGCAGCATCGCACCGGGTTTCATCCGCGCGATGCGCGCGGCGTCAAACAGGCGCGCGGTCTCGCCGGTGCCGGGCAGGCTCAGCGCCACCAGGTCGGCGGCGGGCAGCTCGGCGTCCAGCGCGGCCTGGCCCACCACGCGCAGGCAGTACGGCGGGCAGGGTTCGCCCGGGTGGGCGGTGCGCCGCACGCCGACGACCGAAGCCCCCAGCGCATGGGCGCGGCGGGCAAAGTTGGCGCCGATATCGCCCAGCCCCACGCACAGCACGCGCGCCCCGGCCACACCGCGCACCGGGCGGTCCACCGCCTGCCAGCGGTGCGCGGCCTGGCGGTCGCGGTACAAAAACAGGTCCTTGCACAGCCCCAGCCACATCGCCAGCATCCATTCGCTGATGGCCAGGCCGTAGGCCCCGGTCGCGTTGGTCACAACGCAGTCTTCCGGCAGCACGCCGGGCGCCAGGTAGATGTCCGGCCCGGCGTAATCGCTCTGCAGCCAGCGCAGGCTGCGGTTCTGGCGCACCAGCTCCACCGGCACATGCCCCAGGATGCCCTCGGCCCACAGCACGTCGGCCAGCGCCGGGGCGTCGTCCGCAAAGCGGAACTGCGCCGCGGGCGCGGCTTCGCGCAGCAGCGCGCGCTGGCGTTCGTTCAGCGGCAGCACCACCAGCAGGCGGGCCCCGTTCAGGTCATTCAGCATGGTGTTCTCCTTTCGCTTCGGCGGCGCGCCGCGCGGCCTGGGCTTCGCGCTCGGCTTTGCTGAACGCGCAGCCGCAGTATTCCTGGCGGTACAGCCCGTACTGTTCGCTCAAAACAAGGCTGCGTTTGTAGCCGTCCTTTTTGCGGAACTCGCTCTGCAGGTACTGCACGCCGTATTGCTCGCCCAGCTCGCAGCCGATCGTGTTGAGCCGCACGGGGTCTTTCATCGGCGAGATGGACAGCGTCGTTGTGAACCAGCCAAAGCCGTGCGCGGCGGCGTAGCGGGCCGCCTGCTCCAGCCGCAGGCGGTAGCACACGGTGCAGCGCGCGCCGCGCTCGGGTTCGGCCTCCAGCCCCCGCACGGCCGTGTAAAATTCCTGCGGGTCGTAGGGCAGCTCCACCACCGCCACGCCGCGCGCGGTGTACCCGGCGTCGCGCACAAAGCGCTCGAGCTCGGCTTCGCGCCGGTGGTACTCGGCCGGCGGGGCGATGTTGGGGTTGTAGTACAGGATGGTCACTTCAAACGCAGCGGCCAGCCGTTCCAGCGTCGCGCTCGAACACGGCGCGCAGCACGCATGCAGCAAAAGCCGCGGGCGCTGCCCGGCGGCGGCCAGGCGCTGCAGCGTTTTTTCCATCAGCAGCTCATAGTTGGGGTGTGGAATTTTCGGGTTTTTACTCATTTTTTCAGTTCTTTCGTAAAATGTTGAAAGTTTGGTCATGATTTTGTCACAACTTCCGGGTATGATATAAGTGTTCCGCAAGGGACAACCCGGAACAGGGACCCGGGGCCAAGTCCGCTGGGAAGCAGACGATTTTTCATCCACTCCTCTTTCTCTTTTCTTCTTTTCGGGAAACGGCGTGCCGGTACAGGGACCGGCACGCCGTTTTCGTTTTGCGTTCTGTGTGCGGCACGCGCGGGCGCTACCGCCATTATAGCGGAAAAAACCGCCCGGCGCAAGGCGGCAGGTGGGGACAAAAACACATGTTTGTGTCGAATATTGCCGCTTTGCCCCAAAAGACAAAAACAGCCCCTCCCGGGCGGGAAAGGCTGTCTTTGCTGGCAAGGATGGGGCGGGCCTTTGCATGGCCTCGCGTGGTCGAGGTGACAGGACTCGAACCTGCGGCCTCCTGGTCCCAAACCAGGCGCGCTACCAGCTGCGCAACACCTCGCGGTCACTTTTCATTATAACCGGGAAACAGTGGGCCGTCAAGATTCAGGGCCCGGGCGCGGCGCAAAAACACACCTGGCAGAATGCACAGGCGGCAGCGGGGAAATTTGGCGAAGATCCCAATTTGCCCAATTTGTAAAAATTCCAAAAAGCAAAACCGGGAGACCCCGCGGGGCCTCCCGGCTTTTTTGTCTTTGAACGCTTTGAAAAAATCAGTACTCCTGCGGCTGCTCCTCGCCGTGCATTACGCGCAGCGCGCCCTGGGCCAGGGCCAGCAGCTCATCCTCGCCGGGGTAGACGGTGATGGGCGCGATGAAACCGATCTTCTTTTCCAGGATCTCGCGCGTATAGGGGTTGTAGGCGATGCCGCCGGTCAGGATGATGGCGTCCACCTTGCCCTCCAGCACGGCGGCCATCGCGCCGGCGTCCTTGGCGATCTGGTAGTAGAACGCATCCTCCACCAGCTTGGCGTACTCGTCGCCTTCCTTGACCATCTTTTCCACCACGCGGGCGTCGTTGGTGTGCAGGTAGGCGTTGAAACCGCCGTTGCCGCAGATCTTCTTGTAGATCTCCTTCTCGGTATACTTGCCGGAGAAGCACATCTTGACCAGGTCGCCCACCGGCACGGTGCCGGAGCGCTCGGGGCTGAAGCAGCCCTCGCCGTCCAGGATGTTGTTGACGTCGACCACCTTGCCGTGGCTGTGCGCGCCGACCGACACGCCGCCGCCCATGTGGATGACGATCAGGTTCAGCGCGTCGTAGGTCGTGCCGTGCTCCTTGGCGTAGCGGCGGGCCACGGCCTTCTGGTTCAGCGCGTGGAAGATCGAGCGGCGCGGCAGCTCCGGCATGCCGGAAATGCGGGCCACGTCGGTCAGCTCGTCCACAACGACCGGGTCGACGATGTAGGACGGCTTGCCGATGGCGTCGCCGATCTCGCGCGCCAGAATGCCGCCCAGGTTGGAGGCATGCTGCCCCTGCACGCCGGACTTGAGGTCGGCCAGCAGTGCGTCGGACACCGGGTAGGTGCCGCCGGGGATCGGCTTGAGCAGGCCGCCGCGGCCAACGATGACGTCGAAAGAATGGATGTCGCAGTGGTCTTCTTCCAGCGCGTCCAGAATGATCTGCTTGCGGAAATCTTTCTGGTCGATGATGGAGGCGTATTTGGCGATCTCCTCGGTCGGGTGGCGCAGCGTTTTGTCAAACTGCAGCGTCTCATCCTCAAATACGCCGATCTTGGTGGAGGTGGAACCCGGGTTGATGATAAGGCTTTTGATCATGGCGTTTCGCTTCCTTCTCTGAGTAGTGTGGCAGGTTGGTTTCGCGGTCACTGCCCGTTCATCTGCGCGGCGACGACGGCGGCCAGCGCGATGGAGTTGACCTTGGTCTTGAACGAGTCGGAGCGGCTGGTCAGGATGGCGGGCACCTTGGTGCCGGTCAGGATGCAGCCGTTTTCACATTCGGCGGTGTGCACCAGCGTCTTGTAGCAGATGTTGCCGGACTCGATGTTCGGGAACAGCAGAATGTCCGCATGGCCGGCGGCCGGGCGGTCCTGCGCGCCCTTGTGGGCGGCGGCTTCGGGGTCGATGGCAATGTCCATCGACAGCGGCCCGTCCACAACGCAGCCGGTCAGCTTGCCTTCGGCGTTCATCTTGCGCAGCTCGTCGGCGTCGGTGGTGCAGGGCATCTTGGGGTTGACGACCTCGACGGCGGCCAGCGGCGCAACCTTCGGGCATTCGACGCCGCAGGCGTGCGCCACGGCGACGGTGTTCTCAATGATGTGGACCTTGTCCTCCAGCGTCGGGTAGGTGATGAAAGCGACGTCGGTCAAAAACAGCAGCTGTTCAATGCCCTTGACCTGGAACACCGCCACATGGGACAGCGTCTGCCCGGTGCGCAGGCCGACCTCCTTGTCCAGGATGCTCTTCAAAAAGGTCTTGGTGTCCAGCAGGCCTTTCATGTACATGTCGGCCTCGCCGTCGTGCGCCAGCTTGACGGCGATGTGCGCCGCGGCGGCGTTGTCCGGCTCGTTGATGATGCGGCAGGCGGAAAGATCCATGCCGATCTCGGCCGCGATCTTGCGGATGGCGGCTTCGTCGCCGACCAGCGTCGCGTCCACAATGCCCATCTTCTGCGCTTCGTTCACGGCCTCCAGCACGGCGTCGTCCGCCGCGGCGGCCACGGCCAGCCGCTGTTTGCCGCAGCTGGTCACTTTTGCAATCAAGTCCTCGAAATTCATAACACTGCACCTCGTTCGTTTACACATTCAGCGGCGGGCCGGAAAGCGCCCATACCTGTCAAAACAATAACACCTTTTGCGCGCCCGGTCAAGGCCGCGGGGGCAAAAAAGCCGCTTTCCCGCCGCGCCGGGCGCCCGGGCGGCCGGGGCGGAACGGGCCGGGGCGGGCGCGGCCTTCCCGCGCGGAAAAGCGCTGCGGCGGCTCTCTGTGAAATGCACAAAACAGGGGGGCGTTTTCCTGTGATTTTAAACAAGTTGTTTCTTGACAAATGCTTAACAAAAGTGTAAAAATATAGATGTACCGGTTCGCCAGTAAAGCGGCGCGCCGGACCTTTGGCACCCAGAACCGTACACCTACCGCAGCAACGGCTGTCCAGGCGCTGAACGGCGCACGGTGCTTTTCTTTCTGCCCAAAGCTGTTACATTTTTAACAAGAGCGCCCGGTGTGTTCAACCCGGCGCGGCGGCAGGAAAATCGCCCACCGAAGGAAGGTCCCGCCCTTATGACCACAGCCATGTACCCCGGCAGCTTCGACCCCGTCACGCGCGGCCATCTCGATATCATCAAGCGGGCGTCCCGCATGTTCGATACGCTGATCGTCGCCGTGCTCAACAACAGCGCCAAGACCCCGCTGTTCACGGTGGAGGAGCGCGTGGCCATGCTGGAGGAATGCTGCCGCGGCATCCCCAATGTGCGCGTCGCCAACTTCGACGGCCTCACCGTCGCCTTTGCCAAGGCCTGCGGCGCAACGGTCATGGTGCGCGGCCTGCGCGCCGTCACCGATTTCGAGAACGAGATCCAGCTTGCGCACACCAACCACGCCCTGCTGCCCGGCATCGAGACAGTGTTCCTGGCGACCTCCATCAAGTGGAGCTACCTGTCCTCCACCATCGTCAAGGAGGCCGCCCACTACCGCCAGGACGTTTCCCAGTTCGTCACGCCCAACGTGGCGGCCGCCCTGCTGCAGAAAGAGGAACAGGGCAAGCTCTGAACCCTTTCCGCGTCCTTATTCCCGTCCACAGACCGCTTTGGCGGTTTTGGAGATAGAACCCCGAAAAAACGAAGGTAAACCGCTGCCCGCTGCGGGCAGACCACTTCACTTCAGGAGGCTGCATTTATGAAAAAGATCGTCATCGCGTCCGCCTGCCGCACTGCCATCGGCAAGTTCGGCGGCACCCTCTCCAACGTTCCGGCAGCGGAGCTGGGCGCCATCGTCATCAAGGAAGCCATCGCCCGCGCCGGCATCACGGCGGAGCAGGTCGATCATGTCTATATGGGCTGCGTCATCCAGGCCGGTCTGGGCCAGAACGTCGCGCGTCAGGCCTCCCTCAAGGCGGGTCTGCCTGTCACCACCCCGGCCGTCACGGTCAACGTGGTCTGCGGCTCGGGCCTCAACTGCGTCAACATGGCGGCGCAGATGATCGAAGCGGGCGACGCCGACATCGTCGTTGCGGGCGGCACCGAGAACATGGATATGGCCCCCTTCGCGATGATGAAGGGCCGCTACGGCTACCGCATGGGCTACCCGATGGGCGACAGCAAACTCGTCGATACCATGGTCAACGACGCGCTGTGGGACGCTTTCAACGACTACCACATGGGCATCACGGCCGAGAACGTTGCCGACCAGTGGGGCCTGACCCGCGAAGATCTCGACAACTTCGCCTACAACAGCCAGCTCAAGGCCGACAAGGCCATCAAGGACGGCGCGTTCAAGGACGAGATTGTGCCCGTCACCATCAAGAACAAGAAGGGCGACATCATCTTCGATACCGACGAAGGCCCCCGCCTGAGCCCGCCGGAAGTGCTCGCCAAGCTGCGCCCCGCCTTCAAGAAGGACGGCAAGGTCACGGCCGGCAACGCCTCCGCCATCAACGACGGCGCCGCCGCCCTCGTCATCATGAGCGAGGACAAGGCCAAGGAGCTGGGCATCACCCCGATGGCCACCTGGATCGGCGGCGCGCTGGGCGGCGTTGACCCGTCCATCATGGGCGTCGGCCCCATCGCCGCCACCCGCAAGGTCATGGAAAAGACCGGCCTGACCGTTGCCGATATGGACCTGATCGAAGCCAACGAGGCGTTCGCCGCGCAGAGCCTGGCCGTCGCCCATGACCTCGAGTTCGACATGGACAAGGTCAACGTCAACGGCGGTGCCATCGCGCTGGGCCACCCGGTCGGCGCTTCCGGCGCGCGTATCCTCGTCACGCTGCTCTACGCCATGAAGCACCGCGGCGCCAAGAAGGGCCTCGCGACCCTGTGCATCGGCGGCGGCATGGGCTGCGCCACCATCGTCGAGATGGAGTAAGATTTGTAGAGAGTTCAGAGTTAAGAGTTTAGAGTTCAGATGCGGTACGCGGCCGTTGGCCGCGATTGAAATGAATTTTTTGAGCCGCCCGCAGGGCGGCGGTCCACCAAATCTTAACTCTTAACTCTACACTCTGAACTCTACCCCCCCAAAAGTTTTCCGGAGGTTTTTGCAATGTCTTTTGTCAAAACGGAACTGCAGGGCGCGGTGGCTGTCGTCACCATCGACCGTCCGCAGGCGCTCAATGCGCTCAACCCCGAAGTGCTGGCCGACCTCAAGGCCGCCTTTGAGGGCATCGACCAGAACACCGTGCGCTGCGTCGTGCTGACCGGCGCGGGTGAAAAGAGCTTCGTCGCCGGGGCGGACATCGGCTCGATGTCCACCATGACCAAGGCCGAAGGCGAAGCGTTCGGCAAGCTGGGCAACGACATCTTCCTGATGATCGAGACCTTCCCGCTGCCGGTCATCGCGGCCGTCAACGGCTTCGCGCTCGGCGGCGGCAACGAGCTCGCCATGAGCTGCGACATCCGCCTGTGCTCCGACAACGCCGTGTTCGGCCAGCCGGAAGTGGGCCTTGGCATCACGCCGGGCTTCGGCGGCACCCAGCGCCTGGCGCGCCTGGTCGGCATGGGCATGGCCAAGCAGATGGTCTACTCCGCGCTCAACATCAAGGCGGACGAAGCGCTGCGCATCGGCCTTGTCAACGCCGTCTACCCGCAGGCGGAGCTGATGGACGCGGCCCTCAAGCTCGCGGCCAAGATCGCCAAGAACGCGCCCATCGCCGTGCGCAACTGCAAGAAGGCGATGAACGAGGGCATCGCCCTGCCGATGGCCGACGCCGTCGTGGTCGAAGAAAAGCTCTTCGGCGACTGCTTCGAGACCCACGACCAGGTCGAGGGCATGGCCTGCTTCCTCTCCAAAGAGAAGCCGAAACCGAAACCCGTGTTCACCAACAACTAAATTACCCTATACAAATTTCAAGGAGGCTACAACAATGAAAGTTGGCGTTATCGGCGCTGGCACCATGGGCCAGGGCATCGCGAAGGCTTTTGCGCAGTGCGAAGGCTACACCGTCGCGCTGTGCGACATCAAGCAGGAATGGGCCGAGGGCGGCAAGGACAAGATCGCCAAGGGCTATGCCAAGCTCGTCGCCAAGGGCAAGCTGACCCAGGAAAAGGTCGACGCCATCCTGGCGGCCATCACCCCGGGCCTGAAGGAAGACCTGTGCGCGGACTGCGACCTGATCGTTGAGGCTGCGTTCGAGGATATGAAGGTCAAGCAGACCACCTTCACCGAGCTGGACAAGATCTGCAAGCCGGAGTGCATCTTCGCTTCCAACACTTCCAGCCTTTCCATCACCGAGATCGGCAAGGGCCTGTCCCGCCCGATGATCGGCATGCACTTCTTCAACCCCGCCGACCGCATGAAGCTGGTCGAGGTCATCGCGGGCTGCAACACCCCCGCCGAGACCGTGGCCGCCATCAAGGAGATCTCCGAGAACATCGGCAAGACCCCCGTGCAGGTCAACGAGGCCGCCGGCTTCGTCGTCAACCGCATCTTGATCCCGATGATCAACGAAGCCGCCTTCATCAAGATGGAGGGCGTGTCTGACATCGCCGGCATCGACGCCGCCATGAAGCTGGGCGCCAACCACCCGATGGGCCCCCTGGAGCTCGGCGACTTCATCGGCCTGGACATCTGCCTGGCCATCATGGACGTCCTGTACAAGGAGACCGGCGATTCCAAGTACCGCGCCTGCCCGCTGCTGCGCAAGATGGTTCGCGGCGGCAACCTGGGCTGCAAGACCGGCAAGGGCTTCTATGTCTATAATGCCGACCGCACCAAGACCGCGGTGGACGCGCTGTAAGAAAAGTTGAACGGTTTTCTCCCGCTGGGCCCCGGCGGCCCGGCGGGGGAAATTCGTATGCCTTGTCAAAAGGAGGATATTGCTATGGATTTCAACCTGTCCAAACAGCAGCAGATGGTACAGAAAATGTACAAGGAGTTTGCTGAAAACGAGGTCAAGCCCCTGGCCAAGCAGGTCGACGCGGAAGAATACTTCCCCAAAGAGACCGTTGAAAAGATGGCCAAGCTCGGCATGATGGGCATCTACTTTCCCAAAGAAGTCGGCGGCGCCGGCGGCGATGTGCTGTCCTACGTCATGGCCGTCGAGGAGATGAGCAAGGTCTGCGGCACCACGGGCGTTATCATCTCCGCCCACACCTCTCTGTGCGCCGCGCCTATCTATGAGAACGGCACCCCGGAGCAGAAGGCCAAGTACCTGCCCAAGCTGTGCAGCGGCGAATGGCTCGGCGCGTTCGGCCTGACCGAACCCGGCGCCGGCACCGACGCCCAGGGCCAGCAGACCTTCGCCGTGGACGAAGGCGACCACTGGAAGCTCAACGGCTCCAAGATCTTCATCACCAACGCCGGTTTTGCCGATGTGTTCATCATCATCGCCGTCACCGGCTTCATCACCGACAAGCGCGGCCGCAAGCAGAAGGAGATCTCCGCCTTCATCGTCGAGCGCACCGACCCCGGTTTCAAGGTCGGCAAGCCGGAGGACAAGATGGGCATCCGCGGCTCCTCCACCTGCGAGCTGATCATGGAAGACTGCATCATCCCCAAGGACCGCCTGCTGGGCGTCAAGGGCAAGGGCTTCCAGCTCGCCATGGCCACGCTGGACGGCGGCCGTATCGGCATCGCCGCCCAGGCCCTGGGCATTGCCGAAGGCGCGCTGGATGAGACCGTCGCCTATGTCAAGGAGCGCAAGCAGTTCGGCCGCGCCATCGCCGCGTTCCAGAACACCCAGTTCGAGCTGGCCGAGATGAAGGCCCGCGTCGACGCCGCCAAGTTCCTGGTCTATGCCGCGGCGCAGAAGAAGCAGGCCGCCATGGACGGCGCCAAGGTGCGCTACAGTGTCGAGGCCGCCGAGGCCAAGCTGATCGCCTCCCGCACCGCCAGCGACGTGACCCGCCGCTGCCTGCAGCTCTTCGGCGGCTACGGCTACACCCGCGACTACCCCATCGAGCGGATGATGCGCGATGCCAAGATCACCGAGATCTATGAGGGCACCAGCGAAGTCCAGATGATGGTCATCTCCGGCGCGATGCTCAAGTAAGGAGGGCGCAGAACAATGAAAGCTATCGTTTGTGTAAAACAGGTCCCTGATACCCAGGGCAAGGTCGCCGTCAAGCCGGACGGCACCATGGACCGTGCGGCCATGGCCACCATCACCAACCCCGACGACCTCAACGCCGTCGAGGCCGCGCTGCAGCTCAAGGACGCCACCGGCTGCGAAGTCGTCGTCGTCACCATGGGCCCGCCCCCGGCCGAAGGCATGCTGCGCGAGCTGATCGCCCGCGGTGCGGACCGCGGCGTGCTGGTCTCCGGCCGTGAGTTCGGCGGTTCCGATACCTTCGCGACCTCCCAGATCCTGGCGGCGGCCGTCAACAAGATCGGCGTCGGCCCCGACGATATCGTCTTCTGCGGCCGTCAGGCCATCGACGGCGACACCGCCCAGGTCGGCCCGCAGATCGCCGAAAAGCTGCATCTGCCCCAGGTCACCTATGTCACCGATATCCAGAAAGACGGCAACACCCTCGTTGTCAAGCGTCAGCTCGAGGACGGCTACATGGAGCTCAAGGTCCAGACCCCCTGCCTGCTGACCTGCATCAAGGAGCTCAACGAGCCCCGCTACATGAGCGTGTCCGGCATCTTTGAATGCTACGACAAGCCCATCGACGTCTTCGACTACAACGCCCTCAAGGACGACCCGCTGATCGAGACCGACACCATCGGCCTCAAGGGCTCGCCGACGAACGTCTACAAGTCTTTCGCTCCCCCGGTCAAGGGCGCCGGCATGATGGTCGAGAGCGTCGGCCAGCTCGTCGGTATCCTGAACGACAAGCACCTGATTTGAGGAAGGAGAGAAGAACAATGGCTGAATTCAATGCGATGGACACCGCCGCCTTCAAGGGCGTATGGGTGTTTTGTGAACAGCGTGAAGGCCAGATGCAGACCATTAGCTACCAGCTGCTCAGCGAAGGCCGCAAACTGGCCAACGACCTGGGCGTCGAGCTGTGCGGCGTTGTCATGGGCAGCGGCCTGAACGAAGATTACATCAAAGCCCTGGGCGGCTACGGCGCCGACCGCGTCTATTATATCGAAAGCCCGCTGCTCAAGGACTACACCACCGACGGCTACGCCAAGGCCCTGTGCGACCTCGTCATGGACAAAAAGCCCGAGATCGTGCTCATCGGCGCGACCAACCTCGGCCGCGACCTGGGCCCGCGCTGCGCGGCCCGCCTGCACACCGGCCTGACCGCCGACTGCACCCACCTGGATGTGGATGTGGAGAAGTACAAGGAGTTCCTGCGCTCCACCTCCAACATCGACGTGGACAACACCAAGTTTGAGGAGAACACCAACCTCAAGATGACCCGCCCGGCGTTCGGCGGCCACCTGATGGCCACCATCATCTGCCCGCGCTTCCGCCCGCAGATGTCCACCGTCCGCCCCGGCGTCATGCAGACCCAGCCGTATGATGAGGCCGGCGCTGCCAAGGTCGTGGTCGAAAAGATCGCCCCGGCCCTGACCGCCGACGATATCCATGTCGAGATCCTCGACATCAAGAAGAGCGCCAAGAAGCTCGTCGACCTCATCGGCGCCGACGTGGTCGTTTCTGTCGGCCGCGGCATCAGCTCCGACGTTGAAAAGGGCATCGCCCTGGCCGAAGAGCTGGCCGGCGTGCTGGGCGGCGTCGTGGGCGCTTCCCGCGCTGTGACCGATGCGGGCTGGCTGTCCGCCGATCATCAGGTCGGTCAGACCGGCAAGACCGTGCATCCGCGCATCTATGTGGCCCTGGGCATCTCCGGCGCCATCCAGCATGTGGCCGGTATGCAGGACTCCGAGACCATCATCGCCGTCAACAAGAACGAGAGCGCGCCCATCTTCGACGTCGCCTCCTACGGCATCGTCGGCGACCTGTTCAAGGTCGTGCCCGAGCTCATCAAGGAGATCCGCGCCGCCAAGAGCGCCCAGTAAGCGCCGTATAAACGTTTCCCAGCCGTTGCGCCGCCCCAAACGACGGGGCGGCGCAACGCTTTTGTCTGCAACCAAGTCATTTTGGAAAAGAGGAAAATAAGATGAATGAAATTCTGACCGATGCGCTGGCCGTGATCGGCGTCGTGCTCAACGGCCTGCCGCAGGGCCTGCTGGCGCTGGCCTACGGCTTTGCCTCGGTGCCTACGGCGCTGGCGTTCTTTGTCGGCGTTGTGGGCAACCTTGCCACCCAGAGCGTGGCCCCCATCTCGTTCCAGGCCGAAACCATCACCTACGCGGGCACGGCGGGCAAAAACCGGTCTGAGCGCTGCGCCATGATCTTCATTGGCGGCGCGATCATGACCGTCATCGGCCTGCTCGGCCTGCTGACCAAGATCGTCAACTTTGTCGGCGAGGACGTCGCCTACGGCATGATGGCCGGTGTCGGCATCATTCTGACCAAGGCCGCGCTGGATATGGTCAAGAGCGATAAAATTTCGGGCGGCGTCTCGCTGGCCGCCGCGCTGCTGACCTACTTCTTCACCAAGGACAGCGCCAACACCCTCGTCTACACCATCGTGATCTCGGTCGTGGCCGCCTGCATCGCCAGCGCCATCTTCAACAAGGAAAAGGCCAACATCGAAGTCGTCGACGACAAATTCGTGCGCCAGAAGTTCACGATCAACACAAACGTCATCCTCGGCGCGCTCGGCATGGTCTGCCTGAACATCGGCTCCAACATCTCGTTCGGCGGCATCACGGCGGGCATGGCCACGGCGGGCAACTATAACGTCGACCACCTGACCGTTATCTCCTCGGTGGCGGATATGTGCTCCTCGTTCTTTGGCGGCGCGCCGGTCGAATCCATCATCTCGGCCACGGCCAGCGCCCCGCACCCGGTGTGGGCGGGCGTCATCATGATGGCGGTCATCGGCCTCATCCTCATCCTCAAGCTGCTGCCCAAGATCGGCCGCTTTGTCCCGGCTTCGTCCATCGCGGGCTTCCTGTTCGTGCTCGGCATCTTCAAGACCGTCGTGCCGGACGCCCCGCTTGCCTTTGCCACCAACGCGGCGGCGGGCGGCGCGGCCATGGTCGTCACGGCTGTCACCAACCCGTTCCTGGGCATGATCGCCGGTGTGGCGGCCAAGTTCCTCGGCCTGTAAGCGGAAAGGAGAGCGCAGCATGAAAAACTACCAGATGGAACTGTGCGGCGTGCAGCGCACGCTGCCGTTTATCCCGATCAGCGACGACATGGCCTTCGCCAGCTTCGTCGTGCTCGGCGATACCGAGCTCGTCAGCGCCTGCGCGCCGGTCCTGGCGGAAAAGATCGGCCCGGTCGACGCGGTCGTGACGGCCGAGGCCAAGGGCATCGCCCTGGCCTATGAGATCAGCCGCCTGCTGGGCCTGAAGGAATTCATCGTCGCCCGCAAAAGCCAGAAAAGCTATATGCGGGATGTGGTGTCGGCCTCGGTCCACTCCATCACGACGGCGGGCGAACAGCACCTCTACCTCGACGGCGTGGACGCCGACAAGATCCGCGGCAAGCATGTCTGCCTGCTCGATGATGTGATCTCGACCGGCGAATCGCTGCACGCGCTGGAAGCGCTTGTCAAAAACGCGGGCGCCCAGGTCGTCAAGCAGGCCGCCCTGCTGGCCGAGGGCGACGCCGCCGACCGCGGCGACATCCTCTTCCTGCAGAAGCTCCCTCTGTTCAAAAAGACCGCCGAAGGCGAGTACGAACCCGTCTGATACGCCATGAACCCAACGCCGCCCGGGACCACGCGCCCCGGGCGGCGTTGTTTTTGTATTGGAAACGCCGCGCAAAAATTCACCGCGCCCCACTGGCAGAGCGGGGCGCGGTGTGCTATAATAAAACCGTATCGGCCGCAGGCCGGGAAGCCGAAAAGAGAAAGGGAAGGGGACCGCATGGGTATCCTGCGCAAACTGCAAGACAAAACCGGGGAAGTGCGTGCCCGCGAAAAGATCCGCCCGCTTATCGAGAGCCGCATGATGCGGGACATCCTGCTTGAGATCGGCCAGCGCGGCAGCGAGGGCCTGGACCCGCAATCGGTGCCGATGGAGCAGCGCACCCGCGCCGCCCGCCTTGCCAGGGAATGCGGCCTGGCGGGGCTGCGCCAGAGCGTCGTGGACGAGGTGCGCCTCAACGCCGCCGGGATCACGCTGATCTGTGACGGCGAGGAAACGCCGTTCCTTTTCGGCGACTATAACTATGAGGATATTGAGGACACCGACTGCCTGCCCGCCGTGGCGCAGTATCTTGTCCAGCATATGCGCGGGTACTATAACATCAGCTGCACGTTCTACGCCGCCGCCAAACCCAACGGCCGCGGCATCGAAAAGCGGACCCGCGAAGTCTTTATCCGCCGCCACCACGAGGACACGCCCTTCGAGCCCGGCCCGGTGCAGAAGCAGCATCTGTTCTGACGCAAGTTTATAAAGAGGAAAGCGAGGGTAAAGCCATGCTGACCATCTTCAACCGCAAAGAGCTGACCATCTGCCAGACCCAGGCGCGCTGCCAGGCGGTCTGCGCCAAACTGGATGCCGCCGGCATCGAGTACCAGACCAGAGCGCGGGACCGCAGCTCGCCCTCGCCCCTGGCCGCCGGCGCCCGCGAGCGCAGCGGCGCCCTGGGGCAGAACATGGCTTACAACTGGACGTATACCATCTACGTCCGCGCCGCCGACCTCGAAAAAGCCCGCACCGCGCTGCGCTGACCCCCGTTGCCCGCGCCCCGGCGGCGCGCCGGGCCCCGGCCTGCGCGGGCAAAAAACATTTGACGAAACAGCCGGAATTTGCTATAATAATTGGGCACATCGGCAGCGCCCCGGCGCTGCCGCCAATAAGGAGCATTACTCAAGAGGTCGAAGAGGTCGCACTCGAAAGTTTGCAGCCCGCTGGCCGATTCGTCCGCCGCGAATGGCGTGACGGCGGGATTTTCCCGGGGTATGGTTTCCGGTTTTATCCGCTTATCTTGCATCGAAATCTTGCATTTTTCCGAAAGGTTTGCAAGGCGGTGCTGGAAAAATTAAATATGGAGATGTACTCAAGAGGTCGTAAGAGGGAGCACTCGAAATGCTTTAGGTCTCGAGAGAGGCGCGTGGGTTCGACTCCCACCATCTCCGCCAGAAGGACGTCCTGTCATGTCTGACAGGACGTCCTTTTTTGCTTCCTGGTGGCGTTACCACCGGTTTTCGGGCAGCTCCTCCGGCAGCGGCAGCGCTTGCTCCATCGTGGCGGCACTGAGCTGCTTGGACTGGGAATCCAGGTGGGCGTAGATGTTGGCCGTGGTGGAGATGTCGCTGTGGCCCAGCCATTCCTGGATCTGCTTCATGGGCACGCCCTGCTTGAGCAGAAGGCTGGCGCAGGAGTGCCCTTACGGTATAATTACGACAAACCGGAAAAGCCCCGTAGGATCAAGGGTTTTGAGGTTTTCAGTCTGATTTTTTCATCCTTTTCCAAACCGAAAAATCATACTGAAATAAGTCGAATTGCAGGAGGTGTTTCATTAACGACAAATGAATAGCAGAAAGGAACTCAAAACCTTTTGATTCCAAACACAACAGAATATTGGATTTAAGCGAAGCCGTCACTTGTTTTAAGTGGCGGCTTTTGTTGTTTCCAGGGCTGTTAATAGCGGTAATTTTCCTCAAAGATGCATCTCATCAGCTCAATAGAGGTATCGGGCACCGGCGGAGCGCCGATGGCGCCGGTGTGCGCCCCGGTCAGGGCACACTCTCCGTGGTCGGACAGATACAGGCGAAAGGCGAGCTTTGCCTTCTCCTCGGCGGATTCCCGGGAGGACGAACGGCCTTTCTCCTCCTGGGGGGAGGGGCCGCCGGTCTGTTTCCCGGAAGGACCGCCCCTTTCCCTGTCGGGGGCAGGGCAGGAGGCCGTCACCGGTTCCGGCGTGGGGGGAAGCGGGAGGTCCGGCAGGTCAACTGCTTCCACGGTGGGGGCAAAGCTCAAAAAGCTGTCGTTCATGAACTTTGCCCGCCTGATCCAGTCATTGCGGGAGGCGTTGCCCGGCAGAATCCCCGGCTCCAGCGCCATCCATTCATAGGAGCTGGGGCGTTCGCGGGAAAGGGTATGAAGCCGGCGGAAATTCTCGCTTTCCCGGCGATAGATCAGCCGCACCCGCAGCTGGTTGGGAATGATGCCCTGCTCAAAATCATCCAGCTGGATGATAGCGTCCTCCGGCAGCATCTGAAGAATCTGGGCACCCAGAAAAAATTGGGGGTCCTGCTGCAGGAAGGCCGGGGGCTCCGACTGCACGGCCACAAACTCCTGGTCCTTGATGTATCCGGCCACAAGATAGGGCAGCTCATCAATGGCACGGGGGGTGCGGATAGAAATACTTTTCATGGATCAAATCTCCTTCCTGCACGGTGCATCCTGCTTTTCCGGTTCCGGGCCCGGAAACCCGGGGGAAAATCCAGTATACTTCTATTAAATCACAGATGGAGGAAGTACCTTTTTAGGGGGAGAGAAAAAGGCGGACGTATGAATGATATACCGGATAACGGCTCGTCTCTCCCTTCTTTGACCCGGGCTCCGGGGCGTGCTATACTTTAACCTGCAGGGGGATACAGCGTCCGGCGCTGTCCCCGGCGGAAGGAAAGAATACAGATGGAAAAGAACCGTAAGACCAACCCCCACCCGGCAGTCCGGGTGATTCTTGCCCTGGCTCTGCTGGCCGTTCTGGTGGTTCTGGGGCTTTGGGCGGGAACCCGGACGTTCCGGCAGGCTCCCCGCCTGACCCGCACCGACCTGCCGGGCTTTGCCTATGTAAAGCTCAGCGACCACGAGGGCAGCATCATCCCCGAAAACCACTGCACCGCCGAAAGCGGTGTGACGGTGGTGGACGACAAGGGCCGGGGCTAGCGGGTACAGGCCCCGGGCTGGAACCTGCAATGGGTGATGACCAACAGCCTGGGCGCCTGGATCGATGCAAAGAATCTGGAAACCGGCCGCACCGAAAACTTTTACCTGGGCAGCAATGCCGACATGTTTGAGATCTGCCCCCTGACGGTGGGGGATGACCTGAAGGTGGACGCCATGAGCGACTGGCACCGGTTTCTGGGCAGGAGCTGGCAGACCCCCCGCTGGGAACTGTCCGGCTTCCGGGCCTTTGTGGATTCCCTGACGGTGGAGCCGATTGCCCGCCAGGAGGTGGGGCAGACGGTGGCCCTGGGGGACAATCTCGACCTGCGCCAGGACGGGGCGTTCTGCGGGCAGCCCCTGTGGGTGGGGGAGGAGCCCACCGAACCCTATGTGATCCTGTGGTATGACCCCTTCTTCTTTGAGGAGGAGCCCCGGACCGCTTCTTACACCAGCACCACCGGCCTGACCTGGACCCTGCAATGGTTCGAGCCGGTGGCCGAAGAGGAATCTCATGTCTACGCCGAAAGCGAGGGCAACCGGGTGGAGGTCATCCTGCCCGGGGCGGAAACGGCGGACAGCCGGCAGATGCTGGCCCGGGCCCAGGCCGTGCTGGACCGGATCTCGGCCCGGGAAGCATAAGGCTTTGTGTATAAATACGAAAAAGGACCGCTGCTGCAAGGGCAACAGCGGTCCTTTTGTGTTGTCGGGTTCATTTGGCGGCAAGGCCGGGCCCCCGCCGCCGGAAGGCCAGTCCCAGCGTCAGCACCAGACCCAGGATGCTCAGGGCCAGTCCGGCTCCGGCTCCCGGCTGGGTGTAGGTCAGGGTCAGGAGGTGAGCCCCTGCGGGAACTTCCGCCCCCACCAGATACCCGGCGGCCTGTACCTCCACCGGCTGGCCGTCCAGGGCGGCGGTCCAGTTTTCGTCATAGGGCAGGCTCAGAAGGATCAACCCGTCGTCGGTGCGGTTGCTGTCAAGGAGCACACATCCGTCCCGCCATTGGGTCACGGCGGGGGCGGCGTCGGTCAGCGCGGTACAGGCCCGGGCCAGGGCTTCCTCGTCCAGCACGGCAAAGAGGGCATTGTCCGCCGCCGCGCCCAGGGTCAGGGTCACCGTCTGCCCGGCCTTCACCCGGCCCAGGTCGATGACCGCCCCAGAGGACCGCTCCAGACTGAAGACGGTGCCCGCATCGGCCCCGTCCACCGTCAGGGGAACATCCGCCGCCGTGCCGGTAAAGACGGCGTAGAGGATGCCGTCCCTGTCGGCTGTGACAGTGTACCGGTCCCCGGCGCCGCCCTCCTGCCGGGTGAACAGGGTGGTTTGCTGCCCCAGCAGGGCAGAATAGAGGGTCTCGGCGGCGGTGAAGGGGTCGGATACGCCGGTCAGATCAAAATCCCCGGCGGTGCCCGGGCTCCACAGGGCCCGGGGCAGGGCGTTGGAATTTTTGTACACCTGCCAGGAGGTATCCAGGCCGGACGGTTCAAAGTGGGTGGGCACCCGTCCGCCGTTCCGGTCCAGGAAATACCCGATGGAGAGCAGGCTGTCCGCCGCGGCGGTGCTGCCCCCCAGGTAACCGTAGCTGGCCCCATAGTTGCAGTAGCCCAGGGCCATGAGCAGCATGGTGCCGGTGCCGTCCTGCACGCTGCTGAAGTGGGTCAGACCCTCAAACCCCAGCAGCATGGGGTCGTTGAGGGTGCGGAAGAAGGTCTTTTCCAGGCGCAGATGATCCGGGTTATCCCACTCTGCCGCCTGCACGGTGGTGCGGCCGTCGGAAACAAAGGTTTCGTAGTCCGCCACCGGGTAGACCTCAAACTGCCGCAGGGCCCAGGCGGCGTTCAGGGCCAGCTCCCCGGCTGCCAGCACCGCCAGGGCACCCGCAGCCAGCTGCCGCCGTCTGCCCTTGCTGCGGCTCCACAGCCAGGCGAGGCCCAGCGCCGCCAGCAGCAGCACACAGGCCAGGGCCCACCGGCGCCGGCCGTAGGTCTCGGCCCGGGTCAGGAACACCACCGCCGCCGTCACCAGGGCCAGCCCGCCCGCAACGAACACCCGGCGGCGTGTGAGTGGGGCCACCAGCGCCCCGGCCCCCAGGGTCAGCAGCCAGAACACCAGCAGGAAACTTTCCCGGTAGGGGAACCAGTTGGGGGCGGCAAAACCGTGCCATACAAGGTCCAGCGGCCGCCACCACATGCTCAGCACCAGCAGGGCTCCCAACGCCAGAGAGGCGGCCTTCTCCCGCCAGGGCCGGGGGCTGACCAGATAGAGCAGCAGCCCCGCCAGCCCCAGCATGCCGCAGTAGACAGGGGGCAGGCCGGTCTGTACGTCCGCCCACACAAAGTTGCCGGTGAAGAACTTCTGTAAAAGGTCCGGCAGGTTGAACTGCACCCCGCCGGTGAGGTCCAGGGACGTGTTCTTTACGGTCAGAATCTCGGTGACGGCGGGGACCAGCACCACCCCGGCCAGGGCGGCGCCGGTACTGCCGCACACCGCAAACCGGCCCAGCAGAGGCAGAACCTTGCGGCCTTCTTCCAAAGGCCGGGCCGCCAGCTGGACAAGAATATACAATACGGAGAAAATGCAAAGTATATACCCCATGTAGAAATTGGTGAAGATGGCCCCGGCCAGGGCAAGGGCAAAGCCCAGCCCCCGCTTGCCCGCCAGCAGACCGTCCAGCCCGGCGGCCACCAGGGGCAGTAAAATCACCGAATCCAGCCACAGCACGTTCTGGGCATAGGCCACGGTGTAGCCCATGAGGGCGTAACACCAGCCCAGGGGCACGAACAGGGGGCAGGCCCCCCAGTGCCGCCGCAGATACCACACAAAGGTCAAAGCGGCCAGCAGCACCTTCAGGGCCCAGACCACACAGCAGAGCCAGCCGTAGGTCTCGGGGGCAAAGAGGAGATACAGCCAGGCGAAGGGGCTGGCAAAGTAGTAGGCGAACAGGGCAAAGCTGCCGCCCCCCAGCCCCATGTCCCCGGCATAGGTCAGGCTGCCGGTGCCGCTGTGCAGGGCCTCATAAAAATGGGCGTAGAAGGGGATGTACTGGCTGTTCAGGTCCCCGGTCATCACCGAGTTGGGTCCCAGGGGCCAGTACCCGCACAGGGCGTAGACCACGCCCAGGATCACCACCATCCCCGCCGCCGTACACAGGTAGGGCAGGGCCCGTTGTTTGGTTGTTGCGCGCGGATTGGACATAGGACAATCTCCTTACAGCAAGGGAAATTTCAGCGGCGCAGGCGGGCGGCCCAGAAAGCCCCCAGGTCCCACAGGGCCGCCAGCAGGGCGGGCAGCACCGCCAGGGCCAGGGCCTGCTCCCCCAAAGGCAGGAAGTACCGCCCCAAGGGCAACGGCGCGTTGACGACGAGGGCGGTGTCGGCGTCCCCCAGCACCACGCCCTCGCTGCCTGCGGGGTCGATGCGCACGGTGCTGCTTCCCATGGGAAAGACCAGGGTCACCTGGCCCACATCGGTCTCAAAAGCCCACACCCGGCGGCGCAGGCTGGCATCCTGCCCGGCCTTGCCGTAATAGCCCTCAAACCCGGAGGCCGGGGCGTCGGTGACCAGGGTCACGCTGCGCACCGGCTGGTCCAGGGCCAGCTGCAGCTGGGGGTCGCCCCCGGCGGTGACCCAGTTGCCCGCCTCGTCCTGCACAATGTCCTGCAGCGCTAAGTCGGCCAGGGGCAGGGTCACGGGCTGCAGCCGCCCGGTGGCAAAGCCCAGGGCGTCCCACCCGGCGCAGCCCAGGGCGTAGACCACCCACACCACCAGGACCAGCAGATACAAAGCGATCATCTTGTGGCGGTTCAGCCAGGAAAATTTCTCTTTCATGCCGCCCCTCCCACATTGCAGACAAAATCAAACCGGTCGGTGCCGGAATTGTATTCATACACCGCCGACCCGTCCCCGCACCCGGCCAGACCGTCACTGAAAAGGTCTGCGTAGCCGTCGGCAAAGAGATCGTCGGATTTTTCAATGAAAATATAGGTGCAGCCGCTGTCCAGGATGCAGTCATGCAGCGACTGGGTGGTGTAGGGGTGGTAGTAGAGGGTATCCTCCGCCAGCGCTCCCGGCAAGGCAAAGGTGCCGCCGCCGCCCATCTTGTCGGTGCCGCTGTAATCCAGGTACCAGGGATAGAGCTCGTAGGTATACAGGAACCACCGGCTGCCGTCGTCCCCCTGGCTCACAAAGAAGATGTGGGCGTCCTGGGGTACCACGGCCTGCACTTCCTCGGCCACGTCCTGCGTCTCGCGGCGCTGGGCGTAGGCGGCGTCCCCGCAGCCGAAGACGGTGAGGGTGAAGGGCACCCGCAGCCACACCAGCCCGGCCAGCCCCAGCACAAAGACCGCAAACCCGGTCTGCACCAGCCCGGCGGGGCGTTCCTCCGCCATGGCCCGGAGCACCAGCGCCCCGGCGGCCAGCAGCCAGCCCAGCAGGTAGGGGTACATGTACCGCTCAAAGCCCACCAGGCCGTCGGAGACCTCGTCCCGGAAGACGTACACATAGGTCAGCCCGATGAAGAAGAAGTAGGCCGCAAAGCCCCCCAGCCCCAGCACCGCAAACACCCCGGCCTGACGGCGCAGGGCCTTTTCCCGGGTGAAGAGGGCGGCCCCCACAGCCAGAGCCACGGTCAGGGCTACCACCACAAGGAAGGGTCCCACCATGGTGGTGGTTGTGGTGCAGAGGTTTTGCACCATGCCTCCCATAATGGCGGAAAACTTTTCGGTCCGGCCGATGCCCAGCAGCTCCTTGCAGCCGGTAATGACCATCTGGGCCATGCCCATCTGCTGGGTGCCGCCCACGTTGGAGGTGTCCGCCGTGCTGGCGGCAGAAAGATACAGCTGCCAGGAGAGGAAGGACACCCCGCAGGTGAGGAACAGCCCCGCCGCCTTGGCTACGGTCTTGCCCAGGACGGGGGCGGGGGCCTTTTCGACCAGAGCGGAGAGCACCGCATCCACGGCCAGGATGCCCGCCGCCACCAGGGCCATGGCGAAGCCGGTGTCCTTTTCCAGGCAGAGGGCGGCCAGGGCCAGGGCGGAAGGCCAGAGAGCCCGGCGCTTGTTCATATAATACACCGCCATGGCGCCGCCGAAGGTCAGGCCCAGGGGAATGTCCGAAAGGCTGGAGGCGTAGAGGTCGGTGGTGCGGGTGACATTGCCGTACAGGGTGATGAGGAAGGGCAGCAGAAACCCGAAGCCCAGGGCGGGCACCGCCTGCCGCCAGGCCCCTCTGGGGGCGGTGGCCGTCAGGGTGGTGAAGAGGGCGAGAAGCAGGATATCATACCCGGCCAGGACCCGCCACTCGGCATAGGGGCCGAAGAACTGGAAGAAATATCCCAGCACGATGAGGGCGGGGCGATGGGTGCCCACCCAGTCCCAGCCGATCTGGGCGTTGACGTACAGGTCCCCGGAGGTCTTGACGATCTTGGCGGCGGTGCCCCAGAAGGAAAACTCGTCCCAGGTGGAGAACATGGGCTGCCGCCAGGCAAAAAAGACCAGCAGCGCCGCCGCCAGCACCCAGAAGGCGAGGAAGCCGGGGACGTTCAGGGCCGACAGGGGCGTTTTGTGCCCCACCGGCGCAAAGGCCAGCACCCAGGCCCCCGCCGCCAGCACAAAATACAGCCACCCGGCGGGCACCAGCACCCCCAGCATCCCGGCCAGGGCAAACCACAGCATGGTGGCGCACAGGGCCGTAAAGGGGGCTAAGGGCGCGGGCAGGGTGGTGCGCCGGGCCAGCACCAGGGCAAAGCCTGCCAGGGCCGCCAGCGAAACCAGACTGAAAAAGAGTTCCATAACACAATTCCCCCGTATCGGGTGTAATCAGCGGTCGTCCCGCCGCAGGGTGACCAGGCACCCTGCCAGCCCGGGCAGCACCGCCAGCCAGAAGAGCTGCCAGCCCCCCGGCACAAAGTAGGTAAACCAGGCCGGGCGCTCGTTGAGGATGAGGGCCGTCACCTGCACGCTGACCCCGGCGGTGTCCGCCAGGTCCAGGCGCAGGTTCTGCCCGGCTACCCGGGGCAGGGTGTAGGTCCAGCTTTCCCCGTCCGGGGCGATGGTGGGCCAGACCCGCAGCCGGGGGGTGTAGCCCATGCCCGGCAGATGATAATAGAGGTCCTTCTCCCCGCCGTCCCCGGTGTATGCGGCCACCAGCCGCAGCCGCTGCACCAGGGTGCCCGGGGTCAGCAGCAGCTGGGCGTCCCCGGTGGTACTGGTCAGCACACCCGGGGCGGATTCCTCCATGTTCACCAGGATGTACCGGTCGGTGTCGGCCAGGGTGGCGGTCTTTTGCTCGTAAACGCCCAGGGCATAGAGCACCCCGTCCAACGCAAAGCTGCCCAGCATGGACAGCACCAGCAGCACCACCCCCAGGGCGTACAGCGCCCGGAAGGGGTGGCGGCGGGCGGCGGCAAACACTTCTTTCGGTTTCATGCGCCCGCCTCCTTTTGTAAGGTACCGGCGGGCACAAAGCCTTCCGCCGTGACCTTGTACAGCGCCGGGCCGCTCTCAGCGGCGGCCAGGTCGTCGGTAAACAGGGTGTGGTAGCTGGTCACAAAGCCCTCGTCGGCTTTTGCCACCAGCAGCCAGGTGATGTTTTCGGTTTGGAGCATGGCGGAAAATTCCGCCGCCGTGTAGGGGGCAAAATAGGCATCGGTGTCCCCGCCGGTCAGGGCCGGGTCGCCGTAGGTGGCGCCCCCCTCCCCGTACACCAGGTCCAGGGGCCGCAGCGTCTGGTTATACAAAAACCAGTAGAACCCTTCGTCCCCCTGCCGGATGAGGAACACCCGCTCCCCCGGCTGGATGGAGGCGGCAGCGGCCTCGGCCACCGCCCGCTCGGCGCGCACGGCGGCGTATTCCCCCGCCTGCACCCCCAACAGGGTGAACTGGGGTTCCGCCTGCACCCTGAACACCAGGGCCAGGCCCGCCCCGGTCACCAGGGCCCCCGCCCGGCCCCACAGGGCTTTGGGGGCGGCGTCGCAGCAAAGGGCCAGCACCGCCAGGGCGATGAGCAGCCAGCCGCTGTAATAGGACCCGAAGTACCGGGCGTAGCTGGCCAGGTCGTCGGGGGCGGAATCCTTGAGCAAAAAGGCGTAGCTGAGCCAGAGCATGAGAGAGTAGCCCAAAAAGCAGAGGCTGCTGCCCAGCCCCAGCACCAGCACATGCACCCGGGCCCGGGCGTTTGCACCCAAGACCAGGGCCAGCACAAACAGCACCCCCACCAGGGCGGTGACCGTCAGGCCGGTGCCCAGCATGGAGACATTGCGGGTGAAAAAGGCGGACTGCAAAGCCGCGCCGTACTCCCCAAACAGGGCCCGGCGGGCCTCAAAGTAGTCGGTTACCGGCAGGCCCAGCAGCATCTTGATGCCGTTGAGGGCCACCGCCGGCAGGGACGCCCCCGCCGTGTCCCCCATGCCGCCGGAAGCGGCATTTTGCTGTACCAGCACGGCAATGTGGGAACTCCAGACCATGTACTCCACCAGGGGCGCCGCCAGACAGACCAGGGCAAAGCCCGCCCGGCGCAAAAGGGCGGCCGGGCCTTTGGGGGTGTCCGGGGCGGGGAAGAAGAGGCAGTCCAGGGCGATGAGCCCGGCGGCGGCCAGGGCCAGCACCAGGGTGTTGCTTTTCACATTGGCGGCCAGCAGCACCACCGGCAGCACCAGCAGGCGCGCGGGCAGGGGGCTGCGGCGCACCGAAAGCCAGAAGGCCACCGCCCCGCCGAAGAGCATCCCGGCGGGCATGTCCCCCAGAAATTCCAGCCAGGCGGTGCTGAGAAGGGCGGTGTGCCCCGCCACTGAGAGCAGCCCCGGCACCAGCAGTGCCCCCAGCAGCAAAGGCAGGGCCACCCGGGCCTTGCGGGCGCAGCCCGCCACAGCGGCGCAGGCGGCCAGCATGGCAAAGTCCGCCGCATAGATGGCCCGCCAGGGGGCAAAGTTCCCGAAGTACTGGAAAAAGTAGCTCACCAGGGGCAGCCCGGCCAGTTCGGTCATCTGCCAGGGCAGACCCGCGTCGCACAAGGTATACAGCTGGTCATTGTCCGCCATGAGTTTGGCGGCGGTCCCCCAGAAGGAATACTCGTCAAAATTGAGAAAATCCGGCTGCAGCCGGGCAAAGTACACCGCCAGCACCACCGCCAGCGCCCAGAACACCTTGGCGGCGGGATGGTCCAGCGCCGCCTGGTCGGGGTCGGGGCGTCCGGCGCGGCGGGCCAGCACCCCTTCCGCGGTCATGCCCCAGATACCCCCCAGCAGCAGGACCAGACCCGCCAGGGGCAGGGCGTTCAGCAGTCCCCCCGCCAGCAGCACCAGGGCCGCCAGGGAGAGAGCGGCCAAAGGGGCGGCGGCAGGCCCCACCCCGGTGCGGCGCACCAGGATGGCGCTCAGCCCGAAGAGGGCCAGCAGCATGAGCAGCAGCCCCGAGAGGGAAGCCCAGGCCATGGGCAGTCCTCCTTTCTTTACAAAAAACAGAAAAAGCCCCGGCCCGCGGCCCGGTTCGGCCGGGGGTGGGCGGGGCATATTGATGCAGAATTGTTCGAAATCAGTATACCCCATTCGGGGGATGATTTCAACCGCGGTCCGTTCCGGACCAGGAGCGGGACAAAACAAAAGACCGCGCCCCGGCGGGGCACGGTCCTGGTGGTGACATATTACCGGCAGCCGTTGATGCCGCAGCTGCGGTGCTCCACGATTTCCTCCTCTTTCACCGGGGGCTGGCCGATCCAGGCCAGGGCGGTGTCAAGGTCAAAGGTCTTTTCTCCGTCCTCCCGCACAAAGAGGGGCACGCCGATGCCGCCGCGCTCCCGCACCGGGGCAAAGACCGGGTCATGGTCCCGCAGGGCCAGGAATTCTTTCAGGTTGGCAGTGCTTTCGGTGATGTCCACATACTCGGCCGCAAAGCCCCGGGACTGTTGCAGGGCTTTGTAGTTGCGGCAGTCGATGCAGATGGGGGTTCCGTATACTTTCATGGGAAAATGGCTCCTTTCGGCCCCGCAGGGGGGCAGCTCTATTGTAGCGGGGCAGGGGGCCGGATGCAAGGCCCCCACCAAAAAAGGCACCGGCGCCCGGGGCGTCAGTGCCTTTTGCTTGCTACCGTGATGCGGCCCCGGTGACGGTGATGACGATGATGACGGTACGGGGGCCGCCCCCTCTTCACCAGCCGGTACCGTACCAGACGGTAAAGGGGATCTGCCGGTATCATCGTCACTACCGTCATGACCGTCATCTGTGTCACAGGTGAAGCACAGCAGCCGGGTGTTGGAGGTGCGCCGGGACTGGTAGCGGATGCCCTGCGGGGCAAACACCGTGTAGAAGTGCTCCACCAGTTTGCGTGTGAACTGGTTGGGCAGCACATCGGAGATACCGGCGACGGTCAGCAGCTCGGTGGCGGTGCCTGTCCAGCTGCCGGTGCGCCGGATAAAGTCCGCCGCCCGCCACAGGTAGTCCGGAACGGCCTTCCGGACCTGCTCCTCGGCGGTTTCTTCCTCCAACAGCTGCCAGATACAGTCCCGGGTCTGCAGGTGGAGGGTGCAGCTGTCCATGTCACGGCCTGTCACCAGCAGCCGGGCCGTGTCGCTCATCCGCTGGCGCTGCAGCAGCCAGATGGTGTCGGCGGCACCCATCAGGCCGTTGGACCCGGAAATCTGCTGGAACGGGTCGGATGCGCCCTGTTTGCGCAGATGATGCACCAGCAGCAACCCGATGCCGCGGCGGTCCGCCAGGGATTTCAGCGCGCTCATATCCTGGTAATCGCTGGCGTAAGCGCCGTTGTTCGGGTCAGCGGTGCGGACCTTCTGCAAGGTGTCGATGACCACCAGCCCGGTTTCGGGGTGCTGGGACAGGAATTTCTCAATCTGGAGTTCCAGTCCGTCCCCGATGGCGCAACTTCCGGTCTGGAAGTACAACCGACTGGGAACGGAGTCCTCGGTCAGACGGAACAAACGCCCCTGGATGCGGGCGTAGGTGTCCTCCAGACAGAGGTACAGTACAGTCTGCGGCTGGGTGGTGCGGCCCCAGATCTCGCCGCCCCGGGTTAGCTGCAGGCAAAGCCACAGGCACAGCCAACTTTTGCCTGCCTTGCTGGCACCGGCCAACAAGGAAAGCCCGGCGGGCAGCAGGCCGGGAATCAGCCACCGCAAGCGGCAGCGGGGTGGAAAGTAGAGTTTCAGCATCAATAGGTTCGTTTCTCTGCATGGTATACGCCTCCTTCTTGCTGGGCCACAGGCCGCCAAACGGGGCCCTGTGGCGCGACCTTTGCGACAATGCGGGTAACGTGCCCGCCGTCCGGCGGCGCGCGGCATGGCGCGGATTTGGACGGAGGTACAGAGTGAATCTTAAAGAGTGTCGGTGATATCTAAAATAGTTTGCCCTGAGTGTGCCTTGGCAAAACAGGTATCGGCTGGCATTTCGGTGCGGCGTTTGTGGTACCTGTCTGCTTTTCTCTCGTAAGCCTGAAAAAAGGACATTGCTGATTTTTGGCAACGTCCTTTTTTCGTTTCTGTCGTAGTAGTCATCAATAAGTGTGCCATACTTTTCACGCCATTTTGCGCAGAAGGCGATTTATGCCTTGGAAGAAGAAAGTGACGGGGCACAGGATGAGAAATCGAAAACAGAGATGAGTACGACGAGAAGATTCGGCAGGCGGCTCCGGTTAAAATTTTGAAGGAAGTCAACCGCAAGATCACCGACATGGTTAAGGAAGAGTCGGACAAAGTCTTTGCCCAGATCCTCAAAAATGTCTCCGAGCACATGAAGAGCGGCTATCACCGGGGGGATAACTGAGCGCGCGATATATAAGATATATAAAACAAAGCAGCACCGGACGCCTGAACATCAGCGGTCTAGTACTGCTTTCGTTATCGTTCAGCATTTTTTAGGGGCAGCTAGACTTTAGGAACCAGAGTGGCGATCATAGCGTAGTGAGTTTTGCTCTTCCTCGTGATCCTGTTATAATCATCCGAAACCAGATAGTCCAGCAGCCACGTTTTCGGGACCATAAACCGTGGGCGGCGCTGGATGGTGCGCAGGCGGCCTTCGGTGCACCAGCGGGAGACCGTGTGGGGCGTGTAGCCGGTGAAGCGGGCGATCTGCTCCACGGTCAGCACATCGGGGGCGTCGGCCAGCTGCTGTTCCAGATGGCGGCGGAGAAGCAGGCGGCTGACGATCTCGTAGTCGAGGGTGCGGGTCAGGGATACGGCAGGCGGCTTGCGCTGGGGATAGTTCTTGTACCACCCGCTGGGAGGAGCATAATACTCCGGCTCGGTGAGACGGCGGCGCAGGTAGGTGGCCACGTCCGCCTTGGCGATCTTGTAGCAGCGGGTGCGCTTGCCGGTGTGGATGCAGGGCACCAGCCCGCTCTGCAGCAGATACAGCGAAGTGCGGGTGCCGATGTGGCAGGCTTGGCGGAAGTCGTTGCGGCTCATGGGATCGGGATAAGGTGCCAGCAGCGCGTCAATCTCCTCTGCCAGCCGGTCTTTTGTAATGGTCTGTTCGATCATGGTCGGATTCTCCTTTGATGAAATTTGGACCCGGAGAAACCGTATCAGCACGACAAGATTCTTAAATTTTGGGGTGATTTTCTCGCCTGCGGGAAAATTCTGCGCCGGGACAAATCGACCAGAACCCGCCCCGGCGGGCTGGATGCCCTGTCGGTTATCTTGCACGGTATCTTGCATTTTTCCCGGAAGGCGTTGCTTTTCGCCCCAAAGGGTAGTACTATACTTTTACTTGTACCCATGCGGTTTTGTGGGCGGATGCGCTGGAACTCCACGTGGTGTGGCCAAAATGGGCGGGACGAAACGGCCCGTTTTGACCCTGGGGGGAGCACAGACGGCATTTGGAACACAAAACTCGAAATGCGATAGGGCGTTAACAGCGCCGCCAGAGTTCAAATCTCTGATGCTCCGCCAGAACCCCAGGGACTTGCCCCTGGGGTTTCGTTTACCCATTTTACCACCGGCTTTGGGGCAGGTCCTCCGGCAGCGCCAGCGCCTGTTCCATCGTGGCGGCGCTGAGCTGCTTGGATTGGGAGTCCAGGTGGGCGTAGATGTTGGCCGTGGTGGCAATGTCGCTGTGGCCCAACCATTCCTGGATCTGCTTCATCGGCACCCCCTGCTTGAGCAGCAGGCTGGCGCAGCTGTGACGCAGATCGTGAAAGCGGATATGCCGCAGGCCGTGGGCCTTCAGCAGCCGGGCAAACCCATCGGATACCCGGTCTGGCTGGATCAGGTTGCCCATCTCGTCCACAAACACGTAGCCATCGTACCGGTGATTGTAGCAGTTGCCGCAGAGCTTGCGGTTGTAGGCCTGCTGCGCTTTCAGCGTCTGCAAGCGCTCGGCAAAGGCCGCCACCAGCGGCAGGGTGCGCAGGCTGGACTTGGTCTTGGCCCGGTCGGCCTCCACCAGCTTGCTCTTGCCGTCGATGCTGACCGTGGTGACAATGTGCCGGATGGTCAGTGTTTTGGCGGAAAAGTCGATGGCCTCCCACCGCAGGCCCAGCACCTCGCTGCGGCGCAGGCCGTAGAAGGCGGCAAACTGGATGATCAGCTCCAGCGGGCTGCCCTTGGCGGCCTCGAACAGCTGTTCCATTTCCTCGGCGGTGTAGTAGGACGCCATGTACTTTTCGGCCTTGGGCCGGTCCACCTTGTCCACCGGGTTGCCGGGGATCAGGTCCAGCCGCACTGCGTATTTCAGCGCCTTGTGCAGGTTGGCGTGCAGCCGCAGCACACTGGTGGCTTTCAGCGTTTCCAGCTCGTGCAGGTAAAAGCTCTGGATGTGCCGCGCCTGCAGCCCCGCCAGCGTGATGCCCCGCCCTTCAAAGTAGGGCACAATGTGCCCCTGGACGTTGCGCACATAGGAACCCCAGGTGGTCTCCTCCACCGTGGCGCGGACGACCTTCAGCCAGTAGAGCATGTAGTCGCTGAACAGCATGTCGGGGCTCAGGTCGGTGGCCCGCTTAGGCTTGGGCGGCGTGAACCCGCGCCGCAGTTCCCGCAGCATCTCCTCGGCCTTGCGCTTGTTGCCTTTTACCGGCAGCCCGGTGGCGTACCAGGGCTGTTTGCGCTTGCCGGTCGCGTCCTTATAGCTGAGGACCATGTAGTAATAGCCGTTTTTCTCCTGCAATCTTCCAGAAACCATAGCATCGCTCCTTTTTTGATTCGTATATTCCGTTTTGTGGCAGCCGTTCCGGCTTAAATCAACGATACCATCAACGGCTGGATTTATCCATCACCAAACCCAACAAGGATGGCCGCGTGCCGTTGGGTACAAATGACCAAAAGACCCAAACAGGCCCGGGCGGGCACGCCGGAATGGCTTCGGACGTGCCCGCCCGGTCTTTCTATTTGGTGTTACCGCTCCCGGCTGCGATATCTGGCACGGTGGGCCTGTTCCCGCTCCCGCTGCGTCTGCAGCCGCAGCTGTTCCCGGCAGGTGCGGGTGCGGGTCACCCGGTCGATGACCCGGTCGCACAGCCGGATCTCCCGCCGCAATTCCGCCAGCTGCCGGGTCAGTTCGTCCCGCTTCGCCTGGGCATCGGGCGGCGGGACCTTGCGCCGCAGCGCCCGGGCACAGGCATCCCGCTGTTTGGTGAGCACTTCGACGCGCTCAGCCGTCTGCTGCCGGTAGGCACGCACCGCGCCCAGACCGGCAAAGCCGTGGTCGGTGACGAACTGCAGCTCGTCCAGCTTGCGGTCAATATCCCGCCAGATGGCCCGGATCTCCGGCCAGTTCACCCGCGGGGCGGGCCGCCTGGGATAGACGCCCAACTGGTAGCAGTAGTACATGTACAGCCGCCACAGCCCGCTCTGCCGTTTGGCCTGTTCCCACAGGGTGGGCCAGCGCCCGCGGCAACGGGCATACCGCAGGCTGCGATATTCCACCGGCAGCCGCAGCGTGTACCGCGGATCATGCCGGTGGGCGTAGAATCGCGGTCCGTACCGGTCGTAGTTTTCGTCCAGCGCCTGGCAGATGGCGGGCCAGTCATAGTCCGCTCCCAGCCGGTAGATGCGCACCGCCCGGCCGCCGTCCACCGGCCGCAGCGTGGGGTATTTCCGCCGCGGGTCATGCTGCCAGACAAAGCCCTGCTCCCGCAGCACGGCGGCAAAGTCGGCCTCGGTGCTGGTCTCCCGCATGGCGCAGCGGATCGCGGCCCGCATCTGGGCGTACCGCGTAGGCTCGCCCCGGCGCTCGGCCTGGTAAAGCGCCCGGGACGCCTTGCCGCCCGGCTGTTCCAGCACCGACAGCCGGTACTTGCGGCAGATCTCGTCCGAGGCCGCCCGCAGCTCGGCGTACTGGCTGCGGCGCTGCTCGTACTTTTTGCCGTCCACATAGGACACCGAGTTGATGACAAAGTGGTTGTGCAGGCAGTTGGTGTTCTGGTGGGTGGCGACCAACACCTGGAACCGCCCGCCCCACACCCGCCGCGCCAACTCCACCCCGATGTCGTGGCACTGGCGGGGCGTCACCTCGCCGGGGCGGAAGCTCTGGTAGGCGTGCAGCGCCACCGTGCCGCCAGTCTTGCCGAACTGCCGCTGCACCGCCCGCATGTCCGCCCAGGCCTGCCCGGCCCGGCAGTGGATGCCGCTGACCAGCAGCACCTGCTCGCCGTCCATATCGGCGGCGGCCAGCCGGGTCTTGGCGTCATTCCCGGCGTAGTGCAGCGCCCGGGCCAGGCCGTCCCCGGCCAGCGCGGTCTTTTGGGGGTTGGCGGCGTAGTCCAGCACCCGCTGTAAGCTGTCCTTGACCGCCCAGATCTTGGTGACAGCCATTCAGATTGTCTCCAGCAGGCAGTCGCGGATCTCATCGGCGGCGGCCCGGCAGACCTGTGCCGCCTGGTCAGGCAGGCGGTCAGCCAGCCGGTCCAGCACGGCCAGCGCCTCGAACAGCCGCCCCGGCGGGTTCCAGCGGGGTTCGTACCCCACCGCCCGCTGGCGCAGGTACTCCGACAGGCTCAGCCCGCAGCGCCGGGCCGCCGCTGCCATGCGGCGCTTTTCCTCCGGCGTCACCCGCAGGTTGATGCCAACGCTGCGCTTTCTCACTGCGCAGCCTCCGGCAGGGCAACGGGGTTTGGGGGCGCCCCCATATGGCCGGGTGCGCCCGGCCCGGCGAAGGGTTGCCCTGTGGCAACACAAAGCCCATGCTCGTTACCGTCCCGCGTCCAAAATGACGGTGATGACGATGATGACGGTGTTTTTGGGATACCTCCACCGCCGGGGGATCCCGCAACGGTATCGTCATCACCGTCATCATCGTCACGAGTGAAGGTCAGCAGCCGGGCATTGGCCGTGCGCCTGGAGGCAAACCGCAGTCCACAGGGCGCGAACACCTGGTGGTAGTGCTGTACCAGGCTGCGGGTGAACTGGTTGGGCTGCACGCCGTCAATGCCCGCCGCGGCCAGTAGTTGGGAGGCAGTGCCCTTCCAGGCGGCTTGCCCTGCCAGGAAGTCGGCGGCCTGCCACAGCCAGGCGGGGATGGCCCGCTCGGCCTGTTGGCGGTCGGTCGTTTCCTCCAGCAGGTCCCAGACGCAGTCGTTGAATTCCAGCGTCAATGCGCGGCTTTCCACATCGCGCCCGGTGACCTGCAGCCGGGCCGTGGGGCTCATCCGCTGGCGCTGCAGCAGCCAGATCGTGTCGGCCGCACCCATCAGGCCGGTGGAACCGGAGATCTGCGCAAAGGGGTCCTCCGCGCCCTGCTTGCGCAGATGGTGGACCAGCAAAATGCAGATGTGATGGGCGTCGGCCAGCTGCTTGAGTGCGCTCATGTCCCGGTAGTCGGCGGCATAGGCGCTGCCGGAAAGATCGACGCTGCGCACTTTTTGCAGTGTGTCGATGACCACCAGCCCGATGCCGGGGTGGTGTTTCAGCGCCGTGGTGATCTCGGCCTCCAACCCCTGCCCGATGCCGCCGCTGCGGGTCTGGAACAGCAGGTTGGGGCTGCCGCCCTCGCCGTCGATCTGCAGCAAGCGGCCTTGGATGCGGTTGAAGGTGTCCTCCAGACACAGGTAGAGAACCGGCTGGGGAGAGATTTGCCGCCCCCAGACCTGCCCGCCGCGGGCAATTTGCAGGCAGAGCCAGAGACAAAGCCAGCTTTTGCCCGCCTTACTGGCCCCGGCCAGGATGGACAGGCCCGCGGGCAGCAGATCGGGGACGACCCAGCGCACCGGCGGGATGGGGGTATTCCAGAGTGTCTCGGCGTCTATGGTTTTGGTTTCGTCAAAATTCGTCATAGCAACATTCCTTTCGCGTGTGTTGGGTGAAGCCGCCCGCAAACGGCCCAAAGCCGCGCACACAGGGCGGCTTTGGCCGGGGTGCGGGTACGGCCCCTACCGGGTAGGAAGCGGGCAAACCGGCGTTTTTTTGCGGGGTGGATTCCAATAGGAATCCAGGCGGGAAAATCCGGCGGCCAGGGTGGATTCCTATTGGAATCCTGGCCGGGGCAAGGTGGTATCATACGGGTGATACCACCCCCTCCACACCCCGCAAAAGTGGTATCACACGGGGGATACCATGCCCTGCAAAACCGCGGCGGGGCGCGGGCGGTGGGCCGGTGGCAGGCGGCGCGGGCAGTCATGAGGCCGCCCCCTGGCTGGGAACAGGTGGCGCAACATGGCTGACACGCTCAGCCCGGGCCGCGCTGGCCTCCAACACATAGCGAATGACGTTGATTTTGGGGATCTTGTAGGTGTTCCCCAGTTTGATACAGCCGATCTCCCCCTCTCCCAGCAGGTCATAGGCCGCGTGGCGGCTGATCCCCAGCATGGCTTGCAGCTGGCGGATGTTGACAATGTCAGGGTACTCGGAGAACATCAGGCCGTAGCAGGCGGTCAGTTCCTTTTCAGAAATGACGCGCTTGGGCAAGGGGCAGGCCCTCCATCGGCGTAGAGAAATGTTCAGTTTGGATAATCGTAGACAAAATCTCCTTTCTGTAATGTATTGCGATTGGTTGAATTATATTTTCGCAAATTTGATAATCAAATTATAATTCGCTTAAATGCGAATGTCAATAGCTTTCGCAAAAAAGTTAAAATTTGCCTTGCCACAGGCAGACGTGTACGGTACAATAGATATATAAAATAAGAAAACGCGCCGACGGCGGGAACCATCAGCGCGGATATGATGAGGAGAACGAGAAGGAGGACAAGCCAGTGACCACCGGCGAAAAGATCAAGCGCATCCGCCAGCACCGCAAGATGACCCAGAAGGAGCTGGGCGAAGCCATCGGCCTCGGTGCCACCGGCGCCAACCGCATCGCCCAGTATGAGATGGGGTATCGGGTGCCGAAGGGGGACCTGCTCCAGAAGATTGCGGAGGCGCTGGACGTAAAAGTTGAAAACTTTTTTGTGAGCGATAAATTTGCAACCGATATTTTCAGATTGCTGCTCTGGTTTGACTTTGAGCATACAGACGTATTCCGGGCTGACACCACACAGCTGGATCAAACATTGCCGCCTGTGGACGTATCCACTGCCGTGAGCCGTATGACGCAGCCGATCCAATTTACAGGGAACGCAGTCACTGGCACAGGTTTTGAGTCGGACACCCCTGTTACCGTACTTTGGACGCAAAACGGAATGATGAATACCTATTTGCAGGAATGGGCGCAGCGCCAAAAGGAATATAAAGACCGGCAGATCACCAAATCAGAATACTTTGAATGGATTCTCCAATGGCCGGATTCGAGTGACTTGGGAGGTGTACGGCTGCCGAAGCGGGAGTGGAGAAAGGAAATTTGACTAAAGTGTAAGCCACAGGGTCAAAGTATATGCTTAATTGCAAGGGTGGCACATTGAATCAGCAGTCCCGCCCACATGGGGTCGATTATCTTATTGCTCCAAACTCCATATCGCCTTACGCCCGCATTGGGAGCAGGTACCCCGGCAGCCTTCTTCAACACCGCCGTACACAGCCATTTGGGTGGAGGGGTACCACTGCTTGCACAGCATACAGTAATACCAAACCGTACCACAGCTATCCACAATAGGGTGATCGGGCAGCTGTGTATATTTTTTTCGCAACGCTTTAGGGAATTCACGCAGTAACGTTTCCTTTTGGAGCGCCCTTTGCTGCTTTTGTTTTAACTGAAACTCTCTCAGGCGGGCCTGCTTTTCAGCCTCTTGCTGGCGGCGTTTTTGCTCTTCTGCAAAGGCTGCGGCCAACTGGATACGCTGTTGTTTGCGCTGCTCTTGTCGTTTGGCATAAGAGTCGTTCTGCTGATTCAGCTTGTTTTGCAACCAAGCATCAATTTTTCGGTTGTAGACCCATTGCTTGTTGGCCGATGACCGACGCAGAACTGGCTTGATTTCCTCTGAGCGGATCATGTAAAGGTCTTCCGGCATATAGATGGCAATGGTAGGCAGTCCTTGGAACGGTGTCGGAACGGGAGAAGCACACATGGATGCAGGCGGCACAAGAATAAGGACCAACTTGTGCGAGGGATATTTGATCAAAATCAAGGCGTCCGGCACGCCTTTCCCGTTTTTATGGATCTGTATATCATCGATTTGTACGGTACGGCCCTGGATGATGCACTCGCAATCTTCATTACGTTTTAACGGGGAAAACTTACAGGATTTGCGGATGTCACGAAAAGATGCCTTGCGCTCGGGCGAAAAGCCATAATACTGGCCATAATGCGAAGGATATGCAAAGTTGGGATCCTCCTGCAGGGCGTCAAACATCAACCGGTAAACCGATGTCATAATGGTTGCCTGAAAATCGCAAGGCTTTCCATCGTGGGCAAAATGCGGTTGACGAACATCCCCCAGCTTGGCGATAAAATGGGCATGGCAATGTGGGCAAACACAGTTGCATTTGGCGCCCCGTTCTTCAGGGGTGAGATCATGGATTAGAACGATTTTCCCATTCCGCATTCCGAATGGATTCTTCACACGCATTTGACACGCCTCCATTCACCACCCAAGTCTATTTACATATCACAAAAGGTGATTGCAAATCAGTATCATCTTCTCATCAAATCCAGCAGCGTCTCGTAGCTGTCCACCACATCATAAACAACATCCCCGCCGCTGATGGCGCGGAAATGTTCGCGGGCGCAGTGAATTTTGGACTTTTCAATTTCACGAAGCTGCATCGATAGCATTGAGCCTTTTGTTTCTGCCACAAAGTAGATGTGCTTGACCGTTCCCTCATAGAAAGCGACTGCCCAGTCCGGGTTGTATCGGCCCACCGGCGTGGAGATGTAAAAACCGCCGGGCAGTTTGACATACACGGCAACTTCGCGCGCGGCGTCCATCTCCTGAGCAAAATCTCGTTCGGTCTGCGAATCCGAAACCAGATAATCGTACAAATGCTTTTTGGTTTTGATGGCGTTGTCACCCAGCTTGCCCTTAATAGTGGGCGCAGTGAAAATATCGGTGCTGTAGCGATCATCCAGGCAGTGGTAGGTGATGTGCTGGATGATGGCCGTTGCCTTTTCATCGTTGATGAGCTGTGCCGCCTTGAGGATGAATTCCTCCGGGTTGTCCTTGAACTGGTCAAAGACAGCTTTCTGAATCCCTGTCAGGATCTGCACAACCGTGTGGCGCGTCAGACCGGTTTCTTCCACCAGTTTGCCGATTAGATCATATTTCACAGCGCTGTTGACAGAAATGCGCCGCGCAGCACTGTACCGGCCCGTATCCGTTCTTTGGAAGGCTTCCCCGGATTCGAGGGCTTCTTTGGATCGGATCTTGTTCATTTCACCTTCTTCCACGCGGAAGTAAATCTTTCGAACATTCAGGTGCCGATCCAATGCCTCCACGCAGTGGCGGACAAGTTCTTCACTGTCGAATTCCACGGTGTATACGGATTTGGCGTTGATGCGCTTCCAGAGCGCCTTAAACTGCGGCATAGCCAGCTTGTCAAGGTTTGCCTTAAATTCAATGTTGTTTTTGCGAGCATCCTCAATTTCAACCGCCTTGTCGCTGTAAACCGAATTCAAAATTTGCAGGACGCTGTCCTCATACCCGGCCACTTCCGGTGCAAATTGAAGGTTGCCATTCCGGCGTTCGGTAAAGAATTTTTCCGTCAAGGTTCCACGACTGTCGATATAATCCTGCTTGATCAGGCCATAGATGATCGCATTGGCCAATGCCTTGTCCACCGCAACCGGTTCACCCGCGGCGGAGCGCAGCAGTTTGTTTTCGAACAGATCCGCATCGACAATGCGCGGGCGATCCGGGACGGCTTCCGCAATTTCATGCTGCAAGCCCTTGGCAAAACTCTCGTAACTCTCGCTGGCAATAACGGTCAGCACGTTGATATCCTGTACCTCGTCCCCCAGCAGGTTGGCATCCATGCGTTCGCCAGCCTGGTTGACGCAGAGGCGCAGGCCGCGGCCCACTTCCTGGCGCTTGCGCACCTCGCTGCTGCTCTGCTTCAGGGTGCAGATTTGGAACACATTGGGGTTGTCCCAACCTTCCCGCAGGGCGGAGTGGGAGAAGATAAACCGCACAGGCGAGCGCTTGGGGTCAAGATCCAGCAGCAATTCCTTGTTTTTCATGATAAGGTCGTAGGCATCGGCGTCATCCGAGGTCTTGGCCTTGCGGTCACTGAGTTTGCTGTTGGTCATGCGGCCTTTCTTGTCAACCGAGAAGTACCCGGCATGGGTCTTCTCGGCCGGGATGGCCCGGAGATACTGAAAATACGCATCTTCGCCAAATTTCTCTGGCAGCGTACGGACAATATCGCTGTATTCCTCCTCAAACATGGTGGCAAAGAGGCCGTTCTGCGCCTGCCCGGCGGCGTCATATTGGCGGTAATGGCTGACCTCGTCAATGAAGAACAGGCTGAGGACCTTGATCCCGCGGCGGTACAGTTCCCGTTCCCGCTCAAGGTGGGACAAAATCGTCTCCCGGATCTGAATGCGGCGCAGCTGGTCCTCGTTGACTTTGCCGACCACATTGCCCACATAGAGTTTGAGGCCGTTTAGAAACTCGACCGACTCATCACGGCCATCAATGCGCTTGACGATGTAATTGTCGCGGTATTCTTCCAGTTCGTTGGAGTTGGGGTACAAATCGTATCCTTCGCCCACAATGCGGGTGCAGGTGCGCACGCCGGAAGCGCCGCGAATGTCAAACTGCAGGCTGGCTTTCGGCGCGCCGTGAGAGAGGTTGAGCCCTTCCAGATACACATACCCTTCGGTCGCGGTCGTTCCGGAGGCGCTGACGCCCTTGACCGCGATCTTTTTGACCAAATGCCGGTTGTATGCTTCAATCGCATCCAGCTGGTAAACCATATTGTAGGTTTCGCGGGGTGTGGCGGAATAGCGCAGGGTGAACAGCGGATGGAACTCTTTCAGGCGCTCTTTGGTTTGCTTGCCCTCCACGCTCTGGGGTTCGTCAATGATCAGGATGGGGTTGGTCTTGGCTATGATGTCGATTGGACGCCGGGACTGGAACTCGTCCAGCTTCATATAGATGCGGCGGGCATCCTTGCCGCGGGCGTTGAACGCCTGCGAGTTGATGATCATGGCCGAGATGGCGGTCTCGGAGGCAAACTGTTCCACCTTGGTCAGCTGGGAAGAGTTGTAGATAAAGTAGCGGATCTTCTGGCCGTATTCCTCGGCAAAGTGTTCCTGGGTGACGGAGAAGGATTTGTAGACGCCCTCGCGGATGGCGATGCTGGGCACCACGATGATAAACTTGCTCCAGCCGTAGCGCTTGTTCAGCTCGTACATCGTTTTGATGTAGGTATAGGTTTTGCCGACGCCGGTCTCCATCTCAACGGTGAGGTTGTAACGGCCCTCCAGCCTTTCGGAAGGGGCCAGGCCGTTCGCAAGCTGTACGCGGCGGAGGTTTTGGAGAAGGGCGGAATCCGTCAGTTCCGACACGAGCTTGCGGTTGCCCCAGCCGAGAGACGTCTCAAGAGTGGTATCCTCTGCCGTGCTGTCTTGATAGCCGCTGCTGCCCTGGTCCAGCAGGTACTTAGCCGACCCGTTGGGCTGACCGGCAAACACCTCGCAGACAGCATTGGCCGCATCGGCCTGGAATTTTTGGTGGCGGAATTGTAGTTTCATCGTGGTCACATCCTAAAGAACGTAGAAACGGGTATTTTGTATGATAAAGTATTTTATACATCAGAAAAAGCTCTGTTGATTTCGTTGGGGTCAAAGTCAGGGAAGTCGCTATAATTATCTAACTTCAATCCGCATCTCAGCATTGCAAGACCGCTTGCAGAAAGCCACACTTCAATTGATGTACCTGCCCCTGTAAAAGCATACGATCTTCCTGCCAGCAAGCCATTGTTATAAAGCACCTGCATACTTACACCAGACAGTTTTTTCTTCCTTTTGTACAGACTTTCCAACACCTTCAAATCGGCACTATAAATTTGCGAGACGCACCAAACCAAACGGAAAAACATGTCCCGATCAATCAACTCTTGCTGCCATGCGCTAAGAAGATTGGCATAGATGTCTAAAGATTCTTGCTCTCGGATTGCGTCAATAGAGTAGATTAAGTTTTCCACATTCTTTTGATATTGTGGATGACCTTTTTGAAAAAGCGGCGCACATTTAAGCCAGCCTTGAATATCTGGACGAGACGTCAAGATATGTTCCAATTTCGATTTAAGTATCACATCTGATACACTATTGATTGCAGTGTAGGCCGTTCCAAATATTGGCCACCAAGAACCCAATAAAGCACACGCGGTATCAGCCGCGGCTTTTCGAATTTCAGCTTTTTGTAATGCGTTCTGGGTTTCCATTAGATCACCTTTATCCTTGTGTCAGGGGCGAGGAGTTTGAAGACTTCGGTCAGGTTGATTTTCTCGGGGCTGGTGGAGAAGCTGGAATCCCGGAATACAGCGCGCAGGGGTTGGCGGCGGGCGATGGTTTCAATGACGGTGGCGGGAATTTTCTCATCAAAGCAGGCGATGAGGTCGCCGTCGTTGTAGGTGTGGACGGTGCAGCCGTCGATGGTCTCGCTGCGGTAGGGCATCGAGAGGGGCAGGCCCCATTCCAACAGGCAGCCGAACAGCAGGTCGAGGGCGGTGCGGTCAGGCTTGATGTTGGATTCCATCATCGAGAGCATATCCTGGTT
>OLNN01000348.1_pt1 | contig 50797 bp, 52 predicted proteins | sample 1672141 | NCBI WGS metagenome assembly OLNN01 (sample SAMEA3136652, study PRJEB25190) | human gut metagenome | biome: human gut; feature: human-associated habitat; material: faeces | place: Austria | collected 2013
CAAGTGAGGCACCAAAGCCAAGCGAAGCTCCGAAACCGAGTGAAGCACCAAAGCCAAGCGAAGCTCCGAAACCAAGTGAGGCACCAAAGCCAAGCGAAGCTCCGAAACCGAGTGAAGCACCAAAGCCGAGCGAAGCCCCGAAACCAAGTGAAGTACCAAATCCGAGCGGAGCACCAAAGCCAAGCGAAGCACCAAATCCAAGTGTAACACCGGATACCACTACGACACCAGCGGTAACAGAAATGCCGAATGCAACGGAAACTCCGGATGCGACAGATACACCGACCCCGGCTGTAACAAACGCGGATTCTGGAAATAATGGTGGAAATGGCGGCGCTTCCGGTTCTGACGGAACAAATTCTAATGGAACAAATACTGCAGGAAATGCATCTGGTTCACAGAAAACAAATGGTGTAAAAACTGCAGATGAGACAAAGGTTGCAGGCTCTGCAATGATGTTCCTGTTTGCGTTTGCTGATGTTGTACTTGCTTTCTGGGCACTTCGACTGAAACATCGCAGAGGCGAAAAATAAATCATGATCATCACTGAAATATAGTTGAAAATGTTGCCGGATTTCTCTGGAGAGGAGCAGATCCGGCAGCATTTTTTTATTTGAATGCTGACTTTACAGAAAAACATCAAATAATTATAATAAAAATGTAAAAAGGAAGATTCAGGAGGAACTACATGTCATATATGATCAGAAAAGCGGAAAAGGGGGATCTGCCGCGAATTTATGAGATTTATGAAACAGCGAGACAATTTATGCGGGAGAACGGAAATCATGCACAGTGGGGAGCAGGGGACAGACCGGAAGAACTGCTGGAAGATGATATTTCTCAGGGAAATCTGTATGTACTGGAAGATGCGGTCGCAGATGAAGCAATAATCCATGCAGTATTTGCTTTTATAGAAGGAGAGGATCCTGTTTATCTGAAAATTGAACAGGGCAGCTGGATGGTGGATACAGAGTATGCTGCAGTACACCGTGTTGCGAGTGATGGAACGGTCCGTAATGTGCTGGAAAAGATCATGGACTACTGTAAGGCACAGATACCGCATTTACGAATAGATACACATGAGGATAATAAAGTAATGCAGCATGTACTTGAAAAATATGGCTTTGTACGGTGTGGAATCGTGTATGTGCCGGATGGAAGCCCGCGTATTGCATATGAGTTACTGGAAAAATCCGAATGAGTTTTTAATGCAAAATTCTTATAAATATACATTTTGCTATTACGTAAATTTGTGGTAGAATAGAGAGAAAATGAATAGTTATACATAGAAAGGAACTATTATTATGGAAAAAGGTACAATTTTTAAATTTCATAATGACCTTGATACAGACCAGATCATTGCATCCCAGTATCTGCTTCTGCCGAACCTGGATGAGATGAAAGGTCATGCATTTGAATCTTTAGATCCTGATTTTGCAAAGAAAGTAAAACCGGGAGATTTCGTAGTTGGCGGTGAGAACTTTGGTTGTGGTTCTTCCAGAGAACAGGCACCGGGCGTACTCAAAGCACTTGGGGTACAGGCCGTTATCGCCAAATCCTTTGCAAGAATTTTCTTCAGAAATGCGATCAACATCGGACTTCCGGCAATTGTCTGTAAAGATCTTCCAGATGATGTACAGACCGGAGATACCATGGAACTTCATATGTCTGATGGTACAGCAGTTGCAAATGGAAAGACTTATACCTGTACCAAACTTCCGGAATATATGCAGGGGATTCTGAATCAGGGCGGCCTGATCGCTTCACTGAACAAGGAGGAGAAATAACCATGGGAATGACAATCGCAGAAAAAATCATCGCAGCAGCAGCCGGTGTGGATAGTGTTAAACCTGGTGATATCCATACGGTTCAGCTTGATCGTCTGATGAGTAATGACGGAACCACACATCTGACTGTAGATATGTATAATAATAAATTAAAAAATCCGCATATTGCAGATACAAAGAAACTTGTTTTTATCGTTGACCACAACGTACCGTCTGACTGTCCGAAAACAGCAGCATCCCAGAAAAAAATGAGAGACTTTGCAAAAGAAAATAACATTGATTTCTGGGAAGGCAAAGGCGTCTGCCATCAGGTTATGATCGAGAATTATGTTCGTCCGGGTGAACTGATCTTTGGCGCAGACAGCCATACCTGTTCTTATGGTGCACTTGGCGCATTCGGAACCGGTGTCGGATGTACAGACTTTCTTTATGGAATGGTAACAGGAACTTCCTGGGTACTGGTTCCGGAATCTGTAAAATTCAATCTGACCGGTAAACTTCCGGAAGGCGTTACCGCCCGTGACCTGATCCTTACCATCATTGGAGAAGTTGGTGCAAACGGATGCAACTATCAGGTAATGGAATTCACCGGAGAAGGCGCAAAAACATTAAGCATCAGTGATCGTATGACTCTCTGCAATATGGCAGTAGAGGCCGGTGCAAAGACAGGTATCTTTGAAGCTGACGAAAAGGCAATGGAATACCTCAAAGAGCACGGACGTGAGCCAAAAGCTGTATTCCACAGCGATCCGGATGCAAAATATGTAAGAGAATATACCTTTGATCTGAGTAAAGTACGTCCGGTAGTGGCTAAACCAGATTTTGTAGATAATGTTGTTCCTGCAGAAGAAGCATGTGGAATTGAAATCAATGAAGCATTCCTTGGTTCCTGTAACAACGGACGTATTGAAGATCTGCGCGTAGGTGCCGAGATCATCAAAGGAAAGAAAGTATCTGATAAGGTACGTTTCCTCGTTGTTCCGGCAAGCCAGACCATCTATCGTCAGGCATTAAAAGAAGGGCTGATCGACATCTTTATGGAAGCAGGCGCAATTGTTATGAACCCGAACTGCAGTGTATGCTGGGGAAGCTGCCAGGGCGTTATCGGCGAGAACGAAGTCCTGATCAGCACAGGAACACGTAACTTTAAGGGACGTGCAGGTCATCCGAGCTCCAAAGTATATCTTGGATCTGCAGCAACTGTTACTGCATCTGCAGTTGCAGGCAAGATCGCACTGCCGTCTGAAATCTGAGAAAGAGAAGAGGATAACATAGATTATGGAAAAGTTTACAGGCAAAGTGTGGGTACTTGGCGATGATATCGATACTGACATCATCATCCCGACCGAGTATCTGGCACTCAAGACAATTGATGATATGAAACAGTATGGATTCAGCCCACTTCGTCCGGAACTGGCTGGACAGATTCAGAAAGGTGACATCATTGTTGCCGGCAAAAATTTTGGCTGCGGTTCTTCCAGAGAGCAGGCACCGGAGATTATCAAAGCACTGGGAATTCAGTGTGTCATTGCAAAATCATTTGCAAGAATTTTCTTCAGAAACTCCATCAACAACGGGCTTTTGCTGATTGAACAGCCGGAGCTCCATAATGACATCAAAGAGGGAGATACCGTAACTGTTGTGATGAATGAACATGTAGACTATGATGGAAAACAGTACCCGATCGCTTCCCTGCCGGAGAACCTGATGAGTATCATTCAGGCCGGTGGACTTGTAAAAGCCATGCGCAAACTGAACGGACTGGACTAAGGAGGAAGAGCAGATGGGCGAAACAGTTATTGAAAAGATTATCAGAAATAATGTGGGTCATACAGTAAAACCTGGCGACATTGTGACCGTTAACGTAGACAGAGTCATGATCCATGATATTTTTATTCCATTTGTTGCAGAGAAGTTTGAAGAGATGGGATTCAAGAAATTATGGGATCCGGACAAAGTTGTTCTGATCTATGATCACCTTGTACCGGCAAGTCAGCTGGACGATACCAGACATTTCCATGTGGGAGATGCATTTGCAGAAAAATACGGAATGAAAAACGTACACAGAAGCGATGGAATCTGTCATCAGCTGATGACAGAGGCTGGTTATGTCAAACCGGGTAATATTGTCTTTGGTACAGACAGTCATACAACTACTTACGGATGCGTCGGTGCATTTTCTTCCGGTATCGGATATACAGAGATGGCAAGCATTCTTGGAACAGGAACCATGTGGATCAAAGTTCCGGAGACGATCAAGGTTGTGATCGATGGAGAACTTCCGGCGAACGTTATGTCCAAAGATGTAATTCTTCGTCTGATCGGTGATCTGGGCGCAGACGGTGCAACTTACCGTGCACTGGAATTTACAGGCAGTGCAGTAAAAAATATGTCCGTTGCAAGCCGCATGACCATCGCAAACATGGCAATCGAGGCAGGGGCAAAATGTGCACTTTTCACACCAGATGAAAAGACAGCAGAGTACTGTGAGATTGAACTGAACGATTTTCAGAAGAGTCTTGTCGGGGATGAGGATGCAAAATATCTCAAGACGATGACTTACCGTGGGGAGGATTTTGTTCCGGTCATGGCATGCCCGTCTCAGGTAGACAAGATCCGTGATGTCAGTACACTGGAAGGAACGGAGATTGATCAGGTATTTATCGGTTCCTGTACAAATGGACGTCTGGAAGACCTTGCAGCGGCAGCTGAAGTTCTGAAAGGTAAGAAAGTTGCTGATTATGTAAAACTGATCGTGACACCGGCAAGCCGCAAGATCTACAGACAGGCAATTGAACTTGGTATTCTTGATACGCTGGCAGAAGCAGGCGCAATGATCACACATCCGGGATGTGGACTGTGCTGTGGACGTGCAGGTGGTATTCTGACAGATGGAGAGCGTGTTGTAGCAACAAATAACCGTAATTTCCTTGGACGTATGGGAACTTCCAAAGTAGAAATCTATCTGGCATCTCCAAAGACTGCAGCAGCATGTGCAGTGGCTGGAAAGATTGTCAGCCCGAAATAAAAACATAAAAAACACCAAAAAAAGTCAAGAGGGAAGAATATTTTTTTCTATCTTGACTTTTTTCTGATTTAGCACTATAGTATAACGCAGTAACAGCAATAACGAGGTGAAGTTTGCAGGAAAGAGGCGTAAGTCCACCGAAGGAGTAAAACTCTCAGGTATCCGTATTGTCGGACAGAAACTGTAAATGGATCGTATCTCTGGAGACGCCTGTTTCAGTACAGGGGCCGAAGGTGCAAGCGACGCGTAAGCGTCTTGAATCTCTCAGGCAAAAGGACAGAGGATGCTTTTGATAATTACATCCTGAAGTTTATTCTTTATTTTTATTCTTTTTTAATTGTCTGATTCATTTTGATTCTTAGCAGTTCAACGGAGAACGGTTCTTATTTCTTTATTCCCCTTTTTATGATGCTGAAAAATACATATGTAAGGAGAACTTTTTGAGATGTGGGAAGCAATCAATAATTTTTTAGTTGCAGTGGATGACAAGGTCTGGGGCGTACCGCTTATGGTATTGATCATAGCCGGTGGCGTTCTTCTTACCAGCAGACTTGGGTTCCTTCAGGTACGTCGTCTTCCATTGGCGCTGAAATGGATGTTCAAGAATGAAGAAGAGGGAGATGGTGAGATCTCCAGTTTTGCGGCACTGTGTACAGCATTGAGTGCTACGATCGGTACCGGTAATATCGTGGGTGTCGCAACAGCAGTCTGTGCCGGTGGTCCGGGAGCACTTTTCTGGATGATCGTGGCAGCATTCTTTGGAATGGCAACAAAATTTTCTGAAGGTCTTCTGGCAGTTAAATACCGTGTGGTTGCAGAAGACGGACACAGCCTTGGTGGACCATTCTATTATATCGAAAAAGGTATGGGATCAAAATGGAAATGGCTTGGCAAGATCTTTGCATTCTTCGGCGTTTGTGTAGGACTTTTCGGTATCGGTACATTCAGCCAGGTAAATGGTATTTCCAGTGCCGTACAGAACTTCTTTGACCCAGACAAGACAAACTGTATCAATATCCCATTCCTGGGCCAGTATTCTGTAGCAGTTGTTGTTTCTTCTCTGATCCTTGCATTCTGTGTAGCTGCGATCCTGATCGGAGGACTGAAACGAATCGCAACTGTAAGTCAGATCATCGTTCCGTTTATGGCAGTGATCTATATTATCTTCAGTATTACATTAATCATCTGTAATATTACAGAAATTCCGGCAGCAATCGTAACAGTTGTCAAAGCAGCATTTAATCCGAGTGCGGTAACCGGTGGTGTGGTTGGTTCTATGATCGTTGCAATGCAGAAAGGTGTTGCACGAGGAATCTTCTCCAACGAAGCTGGTCTTGGTAGTGCACCAATCGCAGCAGCAGCAGCTCAGACAAAAGAGCCGGTACGTCAGGGTCTGGTCAGCATGACGGGTACTTTTATTGATACGATCATTATCTGTACAATGACAGGTCTTTCCATTGTTCTGACAGGTGCATGGCAGGTAGAGGGAATTGAAGGTGTACAGGTTACCACTTATGCGTTCCAGCATGGACTTCCGTTCCCGGCTAAGTTTACAGCGTTTGTATTGATGCTCTGTCTTGTATTCTTTGCATTCACAACAATCCTTGGATGGGATTACTACAGTGAACGTTGCCTGGAATATCTGACAAACGGACATAAGACGAAGATTATCGTATACCGCTGGTTATACATCATCGCAGTATTTATTGGACCATACATGACAGTAAGTGCAGTATGGACTATCGCAGATATCTTCAATGGTCTGATGGCGATTCCGAATATGATTGCACTGTTTGCACTGAGCGGAGTCGTAGCAAAAGAAACAAAAGATTTCTTTGCTGCAAAGAAACATAAAATGTAAATAAAATTTCTAAGAAAAACAATGCTTGACAGGAATAAAAGAATCCTGTAATATAGATAAGGAATATGTCTGGATACTGTGAGCTGAGCGAACAGTATCCAGTAACTATTTTTCCAACTGCCGCAATGAATGGAAGTGACGGAATCCGTTACGATACCTTTTGCGACAGCTTTTTTTATGCAACAGGGGATCACCCTGATACATGTGGATGAGGGATATAAACAAATGGGAAGCAATGCTTATAAGGAGGAAAAAGCATGAACTATGATGTGATCATTATCGGCGCTGGCCCGGGAGGAATTTTTGCAGCGTATGAATTAATGAAAGAAAAGCCGGACTGTAAAGTGGCAGTTTTCGAAGAGGGATATTCCCTTGAAAAGAGAAAATGTCCGATCGACGGCAAGAAGATAAAGAACTGTATCAACTGTAAGAGATGTTCCATCATGTGCGGTTTCGGCGGCGCAGGAGCATTCTCCGATGGAAAATATAACATCACCAACGATTTCGGTGGAACTCTGTACGAGCATATCGGCAAGAGCCAGGCAATCGAACTGATGAAATATGTCGATGATATCAACATGGAATATGGTGGCGAAGGAACCAAACTTTATTCTACAGCAGGAACGAAGTTCAAGAAACTCTGTCTGCAGAATAAATTAAACCTTCTGGATGCTTCTGTGCGTCATCTGGGAACAGATATCAATTATGTAGTTCTTGAAAATCTTTATAATGCAATGAAAGATCATGTGGACTTCTATTTTGATACACCGGTACAGAAGGTGGAAATATTAGAAGACGGATATCGTATAATCTGTGAAAAGGGTTCTTATGAGTGTAAGAAATGCATCGTTTCAGTAGGAAGAAGCGGAAGTAAATGGATGGAAACTGTCTGTAAAGACCTGAGGATTCCGACAAAATCCAATCGTGTAGATCTTGGTGTCCGCGTGGAACTTCCGGCAGTCATTTTCTCACATCTGACAGATGAACTGTACGAGAGCAAGATCGTCTACCGTACAGAGAAATTTGAAGATAACGTTCGTACATTCTGCATGAACCCGAACGGAATCGTAGTAAACGAAAATACCAACGGAATCATCACCGTAAACGGCCACAGCTATGAGGGAGATGAGAAGAAAACAGACAATACCAACTTTGCACTTCTTGTTTCCAAACATTTCTCCGAGCCATTTAAGGACAGTAACGGATATGGTGAAAGTATTGCAAGACTTTCTAATATGCTTGGCGGCGGTGTTATCGTACAGCGTTTTGGAGATCTTGTACGTGGACGAAGAAGTACAGTGAAACGTGTGGAAGAGGGACTGGTAAGACCGACCCTTACTGCAACACCTGGAGACTTAAGTCTTGTACTTCCGAAACGTATCTTGGATGGAATTATCGAAATGATCTACGCCCTGGACAAAGTAGCTCCGGGAACTGCAAACGACGATACTCTGCTGTATGGTGTGGAAGTTAAATTCTACAATATGGAAGTTGAGATAGATGACAACCTCGAAAGCTGCCACAAAGGTCTGTACGTGATCGGCGACGGAAGCGGTGTTACCCACTCTCTGTCCCACGCATCTGCAAGCGGCATTTACGTAGCAAGACATATTGCAGGTCAGAACTGATCGGATATAATATAAAAAATCCCATGAACTGTAAGATAACAGTTTGTGGGATTTTTTTAAAGTAATAATTCTTGAGACAAAATGCGCCTCAAATGCGTATAAAAACAAATTGACATATACGTATTTAAGGCGTATTATAAATTCAAGGAGGACGCAAATGTGAAGAGACGTAATCTGATAAAGAAACTTGAAAGTGCCGGATTCGTTTTTAAGGAACATGGAGGAAACCACGATACATACAAGAGAGGCAATGATACAGAGCAAGTTCCACGGCACACAGAGATCAATGAGATTACTGCAAGAAGAATTTTGAAGAAGTGGGGATTAAAATGACAACCTGCTTTCATAATATACTAAAGATAACAAAAGAAAGAGGTGTGTATGAGATGAAAGAAGCATATCCAGTTTTGATTAAACAATGTGGAAAGGATTATCTTGTTTATGTTCCTGATTTGGAACTGTACACAGAAGGTAAAAGCATGGCAGATGCAATGGAAATGGCAAGGGATGCGATTGGCTTAAAGGGTGTTGATTATATGAAAGATACCAAAACTTTGCCGGAACCATCAAATGCAACGGAAGCAATTAATAAGGCAAAAGAAGAAGCAGATGAAGATTTTGATTATTCAGATGGCATATTAACGCTAGTGGATGTAGACTTTGAAGAATATAGAAGACGAATGAGGAATCGAGCGGTAAAGAAAAACTGTACGATACCGTATTGGATGAGTGAAGAAGCAGATAAGCGGGGAGTTAATTATTCTCGTTTATTACAGGAAGCATTGTTGGCGTTCCTTGGAGGAACTCAGGGTGCAAATAACTAGAGTGAAGCAGGGCAGCCCCAAAGGCTGCCCTCCCGATTTATTTCAGCATATTTAAACCATTCAGCATATCTGCATTTTTTCCAAGAAATTTATACAGATCACAGATCAGAGGAAACGTTGAAAAATAGGACGCAGCATAAATCCTTTTTCCCGGATTTCCATAAATTTGCAGGAGCCGTTATGAAAATTCGGATTCCGGTACTGACTGCAGATAATGAAATCCTGAAGGATGAAAATGTATATGTCACTCTGATGGAAGATGGAACAGCAGAATTCAAAGATAAGACATCAGATATTGACCAGCAGATAGAAGATGAGATTGATGATATGCTGGATGAAATTTCCGGTAATGATTATACACCGGTATCCTTTGTTTCCGCAGATAATAAGGATATCGGACTGGTACAGTTCGCAATCCGTACCGATGATATTAAGAAATAAAGATATAGAAAAATAATATAACTGTAAAGATAAAAGAGATAAAAAATCCTGGAATAAAACGATATCAAAAAATCGCATGTTCCAGGATCTTTTTGTGAAAAAGTCGAATAAAAGTATTACAGATGAAAGCCAGTTGACAGAATTATTTAATAGAGATCATATAGGATTTGTCGAATACTTCAGCCGGTTTCAGCGTATTGATATTCGGTTTCTGTGACAGTTCGCCTTCATATCCGGTATTGTCGCAACGGCCCATCCATGGTTCCAGGCAGACAAACGGTGCACCGATTGCAGACCAGATACCAAAGTTTGGGAAGCCCTCGCAGGAGATTTCTACATAAGGAGTTCCGTCTGGCAGAGTGATTCCGGCTTTTGTGATCTGACTATTGTCAAAGATCAGAGCCCCCTCATCAAACATATGTGCATCAATCAGGCAAGTTCCGTTTTCGAGGGAAAGAGTGTGCGGCTGATCTGGAAGAGCAGTTCCAAGTGTAGCATCCAGAAGACAGTAGGTGAGTTCTTTCTGTCCGCTGAAAGTCAGGTGATACTGATCCTGTGTGGTGTTCGGAAGCACCGGAACATTGAAGGCCGGGTGAGCACCGATTGTGAAATACATGGTATCCTGATCTTTGTTTACTACTTTCCAGGATACAGTCAGGTCACGATCATTCAGGGTATGGGTAATATACAGCTGGAAGTCATATGGCCATGCCTTTTTGGTCGTATCATTTGCTTCCAGTAAATGTGTGACAGAAGTTTTTGTTTCTTCTGTGCAGACAAATTCCATATCGCGGGCAAATCCGTGCTGACCAGATGTATAAGTCTTTCCATTTATCAGGCTTGTGTCGTTGTACAGACGGCCTACATTCGGAAAGAGAACCGGGGCATGACGTTTCCAGTAAGCTGGATCTGCATTCCAGAGTACCTCACGATTATTTTTTTTGTCAAAGATACCAGATAATTCGGCACCGTGATCACTGATCGTTACACGGAGCTGGTCATTTTCAAGTATACGCATGATATTAAACCTCCGTAAATTTTTCTGCATCTATTATATCAGAAAAAAGAGGCTCCGGATAAAAAAATAACAGAAAAGATAACAGAAAGAACATAATATTTATTATCTAGTTGAAAAACAGAAACGAATGTAGTAAATTGAAGGTAACCATAAAAGGTATGAAAAGAAAGGAGATGGGGGTATGAGAAAAACAATCAAAAAGGCATTGTGTGGGCTGATGGCAGGTCTGATGGTCGCTGTAACAGTTCCGGCAGCACTACCGGAGGCTGCGTATGTGACGGAAGTGCAGGCTGCAGCCAGAGTAGCAGCGCCAAAGCTGGTATCCGCCAAAGCTTCAGGAAAATCCAAAATCGTTTTTAAATGGAAAGCGGTAAAAGGTGCCAGTGGTTATACTGTTTTTCGTAAGGAAAAAGGTGGCAAATGGAAGAATGTGGCAGAAGTAAAAGGTGCAAAGAAAACATCATTTTCTGACACAAAAGTCACGACGGGAACACAGTATACCTACAGCGTGAAAGCATTTAAAAACACAAAAGGTAAGAAGACATTCAGCAGTTATAACAAAAAAGGAGTTACCGCGATCGCAGGACTGTATACGTTGAAACTGAACAGTTCCAGAATTACTTTGAACCCGGGCAAGTCATATACATTAAAAGTCAATGGCACAAAGCTTACACCGGTCTGGAGATCAAGTAATTCAAAGATTGTAACTGTAAATAAAAAAGGTCGGATCACAGCCAAGAAAGCAGGAACAGCCAAAATTACCGCAACACTTGGTGGAAAGAAATTTGTCTGCACGGTTACGGTAAAAAAAGCATCGGCTTCTTCAAATAAGACGGTACAGAATTATAAAAAAGTTAAAAATTATCTCAATAAAAATGGCAGATACAGCGAAGATGGAAGCAGATACATCGAAATGGCGATTGATGCTGATACAACAGCGGTTCTTTCTTATGATCCAAAAGAAAACAAGCTGGATATAGGACTGACCTTACGTGTTGAAGAAGAGAATATTGTAAGTACTGTGGATGTTGTTGTAAATTGTGCGAAACCTGATACGGCTAAAATCTATTCAGGAATCTTTTCCGGTGGAGTGGAGCTTTATACAACAGCAAATATGAAACCATCTACTTATACTGGTAAACAGAATATCACATTCTATAATGCAAGCGGAAGCAAAGCAAATACAGAGATTCAGGAGGCTGCAAATGCAACCCTGCAGGCGGCTATGGCCGGAACGGAATATATCCTGAGATCAAAACTCAATATGTCATTAAAAACTCTTGGATTTAATGCGTACAGATTATAATTCAAAAAAACAAGGTGATCAGTCAGAACTGGCTGGTCACCTTGTTTTTTACGTTATGTAAAGAGGGTTATTTGGTTTCGTCGATTTTGAGGCGGCCCTTCAGTGCTACACAGCAGGCAAGGTCTCCAATAACATTGACACAGGTAGCACCCATATCGCACAGAGTATTGATGCTGATATATACGCCCATAACCCCGGCTGGAAGTCCTGCCATGGTAGCGAGCGCTGCAAAAGATGCAATTGCACCACCTGGAACACCCGGTGTTCCGACTGAAAGAAGTACGTTTGCCAGGAGTACAATAACCATCATGGAAATGCTGACATTGATTCCACATGCGTTGGCAAAGAACATGATCATGAAGGACATCAGAATGGATACAGCATCCATATTTACGGTTGCTCCGAGAGGAATCGCAATACTTGTGATCTTATTGGAAACACCCATTCCATCTTCCATGCACTGTTTACTGATCGGAATCGTAGCGGAGCTGGAGCATGTTCCGAATGCATTCAGTGCAGCCGGCATGATCGCCTTGAAAAATTTAATCGGACTTTCTTTACCGATTACTTTAACGGCAAGTCCATATACGACAAATGCAAAGATAAAGAATGCCAGGTACAGGATGATCAGCTGTGTAGCCAGTGAAATGATTGTTTCGGTACCATTTGCTTCTACAACCGGTACGATAGTACAGAAGACACCGATTGGGGTGAAGTACATGATCGTGCTGATAATCTTCAGGCACACTTCATTCAGTGAGTCGATCACATTCAGAAGCGGCTGACCTTTCTCACCTACTGCAATCAGGGTAAAACCGATGATGACGGCAAATACAAGAACCTGAAGCATGTTTCCCTGTGCGAAAGCAGATACAGGGTTGGACGGAATCAGGTTTTTGATGGTATCCAGAATATTGCTCATATCTGTAGCTGCAATATCAGATGTTGCCATTTCAAAAGAAACACCTCGTCCAAGATGGATCAGACGCGGGATGATCAGACCGGCAAGACTGGCGAGTGCAGTTGTGCAAAGGAAAAATACCATGGAAGCACCGGTAATCTTACCGGTGGTTTTAATACTTCCGATGCTGCAGATCCCCATGACAACGGAACAGAATACAAGTGGAAAGATCATCATATTCAGGGCATTCATGTAGATGCCGCCGAGAAGACTGGTAACTGTCAGAACCGGTGCAAAACAGTCCGCAAGAAACAGTCCGGTCAGGATACCGAGAAGCAGGCCGATAAAGATCGCACCGGTAATATGCTTCTGATACCAGGTATAAAATTTTTTCATTTTTCTCCTCCTCAAAAAAGTGGTATGTTTGGCAGAAATCCTCTTAAACATACAAAATATAACGAAAATTATAGCATGCACGCGCATTTGGTGTCAAGAAATCCTACAATCTTATAATATAGAAGGAATTTCTTTGGAAAAATTTATTTTATTTCATAAAAAAATATGATATAGTTACAAATATGGTTTTACATTAGAGAAACCTGACTGGGGGAATTCACGGTGAAGCAGACCATATTAGATAAAAATGAACTGGAATACTTTTTTGTAGAAGAATCCTATGGAGGCAATCAGGATCTGTTTCCAGATGTAACGATGCGTGATGGAGGATGCGGTGCAATAGCAGCTTGTGAAAGCTGTATTTATTTTGCCAGAACGAATGGAATAAAGAATCTTTATCCACATCAGTCGCAGGAAATCAGTTGGAAAGAATATCATGATTTTGCATATGTAATGAAACATTATCTTTGTCCGAGACCGAATGGAATCGATACGCTGGAACTTTTTATGGAAGGGTTTGGTGAATATCTTGCAGATGCGCATGATGACAGATTGCAGATGGAAGCTTTTCATGGAACACATACATATGAGGAAGCTGTTGAAGCTGTATGCAGACAGATTGACAATGCCTGTCTGATCCCGTATCTGATGTTGAAACATAAAAATGAGAAGGGCCCACTGGAGGACTATATCTGGCACTGGTTTATCCTTGCCGGATATGAAAAAAAAGAGGATGATCTTCTGGTCAAAGCTATTTCGTATGGGGAACATAAATGGTTTTCCCTGAAAGAAATGTGGGATACCGGATATGATAAAAAAGGTGGAATGATTTTGTATCATATATAGTAAGGAACGGGAGGATGTGATGAGCATGCTCCCTTGCTTTTAGGAGGTGCTGTTTTGGAAACCAGAGAGATACTAACCAGATTTAAAAATGGTGAACTGTCTATGGAAGAGGCGGAGCATTATTTTCGCAAAGAACCGTTTGAAGAAATGGATGATTATGCAAAACTGGATTCCCACAGAGAAATACGATCCGGATTTCCGGAAGTGATCTTCTGCAGCGGTAAGGCGGATCAGCATTTTGTTCATATTTTCAAGAAACTTTATGAGGATAACGGAGAAGTATTTGGTACAAGGGCATCCAGACATCAGTATGAACTTGTGAAAGATCTTCTTCCAGGGGTGGAATACGACGAATTATCTCACATTATTAAAATTGAAAAGAAAGAAAAAGAGCACATCGGTAAGATCGCGATATGTACAGCAGGAACTGCAGATATTGCAGTTGCTGAAGAAGCGGCACAGACAGCAGAGTATTTTGGCTCTCATGTGGAACGTATTTTTGATGTAGGTGTGAGTGGTATTCACAGATTGTTTTCCAGACTGGATGTGATCCAGGATGCGAATTGTGTGATTGCAGTTGCCGGAATGGAGGGGGCGCTTGCGAGTGTACTTGGCGGTCTTGTGGATAAACCGGTTATTGCAGTGCCGACATCGGTTGGGTATGGAGCGAGCATGAATGGACTGTCTGCACTTCTTACTATGATCAATTCCTGTGCAAATGGAATTGCAGTGGTAAATATTGATAATGGATATGGGGCAGGATACATTGCAACGCAGATCAACCGGCTGGCAGAGAGGGACTACTATGAGTAAAACATTATATTTGGAATGCTATTCGGGAATCAGTGGAGATATGACAGTTGCAGCACTTCTGGATCTGGGAGCTGACAGGGAGGTATTAAAGGAATCGCTGAAGAGTCTTCCGGTAGGTGGATTTCGGACAGAAATCACCAGGGTAAAAAAATCCGGATTAGATGCATGTGATTTCTCAGTTATTCTGGAACAGGATAATCACGATCATGATATGGAATATCTGCATGGAAGTGAGAAATCATATACAGGGCATTATGAACACAGTCATGAGGTGAATCATGAACATCATCATGGACATACGCATAGTCATGAGCATCCTCATGAACATCGTGGAATGAAAGAAATCACAGAGATCATTCAGAAGTCGGAAATGACTGTAAGAGCAAAGAAAATGGCAATGCGTGTATTTGATATATTGGCACAGGCAGAATCCAAAGCGCATGGAGTTCCGGTCGAAGAAGTTCATTTTCATGAAGTTGGTGCTGTAGATTCCATTGTAGATATTGCTGCAATAGCGATATGTATGGATAATCTGGATATTTCGAATGTGATCGTACCGGTGCTGTATGAAGGAACCGGTTTTATTCGTTGTCAGCACGGGCAGATTCCGGTACCGGTACCAGCCGTAACACATATTGCAGAAACACATAAATTAAAATTAAAAATCACAGACATACAGGGAGAACTGGTGACGCCGACAGGGGCAGCGGTGGTGGCTGCATTTCGTACATCAGACAGATTACCGGAAGATTTTACTATGTTGAAAACCGGCATTGGAGCCGGTAAACGCCAGTATCGTTGTCCGGGGATCCTGCGAGCCATGTTGATCCGGGAGACAACGGATCTACAGATAAAAGATATAATCTGGAAACTGGAGACAGATATGGATGACTGTGGTGGAGAAATGATGGGGCACGTTATGAATCTTCTTATGGCAAATGGAGCAAGAGAGGTGCATTATACACCGATTTATACGAAGAAGAACAGGCCGGCCTATACGCTGACGGTAATCTGTAAAGAGAGTGAAAGAGAAAAGTTGGAAAATCTGATTTTTTCAGAGACAACAACGATCGGTATTCGAAGAGTGGAAATGGAACGTACGATTCTGCAAAGAGAAATTCAAAAAAAGGATACACCGGTCGGAACAGCAATTGTAAAAGCGTGCACATTACCGGATGGAAATATAAGATATTATCCGGAATATGAGAATGTGGCAGAACTGGCGGAAAGAAATCAGCTTAGTTTCCGTGAAACATATGACAGAATCAGGAGTTATTGGACAACAGAGAGGTGAGACAGAAGATGAAAACAGGACTTGTTTTGGAAGGCGGCGCAATGCGTGGAATCTATACAGCCGGAGTACTGGATGTTTTTTTGGAACAGGGGATACATTTTGACGGAGTGAACGGTGTTTCTGCCGGAGCACTGCATGGATGCTCTTTTGTATCCGGTCAGAAAGGAAGAAGCCTTCGTTATTTCAAAAAATATCGTAACGATAAACATTTTATGAGCTGGTGGAGTTTTCTGCATACAGGAGAAGTAGTAGGAAGACAATTTTGTTATCATGATATTCCGGAACGCCTGGATCCGTTTGACTATGAAGCATTTATCAAATCAGATACAGAGTTTTATGCGACCTGTACAAATGTAGAAACAGGAAAGGCAGAATATATCAAGATCACAGATATGATGACACAGATCGATGCGATGCGTGCATCTGCATCGATGCCGTATGTATCTAAAATTGTAAATTATAAAGGAATGAAGCTTCTTGACGGAGGATGTGCGGACAGCATTCCCGTGGAGGCGTTTAAAAGGATGGGCTATGACCGGATCGTAGTTGTACTTACCAGAGAAACCGGTTTTGTTAAAAAACCGGAAAATACAAAAATGGCAGAAATACGCTATCACAAATATCCAGAATTTGTGCATACACTGCAGAACAGACATAACGTTTATAATCACAGTCTGGATGTTATTAAGGAACTTGAACGGAAGGGTGAGGTATTCGTAATCCAGCCGGATAAGAAACTGGATATCAGTCGAATGGAAAATAATCTGGAGGTCATTCAGCAGGTATATGATATGGGAGAAAAAGATGCCCACATCCGTATGAAAGCACTGAAAGACTGGATGAACTTGCCGGAAGTATAAATAGAAGCAGAAAAGCAGGAGATACTCATGTCAGAAGTATACGAAATGAAGGTTATTGCAAGGATTCATAATGATTTTCCGACTAAATTTGGAATACCACATCAGAGTAACCGTTTGGAAACACTGAAGGCAACGATTGTTTTTGAACCGGAATATCGAGTAACAGAAGCTTTTCGCGGATTGGAAGAATACAGTTATATCTGGCTGATCTGGCAGTTTTCGGAAGCGGTAAGAGATACCTGGTCGCCGACGGTAAGACCGCCGCGACTTGGCGGAAATACCAGGATGGGAGTATTTGCAACACGATCTCCGTTTCGTCCGAATAATCTGGGGCTTTCTTCTGTGAAACTGGAAAAGATAGAATTTGATCAGAAACTTGGACCAATTCTGCATATATCAGGTGCGGATCTGATGAATGGAACACCGATTTATGATATCAAACCATATCTTCCTTATGCAGACAGTCATCCGGATGCAAAGGGAGGATTTACGGATCATATCAGAGATTATCGGCTACAGGTGGAATTTCCGGAAGAACTGATAAAAGAAATTCCAACGGGACAGAGAGAGGCACTTCTTGAGGTACTGGCGAATGATCCACGTCCACGTTATCAGAACAGACCGGATAAAGTGTATGGACTGGCATATGGACATAAGGATATTCATTTTCAGGTGAGAGATGATATACTGACGGTTTGTGATGTGACAGAATTTTCATCGCAAAAATCCTTTGACAAACAAAACAATGTATGATAATATTTTTATATGCAGTTAGTATATACTAACACAAAGCTTATTAAGCGGATCTATGGTCCGCTTTACTTTTAAAATGCAAGTTAGTTTAGAATAACAAAAGGAGAGGTGATGATATGAGCATCGTGATCGTAGGTGGTAATGAACGTATGGTATGTCAGTATGAGGATATCTGTAAAGGATATGGGTGTAAAGCAAAGGTATTTGCGAAAGAAAAAGGCGCTATGAAGAAAAAAATCGGGGCACCGGATCTTATGATTCTGTTTACAGGCACTGTTTCTCATAAGATGGTGAACTGTGCGGTAGAAGAAGCAAAGAAAAAGTCTATCCCAGTCTGCAGATGTCATACAAGCAGTGCGTCTGCTCTTGAAAGCATTCTCCGTGAATATTGTGCATAAAAATTAGTTTTTTATAAAGAAATACTTGCAAATCCCTGTGTTTTTCAATACAATAAAAGACAGATTTTCTGACTGAAAAGAAAAAACTGCTGTGAGGGAATGTGACAGCGGTAGGAAAACAGAAGGGTGAGAAGTATTATTATGAAAAAGGTTGTAAAATTTGGAGGAAGCTCTCTGGCCAATGCGGAACAGTTTCAGAAGGTTGGAGACATTATCAGAAGCGAGGAGAGCAGACGTTATGTGGTACCGTCCGCACCGGGTAAAAGATTTTCCGCAGATACAAAGGTAACAGATCTTTTATATGCATGTTATGATAAAGCAGAAGCAGGTGAAGATTTCAGCGATATTCTTACAGAAATCAAAAGCCGCTTTTATGAAATCATTAAAGGACTGAATCTGGATCTTTCTCTTGAAGAGGAATTCAGGCAGATTGAAGCAGATTTTAAGGCACATGCAGGAAAGGAGTATGCTGCATCCCGTGGAGAATTTCTCAATGGTAAAGTAATGGCTGCATACCTTGGATATGAGTTTATTGATTCTGCGACAGTTATTCGATTTGACAAAAACGGAAATTTCGATGCCGATAAGACTGACAAACTTCTTGCCAAACGACTTCAGAAATGCGAAAGAGCTGTTATTCCAGGATTTTATGGTGGAATGGAAGATGGAACTGTTAAGACGTTTTCAAGAGGCGGTTCTGATGTTACAGGTTCTCTGGTGGCAAAAGCAATTCATGCAGATATTTATGAAAACTGGACAGATGTTTCCGGATTCCTGGTAACAGATCCGAGAATCGTTGAGAATCCGGCAGTGATCGAGACTATCACATATCGGGAGCTTCGAGAGCTTTCTTATATGGGAGCAACTGTTCTTCATGAAGATGCAATCTTCCCGGTTCGTAAAGAAGGTATTCCGATCAATATCCGTAACACAAACCGTCCGGAAGACAAGGGAACGTTTATTGTAGAGAGTACCTGCCGCAAGCCGAAATATGTGATTACCGGTATTGCAGGCAAAAAAGGTTTCTGTTCGATCAATATTGAAAAGTCCATGATGAACAGTGAAGTTGGTTTTGGAAGAAAAGTTCTTCAGGTATTTGAAGACCAGGGAATCAGCTTTGAACATGTTCCATCCGGAATCGATACGATGACGATTTATGTTCATCAGGATGAGTTTGAAGAAAAAGAACAGCAGGTAATCGCAGGTATTCATCGTGCAGTACAGCCGGATTTTGTGGAAATGGAGTCCGATCTTGCACTGATCGCGGTGGTAGGACGTGGAATGAAATCTCAGAGAGGTACTGCAGGACGTGTATTTTCTGCACTGGCACATGCCCATGTTAATGTTAAAATGATCGATCAGGGATCCAGTGAGCTGAATATTATCATTGGTGTGGAAAACAGAGATTTCGAAACAGCTGTAAAAGCAATTTATGATATTTTTGTTCTGACACAGATGTAAATAAGAAAAATCGGAATAAAAAGAAAGATCCGGCGCCGAACCGGATCTTTTTCTCTTTCAAATTTTGTTCAAATATGATAGAATTCCACTAGAAAAAATCACAAAAATTTGTGCTATAGAAATTCAAAATTATGAAATTTATTGAAAAATATGAATAAAATTTTAAGTCTGTTGACAAATTCTCCTCGTAGTGACAAAATACGCCTAAAGTCTGATACAGGAGGATAAGCATATGGTTGAAAGACATATTAGATTAAATGCGACGGAAGATGTAAAGGAATTTGTAAATGAAGCCACCAAATGCGATTTTGATATCGACATTTCCTATAACAGAATTATTATTGATGCCAAATCCCTTTTAGGTATTCTGAGCATGGATCTTACCAGAGAACTTACAGTAAGATGCTATGGTGAGAGTCAGAGATTTAATGAAGTAATGGCAAAATTTGCTGTAGCATAATAGGTGAACAGTAAACAGGGGCGCGTATTCCGGGAACGGGTATGCGCCTTTTTGTGTAATAAGATACTGAGCTGGCTTTATGAATGGCAGCATTTTTATAGAAGGCAGGAGAATGATGGAAAAACCGGTAATCCGTATTTCGGTTCGTAACCTGGTAGAGTTTATATTAAGAAATGGTGATCTGGAAAGTGGCGGCACAGCAGGCGATAAAGAAGCAATGCTGAAAGGAAGCCGCCTGCACCGAAAAATCCAGAAGCAGATGGGAAGCCACTATCAGGCCGAAGTTTCACTGAAAAAAGACACAGAATATGAGGATTTGATCCTGCGGGTGGAAGGACGTGCAGACGGAATTTTTACGCAGAATGAGAAAATCTGCATTGATGAGATCAAAGGCGTGTATAAGAATCTGGAACTGCTTGCGGAACCGGTTCTGGTACATCGTGCACAGGCGCTCTGCTATGCCTGGATCTATCTGGATGATCATGGATTGGAAGAGATTGATGTTCAGATGACGTATGCACATTTGGATACGGAGATGATCAAGCGTTTCAGGGAAACGATGACCAGGGAAGAACTGGAGAGCTGGTACCAGAGACTGTTGGATTCTTATCACAAATGGCTTTCTTATCAGATGAAATGGCGAGAGGAACGAAATCGGTCGATGGAAAAACTGGAATTTCCATTTACTTATCGAAAAGGACAGAAAGAGATGGTTGCGGGGATTTACCATGCAATTTCCAGAAAAGAACAGATTTTTATTCAGGCGCCGACTGGTGTTGGTAAAACGATGTCCGCTGTTTTTCCGGCGGTCCGTTCAATTGGAGAGGGAAAAGCGGAAACACTTTTTTATTTGACAGCCAGGACGATTACAAGGACTGTTGCACAGGATGCATTTGAAATTCTGAGAAAGAACGGGTTACTTTTTAAGACAGTTACGATCACAGCGAAAGAGAAGCTTTGCTTCTGCGAAAAACCAGAATGCAATCCAGAGACATGTCCCTATGCGAAGGGGCATTATGACAGAATCAACGATGCAGTATATGAATTGTGGACAAACGAGCAGTCGTTTGACAGGGAAACGATTCTTCGACAGGCAGAAAAATGGCAGGTATGTCCGTTTGAAATGAGTTTGGAACTGTCTGTCTGGATGGATGCAGTTATCTGTGATTATAATTATGTATTTGATCCGAATGTATATCTGAAAAGATTTTTCGGAGAAAATATATCTGGTAAATACCTGTTTCTGATAGACGAGGCTCATAATCTTGTAGAAAGAGGACGGGAGATGTACAGTGCATCAATCTGCCTTGAAGATACAATACAAATACGAAAATTTATAAAACCCTACAGTCAGAAACTGTGGAAGAAGCTTGGAAAAGTGGTCAGTCAGCTTAAAGAATTGCAGAATGGATGTGATTCCTGGAAGGTACAGGAAAATGCGGGGGTACTTCCGATCAGTCTTCTGTCTGTACAGGGAGAGATGGATCAGCTTTTGGAAGAACCGCCGACACAGGAAGTGACGGATGGGATTCTTGATTTTTATTTCACAGTGCGGGATTTTTTGAATATATCAGAACTGGTGGATGAAAATTATGTAGTCTATACGGCAGTCGGAGAAGATGGCGGATTTTATATGAAGCTGTTTTGCGTCAATCCTGCGGGAAATCTGCAGAAATGTCTGGATAAAGGAATCAGCACGGTATTTTTTTCTGCGACTTTACTGCCGCTCAAATATTACAGCAGGATGTTGAGCACAAGGAAAGAAAATTTTGGGATGTATGTGGAATCTCCGTTTGAACAGAAAAACAGATGCCTTTTGATCTGCAGGGATGTGAGCAGTCGGTATACCAGAAGAGGATATGAAGAATACCGAAAGATCGCGGAATATATTGCAAGAATGAGCTGGCAGAAAAAAGGAAATTATATGGCGTTTTTTCCATCTTATAAGCTGATGGATGATGTATGGCAGGTTTATCAGGAGGAATTTTCCTCGGGATGGGTGAGATGTATCTGTCAGCATGCTTCAATGACGGAAAGAGAAAGAGAGGAATTTCTTGAAGAATTTACAGAAGAAAGTGCAGATACGCTTGTCGGTTTCTGTGTGATGGGAGGAATTTTTTCAGAAGGAATCGACCTGATCGGAAATCGTCTGATCGGAGCGGCTGTCATTGGAACTGGTCTGCCACAGGTGAGTTGTGAGCGCGAAATCCTGAAAGAATATTATGATGCAAAAGGAGAGCAGGGGTTTGATTATGCGTATCGTTATCCCGGAATGAACAAAGTATTACAGGCAGCAGGCAGAGTCATACGGACCAGAAAAGACAGGGGGACGATTCTTCTGATGGATGAAAGATTTACAGGTCGGGACTACAGGATGCTGTTTCCCCGAGAATGGAATGATGCGGCTGTCTGCATTCTGGAAAATGTAGAACAGCAGCTTGGAGCTTTCTGGAAAAGGGAAGAAAAGAAATAAACTGGTAGAAAGAAGATGCCGGGAATCTGACAAAATATGTCTGCTTGACAGAAAGAAAATATCAGGTATACTATGTTCAATTACTATTGAAAAGAAGATGCAGAAGAGATTGAAAATACTGTGAACAAAGCATCAGAAAGAATATACAAAAAAGGAGAAATACATGAAAACTGGAAACAGTTTGAGAAGATGGAAATTTTTGACAGCTGGACTGACTGTAATGACATTGGGAATGTCCGGGATACTGCCAGTATCGGCAAGCAGCATGCTTTCTGTAACGGATGAAGCACAGATTCGTCCGATCAAGGATGGTTCAGAAAAGTATCTGATGAAAAGTGATGGATTTTACTGTCTGAAAGATGATGGAAGTAAGGACGATACAGCAGCAGTTCATTATTTTGATCATGTCAAAATAGATGGAACCGTTTTGGATGGCTTTTATTATCATGATGAAAGTGGCTGCTTTCAGGCTGGCAGTTCACATATGGTGAAGCTCACAAAACTCAGCTGCTCAGAAAATCCAGATAATGCAGAAGAGCCAGTGGAATTTGACGGATACTATATGGTCAATAATCTGGGTAAACTGACGGCAGCACCGCAGGTGCGCTATATCAGTAATTATACGGTCGATAAAACAACCTATGACGGTTATTATTATTTTGACGAAAATGGCAAAATGGTCACGGAACCGGGAACACATGAATTGGAAATGACTTCGAACGGACAGAAGTTTTCAGGGCTTTATTATTTTGGAGGAACAAATGGAGTGCTGGTGCAGGAAGCCGGCATGACAGAAGATGGATTTCCGGTAGATGAGACTGGCAAAGTGACCGGTATGGAAGATCTTGGTATCGATACGTTGAAACCACAGCTGGAAGCCATGATTTCCGGATATGACGGGGAATGGAGCGTTTATGTAAAAGATCTTGAGAGTAATGAAGATTTTGCACTGAATGATAAACCATTATACTCGGCAAGTCTGATCAAAGCATTTGTTATGGCAAAAACATATCAGGATATGGATGATGTTCTGAAAAATGAAGCTGCACAGATGAAAACAACAGTGGATAATACAAAAGTACAGGACAAAGTGAATACACTTCTGTGGAACATGATCACGGTCAGCGATAATGAATCCTGTAATGAACTGGGAAGATTGCAGTCAGATACATATGATTTTATAGATGGGGCAAAACAGGTAAATAAATATCTGAAAAAAGAGGGATATACGAAGACCAGTTATCAGAGCACACTGCATCCGTCAGCATCGAAACGCATTACACTTGGTGGGCATAATCAGACAACAGTTACAGATTGTGGAAAACTTCTTGAACGGATCTACAGAGGAGAATGTGTGAGCAAAGAGGCATCAGAAGAGATGTTGGATCTCCTGAAAAATCAGCAGAATACATCTAAGATTCCGGAAGGACTTGGTGTAGACGTTCCAACTGCTAATAAGACCGGTGAGACGGATGAAGACCAGCATGATATCGCAATTGTATATGGAACAAAAACAACATATATTCTGTGTGTGATGTCGGAGAATGCGTCCAATGCAATCGCCAACATTCGAAACATATCCAGAGTTGTCTATAATTATCTGAATCTGTAGTTGCTGTGTACGATGGCTTTCGTTGATTTTTTCCGGAAAATCATGTATAATAATAGATTGTAATAAAATAGGTTTTTTGTCTGCTGACATGACAGTGCTGAATGATGGCAGATGACAGTAAATACAGGAGGAGAGAAATAAATGCGAGTCGATGCAGATGACTTTGCCCGACCTTGCGGGGACGGGAAAATGCACCATGAAATAAAGGAAATACTGATTGAACCAGGAGCTGTAAATGCGCTTGAAGAAGCTATGTCAGAGGGATTTCTTAAAGAATATATATCTCCGCTTCTGATCTGTGACACAAATACGTGTAAGGCAACGGAGAAACTTATGGAAGATATTTTTGACCGATGTCAGGTTCTGGTTCTGGATGCGGATGATCTTCAGGCAGATCAGCATGCAATCGAAATTGTTGAGAACTATATGGATGAGGATATTGATCTGATTCTGGCTGTTGGTTCGGGTACTGTGCACGATATCAGCAGGTATGTGGCTTTTCAATATAAAATTCCTTTTATTTCCGTCCCCACAGCAGCAAGTGCTGAAGGCTTTGTATCTACAGAAGCAGAGATGGTCTGGAATGGTCAGAAAAAAATGATAGCCGCGGAAGCACCAATTGCCGTATATGCAGATACGGATATTTTTGCAAACGCGCCGACAGAACTGAACCTTTCCGGAGCGATAAGAGTGAACAGCAGTGATACATATCTGACCGAAAGAAAGATATCAGAGACACAGATCAAAGAAGGAGATCCGGATACCTGTGAGAAACTGATGTATGCATTGCTACGGTCTGGTGTTGCCTGTCAGGCAGAAGGAGAATGATTATGAGAGTTGGAATGGGTTATGACGTTCATAAACTGACGGAAGGACGGAAACTGATCCTGGGTGGAGTAGATATTCCGTGGGAAAAGGGACTCCTTGGACATTCTGATGCAGATGTATTGATCCATGCAGTCATGGATGCATTGCTTGGAGCCGCTGCACTTGGAGACATCGGCAAACATTTTCCAGATACAGATCCGGCTTATAAGGGGATTTCCAGTATTAAACTGCTGGTTCATGTGGCGGAACTGCTTAGGAAGCAGGGATATGTAGTAGGAAACATTGATGCAACAGTGATTGCACAGAAGCCGAAAATGGCACCACATATTCCGCAGATGCGCAAAAATATGGCAGATGCACTTGGAATTCCGGAATCAAAGATCAATATAAAGGCAACGACAGAAGAAGGACTCGGATTTACCGGAAGAGGAGAAGGGATTGCTTCTCAGGCAATCTGCCTTCTTATCGAGAAACAGGACTGATCTGCAGGGAACAGTTTTCTGGGATTCTGTTAAGAAGTAATATATCGGAGGAAAGAGACATGAAACTTTTTAATACAATGTCACGAAGAAAAGAAGAATTTGTACCTCTGGAAGAGGGAAAGGTACGTATGTATGTGTGCGGACCAACAGTGTACAATCTGATCCATATCGGAAATGCAAGACCGATGATTATTTTTGATACGGTACGACGTTATCTGGAATACAAAGGATATGAGGTGAATTATGTATCCAACTTTACAGATGTAGATGACAAAATCATCAAAAAAGCAATTGAAGAAGGTGTGAGCGCAGAGGAAATCTCACAGCGTTATATTGCCGAATGCAAGAAGGATATGGCTGGAATGAATGTAAAACCGGCCACCACACATCCGCTTGCGACGCAGGAGATTGACGGAATGATCGATATGATCCAGACACTGATCGACAAAGGATATGCATATCCGGTAGCCGATGGTACTGTATACTTCCGTGTAAAGAAATTTAAAGAATACGGTAAACTTTCACATAAAAATCTGGATGATCTGCAGTCAGGATTCCGTTCCCTGCAGGTATCCGGTGAAGATCAGAAAGAAGATCCGCTTGACTTCGTACTCTGGAAACCAAAGAAAGAAGGGGAACCGTTCTGGAAATCTCCATGGTGCGACGGAAGACCGGGATGGCATATTGAATGTTCCGTTATGTCCAAGAAATACCTGGGCGAGGAGATCGATATTCATGCCGGTGGTGAGGACCTTGTATTCCCTCATCATGAGAATGAGATTGCACAGAGTGAATGCTGCAATGGAGTTCCATTTGCAAAATACTGGATGCACAATGCATTCCTGAATATCGATAACCGTAAGATGTCAAAATCTCTCGGAAACTTCCGTACAGTTCGCGAGATCGGAGAGCAGTATGATCTGCAGGTGCTTCGTTTCTTCATGCTGAATGCACATTACAGAAGTCCGCTGAATTTCAGTGCAGATCTGATGGAATCATCAAAAAATGCGCTTGAGAGAATTACAGAAGCAGCAGCAAGACTTCGTGACCGTCAGGCAGCAACAACCGTACAGGAAGCAACAGAGGACGAGAAGAAACTGATGCAGGAAGAAGCTGCATTTGTAACAAAATTTGAAGAATCCATGGATGATGATTTCAATACAGCAGATGCACTTGCAGCAGTATTTGAGCTTGTTAAATTTGCAAATACCAATGTACAGGAAGGCAGCTCAAAAGAATTTGCAGGACATACACTTGAAGTTATGACAAAACTCTGTGATGTTCTCGGACTGACTCTTGAGAAGAAAGAAGAAATCCTTGATGAAGAGATCGAAAACCTGATCGCAGAGCGTCAGGCGGCCAGAAAGGCTAAAGATTTTGCAAGAGCTGACGAGATCAGATGTCTGCTCCTGGATAAGGGGATTGAGCTGAAAGACACTCGCGAGGGCGTAAAATGGAAACGAATCTGATACAGCTGAAGGAACTGTTTCATCTGGAAGACCAGGATCTGCGGAGTTATTCTCCGCTGACACTGGCATATATCGGAGATGGAGTTTATGAACTTATTATTCGGACAATACTTGTTAAGAAGGGAAATTGTCCGGTAAACCGTCTTCACAAAAAAGCGAGCAGTCTCGTAAAGGCTGGAGCACAGTCTGCGATCATGGAAGTCATTGAAGAGGAACTGACACCGGAAGAACTGAGTGTTTATCGGAGAGGGCGTAATGCACATTCTCCGACAATGGCGAAACATGCGACGATGGCAGATTATCGCAGAGCAACAGGATTTGAGGCTCTGATGGGATATTTATATTTGAAAGAGGATTACACACGGATGCTCACTTTGGTCCGTATGGGAATCGGAGAGGACATATTATGAGTGAACAGATAGAAGGACGTAATGCGGTGCTGGAAGCTTTCCGTTCTGGCAAATGCGTAGACAAGCTTTTTATTCTGGATGGCTGTCAGGATGGTCCGGTAAGAACGATCGCGAGAGAGGCACGAAAGACAGACACCATTATTAACTATGTAAGCAAAGAGAGACTTGATCAGCTCAGTGAGACGCATGCACATCAGGGCGTGATTGCGCAGGTTGCTGCTTATGATTATAGTACCGTGGATGAAATTCTTGCAAGAGCAGAGGAAAAAGGTGAGGCACCGTTCCTTATTATCCTGGATAATGTGGAAGATCCGCATAATCTTGGAGCAATTATCCGTACCGCAAATCTTGCAGGAGCGCATGGAGTGATCATTCCAAAAAGACGTGCAGTGGGACTGACTTCTACAGTAGCAAAGACTTCCGCCGGTGCGATCAATTATACACCAGTTGCCAAGGTGACAAATATTGTAAGAACAATTGAAGAACTTAAAGAAAAAGGCATCTGGTTTGTTTGTGCGGATATGGGTGGTGAGACTATGTATGACCTTGATCTGACAGGACCAATGGGACTTGTGATTGGAAATGAAGGAGAAGGTGTCAGCCGTCTGGTAAGAGAAGCATGTGATTTTACTGCATCCATACCAATGAAAGGTGATATAGATTCTCTGAATGCTTCTGTGGCAGCAGGGGTCCTTGCATATGAGATTGTAAGACAGCGACTGGCAAAAGCAGGTAAATAAAGGGGAAACTTATATGGGCCGTTATGACCAGTACAGTGATGAGGAACTGATTGTCAGGCTGCGAGAAGGAGAGACAGAAATCTCGGATTACCTGATGGAAAAATATAAAGAATTTGTCCGCAAAAAGGCAAGAGCCATGTTCCTGATCGGGGGAGAGACAGATGACCTGATTCAGGAGGGCATGATCGGTCTTTTTAAGGCAATTCAGAATTATCAGGCAGATAAAGAAACTTCTTTTCGTACGTTTGCGAGTCTGTGTATTGACCGGCAGCTTTACAGTGCAGTTCAAAATTCCAACAGACAAAAGCATCAGCCGCTGAATTCGTATGTTTCATTGAGTGATGAGAATGAGTCTGATCATCTCGAGGGGTCCTGGTCAGAAGATCCGGAAGCACTTATTATTGATCAGGAAAGTACAAGAACTCTGGAACGCGAGATCACGAAAGTTTTAAGTCCGATGGAGAATAAAGTCCTGGATTATTATCTCCGGGGATACGGGTATGTGAAGATTGCAGAGATTATGGGAAAAACACCGAAATCAATTGATAATGCGCTGCAGCGTATCCGTGGAAAAATACGCAATTTTTCTGCACCTGTACAAAAGTGATGTTCTGTTATGCACAGAAACACTTTTCCCTTTCCTTTTTTGGATAAAAGTAGTAATATTATAACAATATCACATTGGAATATCAAAGAGAGTTCTCTTGGATATGAAAGTATGAAAGGAGAAGCATAATATGGCAAAGATCAATAAATATTGGGGATATGTAGCAGTTGGAGCGGTAGCTGCCGCTGCGGCAGGAGCTATCGCAGCACTTGTACTGAAGAAAGATCCGTTAGATGATTTTGATGACTTCGATGATGATTTCGAAGATGAGGCAGGCGAAGAAGAAACTGCTGAGAAAGAAGAAAAGAAAGAAACAAGCGAAGATTTTGCATCCTGGGATGAAGCAGAAGAAGCTGTAGAGAAAGCAGTAGAAGAAACTGCTGAAACAGCAGATGCAGAAGAGGCTGTTGAAGAAGTGATCCAAGAAGAAAAAGAAGACGAAGATACAGAAGAGGAATAAATAATCCTTCATGGATAAGTAGAACTGCTGTTTTATGAATGCACTGCATTTGTAGGACGGCAGTTTTTTATGTTAAAAAGAGAGACAGACCTTTATGGTCTGCCTCTCTTGAAATAGTTGTGTTTATTTAGGAAGTCTGAAAGAACTCTTCAGAGATACGATACGGTTAAATACCGGAGCACCTTCTTTAGAATCATGAATATCTGCACAGTAGAATCCGTTTCTTACAAACTGGAAACTGTCATAGACTTTTGCTTCCATAAGAGCCGGCTCAACATAAGCAGTGACAGTTGTAAGAGAGTTTGGATTTACGTTCAGAGAACCATCTTCTTTGTTGTATACACCTTTTTCTTCGTCTACAATGTTTTCGTAAAGACGTACAGTTGCTTCTTTGGCATTTGTAGCTTCTACCCAGTGAATCGTTCCTTTTACTTTACGTCCGTCCGGAGCGTTTCCGCCTTTTGTTGCCGGATCATAAGTACAATGTACAACTCGTACTGTACCGTCATCATCTGCTTCATATCCTGTACAGGTTACAAAATAAGCATTCATCAGACGTACTTCTGTACCAACGAAAAGTCTCTTATATTTACGTGGTGGATCGATCATGAAGTCATCGCGTTCAATATATAATTCACCGCTGAATGGAATCTTACGGGTTCCAAGTGCTTCGTTTTCCATGTTATTCGGAGCATCGAGATATTCAACCTGTCCTTCCGGATAGTTGTCGATCACGAGCTTGATTGGATCCATAACTGCCATCATACGAGGGCGTTTTAATTTCAGGTCTTCACGGATACAGTACTCAAGCATTGCATAGTCTACGGAGCTGTTTGCTTTGGAGACACCGCAGAGATCTACGAACATTTTGATGGATTCCGGTGTAAAGCCTCTTCTGCGAAGAGCTGCGATGGAAACAAGACGTGGATCATCCCATCCGTCTACGATTCCGTCTTCAACCAGTTTCTTAATATAACGTTTACCTGTTACGACGTTGGTCAGATACAGTTTCGCAAATTCAATCTGTTTCGGCGGATGTGGGTATTCCAGCTCACGAACGACCCAGTCATAAAGCGGACGATGGTCTTCGAATTCCAGTGTACAGATGGAGTGTGAGATTCCCTCGATAGCATCCTCGATCGGATGAGCAAAGTCATACATTGGATAAATGCACCAGGTGTCGCCGGTTCTGTGGTGGGTCATATGAGCAACACGGTAGATGACCGGATCACGCATGTTCATGTTAGGAGATGCCATATCGATCTTGGCACGAAGAACTTTTTCTCCATCGGCATATTTGCCTTCTTTCATTTCTTCAAAAAGCTGGAGATTTTCTTCAACAGAACGGTTACGGTACGGGCTCTCTTTTCCAGGTTCTGTCAGAGTTCCACGGTACTGGCGGATCTCATCGGCAGTCAGGTCACAGACATAAGCTTTTCCTTTTTTGATCAGTTTGATGGCTGCTTCATACATCTGTCCAAAGTAATCAGAAGCAAAGAAAAGTCTGTCCTCCCAGTCAGCACCAAGCCATTTGATATCAGCTTTAATAGATTCTACAAATTCACTTTTTTCTTTTGTAGGGTTTGTATCATCAAAACGCATATTAAACTTGCCGTTGTATTCCTGGGCAAGTCCGTAATTCAAAAGAATGGATTTGGCATGTCCGATATGGAGGTATCCATTAGGCTCCGGTGGGAAGCGGGTGTGTACGGTATCATAAACACCCTCTGCAAGGTCTTTATCAATGATGTTTTCAATAAAATTTTTAGAAACGGTTTCGTTTTCCATCTCTTTCCCTCCTGAATGTTTCTTTAAAGGTTAATCATATCATAAAAACGCCGGATTTAAAAGATTTCAAGAGAAAAATATCGAGAAATAAATGTAAAAAAACACAAAGGCAAAAAAAACAAATTGCCTGTTGACAGGGTATGCTTTTTCTGTTAATATTATCAACTGTGAGCGACAGAAATGTCCGCTTATGGAAATGCTGCTGTGGCTCAGTCGGTAGAGCGTCGCCTTGGTAAGGCGGAGGTCACGGGTTCGATTCCCGTCAGCAGCTTTATTTTTTTGCAAAAATGAAAGTTGGCATATATTCCTTGCAGATATGGGAATTGGTGCCGACTTTTTTTACATTTTCACGGTTGCACGATGTTAGGTGACAGGGTATACTGTTACAGAAGTAAATGCTTTGATTTACACAAACAGAAAACAGTAGAAAAGGGATATTATATGAGAAAAATCATACTTGCTTCTGCTTCACCAAGACGCAGAGAGCTTCTGGCGGCAGCCGGTGTTATTTTTCAGGTATGCGCAGCTGACGGAGAGGAAAAGATTACTTCGGATAAACCAGAAGAAATCGTTCGAGAGTTGTCGGAACAGAAAGCAACTGCAGTTGCACTGAATTTTGATATGGAAGAGGGGACGGTTGTGATCGGAGCAGACACAATTGTTTCTTATAATAATGAAATCCTCGGAAAACCGGTCGATGAGTCCGATGCATTTAAGACACTTAAAATGCTTCAGGGAAATATACATCAGGTATATACAGGGGTAACAGTTTTGATAAAGAAAAATGGAAAATGGGAGAATATCTCATTTTCTGAGAGTACAGATGTTTCTTTCTACCCGGTCTCCGATGAGGAAATCAGAACTTATATTGCGAGTGGTGAACCAATGGACAAAGCCGGAAGCTATGGTATTCAGGGCGGATTTGGCATTTATGTGAAAGAAATCCGGGGAGAGTATACGAACGTAGTGGGATTGCCGGTTGGCAGACTTTTTTATGAAATGAAGAAACATGGGATTGAATTAAGGGGATAAACAAATGATAAAGGCTTGTATTTTTGATCTGGATGGTACTTTGGCAAATACACTGGAGTCAATGGCTTATGTGGCAAATGAGATTTTAAAGAGTATGAATCTCAAACCACAGCCGGTGGAAAACTTTAAATATTACAGTGGGGAAGGGGCGGATATGCTCATTCGCCGCTGTCTGAAAGATGCCGGTGATCCGGAACTGACACATTATGAAGAAGTTCGCAGGATTTACAGAAAAAAATTTGATGAAGATCCATTATACAAAGTTGTACCATATGAAGGCATTAAAGAAATGCTGAAGGAGCTGAAAAAACGTGGAATGAAGCTGGCAGTCTGCTCGAACAAACCACATGTGGCAGCTGTGAAAGTAATAGAGAAGATGTTTGATGGGTATTTTGACTTTGTGATCGGACAGAGTGATTCAATACGAAGAAAACCAGCTCCGGATGGTCCTTTGAAAGCGGCGTCAGAATTTGGCGTATCTCCATCAGAGTGTATGTATGTAGGTGACACCAAAACAGATATGGAAACAGGAACTGCTGCAAAAATGCATACGGTAGGAGTACTCTGGGGATTTCGTGACCGTGAGGAACTGGAGAGTAATGGTGCGGAAAAAGTAGCTGAGAAACCACAGGATTTATTATATATATGCGAGGAATGGAAAAATGATTAAACTTGTTGCAAGTGATCTGGACGGAACTTTACTTTTTAAGGGGGCGCAGAGCCTTCCGGAAGAAATTTTCCCACTGATCAGACAGTTAAAAAAAATGGGAATACTGTTTGTGGCTGCAAGTGGACGTCAGTATGCAAATATGAAAAAAATGTTCCGGCCAGTAGTGGATGATATGGCGTTTATCAGCGAAAATGGCGCTCTTGCTGTGTATAATGAAAAAGTTCTTTATCAGGACAGTTTTGAACAGGAGCTGGTCCGTGAAATCGCAGAAAGTATTTATGACAAAGAAGGATCAGAATTTACCTGTTCCACGAAAGATTTTTACTATATCAGACCGAAAACAGAACATTTCAGAGATCTGATGATCAATGTCGTTGGAAATGTCTGCAAAGAAATCAATAGCTTTGAAGAAATCACGGAACCGTGTATGAAACTGGCAGTATATGAAAGAGGCGGACTGCAGGACGATACGATTCATTACTGGAATGAACGCTTTGGGGACAAATGTACAGTTGTGACTTCCGGAACAGCATGGGTGGATTTTATTCCTTTTGATACCAATAAGGCAAAAGGCGTTGAAAAATATCAGGAGATTCTGGGAATCAGACCGGAAGAATGTATCGTGTTTGGTGATGAATACAATGATATTGCCATGCTGAAATCTGTTCCGTACAGTTTCGCAATGGCACATGCCAAAGATGGAGTAAAACAGGCAGCGGCATATGAAACGGAGAGAGTTGAGACAATACTAAAAAAGCTGATTACGGCGAAAGGAAACATTGAGGAGGTATTGAAATAATGTATACAGAAGAGAGTATTGAGGTTTTTTTGAAAGAACAAGGCAGACTTTATGATGAACCGGTAGCTGAGACTGTGGAAGAAGCGGAGGAATTTCTGGAAGACTGCATGGCTGTTGAAGTAAAAAATATCAAAGAAGTCAGAAAGTATCTGGATGAAGCAGGAGCAGATGTCAGTGGAATGTCTGATGAGGAACTGGAAGAAGCATGTGAAGTTTTTACACTTCCATCCGGTGGCTATCTGATCGTGGAAGGATAAGAAAATTCATAAAAAAGACGTATATCCCTGGTCGATAAGTAATATGACCGGGGATATTTTTGTGTAGAGGAACAATGTGGTAATGTAACAGTTCTGTAAAATACAAATTACATTCGATAAAAAACCTGTGTTATAATTTTTTACAGGAGACGGGGTATAGATACCGACAAAGAATTAAAGAAAAGTTAAAGTCGAATTCTATAAGAAATAAATCAGGACAGAACAAATCTAAAAGGAGGATGAATCATGCGGAAAGAGAGAATTCTTGCAGTCATTATGTCGGTGCTTCTGGCATTGTCGATGATTCCTGCAACAGTGTTTGCAGCAGAAATTCCAGCACTGGATGGTAAATTGAAGATTCAGGGAACTGCAGCAGAAGGCAGAACATTGAGTGCGGAATTTAAAGAAGTAAAGCCAGAGGGAGTGACGGAGGATGATGTTGCCTATCTCTGGGAGAGAAAAACAGTTGAGGATGAGGAAATAGAGAAAGCAGGGGAGAAGCCTGAACTGAAAGAACTCGGAAAAGACAAGACTTATACAGTAACACAGGATGATATTGGTTCCAAAATTGTCCTGACGGTCACCGGCAAAGAAGAAAATGGTTATACCGGAAGTCTGAAAGTTGTATCAGATACAGTAATAGATGCGCAGATTGCTGCTGGCCAGGAGGCAAAAGCAGCAGAAGAAAAGGCTGCCGCTGCAGATACTGCTGAACAGCAGGCTGCACAAGAAACAGAAAATGAACAGTCTCAGAATACAGATGCTTCTGCTGATACAGAAGAAACAACACAGACTGGTGTGTCCGAGGATACAGACACAACCTATCAGGAGGATTCTACACAGGCAGGAACTGAGAATATAGAAGGCATTCCCGCTGCTACAACAGATGAAGAGAAGCAGCAGAGTGAAAGTGCAGGTTCTGAATCTGTGGATGGTATTCCGGAAGCAACAGAAGACGGCACATATGGACAGACAAATGATGCAGCAGATACTGCGGACTCTCAGGAAAACAACGATACGGGAAAAACGGAAACTCCAACAGCAGATGCAAGTATCGTCATTGGAGATGGAAATTCTGAAGTTGTAGATTTTGGAACTGTGATTTCCGGTCAGGAAGACAGTATACAGGCACAGTATGTAACGGTAACGAATACCGGCAATACTACGTTGAATTTTACAGATATCAGTCCGGAACATTTTATGGTTCAGGATATTTCAGATCCAATGGAACAGAATAGCAGTCAGCAGCTGTGGATCGTACCGCGTGCCGGGATAGCAGCAGGAGAGTATGATGATACGATCACATATACCAGTGAAGAAGGTGTAGAAGTTTCGTTTGAAGCAAAGATGACAGTCGAGACAGCAAAGGATGATGCACAGAACGGCAACGGACAGGATGATCAGAAAACAGATACAGGAAATACATCAGATCCGACAGCAGATGATCAGAATAAAGGTGATGAAACTCCGGCGGACAGTACAACAGATCCTTCGAATGATGCGAACACTTCAGATGGCGGAAATAATGGAAGTACCACAACAGAAGTTACACTGGCAGTAGATGATACTGTTGCAGAGTCCGGGTTGACATTTAAATCTACAGAAAGCCAGCAGATCACTGTAAAAAATAATTCCGCACAGGCAGTGAAAGTAGCTGCTTCTTCAACAGGTGCGGCGCCTGCAGTGACAATAGATCCTTCCGAACAGGAGATTCCGGCTGGTGAAAGTGCGACATTTACAGTTACACCGGCAGAAAATCTGGTAACAGATACTCCTTATCCGGATAATATTTTGTTCGCGGATAAGAATAACAGCGATAATAAGATCATAGTTCCTGTGAATGTTACGATACCTGCTCCGGCAGTGAGCAATGTTACACGCGATCCTAAAGATGGTCCTGACTTTGGAACATTGGTAGATGGATATACAGAACTTCCGGCGCCTCAGACGATCACACTGACAAATGAAGGAAATGCAGATGCTGTTCTGTCTGATGCAGTCAGCAGTACAGGCGCAGCCCAGGGACAGTATTTTGATATTACCTGGCAGGCACAGACTGTTAAGAGCGGAGATAAGGCTATATTTACAATTCAGCCAAAGATCAATCTTACAGCGAATGCGACTCCTTATACAGAAACATTTACGATTACAGATGCTACAAATGGAAAGAGCATTCCGATCACTGCGACAGTTACAGTAAATCCATCAGATCCTTCTCTGAATGTATCTGAATCAATGCTCGATTTTACAACTGCAAAGCAGGGATATGGTGAGATTGCACCACGGGAGTTCATGGTCACGAACAATGGAAATGTGACAGAAACACTGGAACAGCCGGCACTGACAAATTTTACGGTTTCTGTTAATCAGCTTACACTGGCACCGGGATCAACTGCTGTTTATACAGTGCAGCCTAAGACCGGACTTGATGTGGGCGCTTATTCAGAGAATCTTAAGATTTCTTCATCTTTGGATAAATCGGTTACAGTGAATTTTCAGGTTGTGAAGGGAAATGCAGTTCTTACGAAGATCCAACAGCCGGCAGCAGTTACCGGACTTGCAAATGGAACGAAGAAGGATGCTTCCTCGCTGAAACTTCCATCTACTGTAGTGATTGAAACAACAGAAGGAAGTATGAAAGCAGCAGTTTCATGGAATGTGAAAGAAGCTTCTTATAAGCAGTCCAGTACAGATGCTCAGAAATTTACCGTATCCGGTACCGTGACGTTACCTTCCGGAGTGGATAATGATAATAAGATCAGTCTTGCTACTTCTGTGGAAGTCAGCGTAAATGCATACAGTGCAAAAGTTGCATCTGCAGAGAATAATAAGATTACAGGCATTGATGTAAATGGAGTTTATACTACACAGACAAAGATTTCCTTTACAGCAGTTGGTGCTGGAATGGATAATAATTCTCCGAAAAAAGGAGACACCCGTTATGTTCCGCAGAGCTGGACAGTCATTAATACAAATGTCTGGAACGCCGCACCATATACTGCGTCTTTTGGACTGGCACAGAGTGGGGATTATACGCTGAAAGTTGCTTTTGTACAGCAGCAGTATGATGGAAGCAGCTGGAAAGCAACAGGAACAATGGATACCAGACAGGTATCTTTCAGCATCGCAAAAGCCAAAGTGACTGCTCCTGGAACAAATCTTACACCTGCAGCGAACAGAAAGAGTTCCGTAAAAACAGGTGATAATACACCAATCCTTCCATTTGTATGTATCCTGATCATTGCGGCAGGTGCGATTGGCGGAGTGGTATTTTACAAAAAGAAAAACAAAAAATAAAAAAGAAATGAAAAACGATAAAAGTTTTGTTAGCACTCATTTAAAATGAGTGCTAATTTTTTTCTTGACTTTTGGAAAAAAGGGGATTAGTATATAGAAAAACGAAAAAAAAGAATCTAAGGAGTGTGGATAATATGGCTGAAAAGCACGGAAATTTATCAATTAACAGTGAAAACATTTTTCCTATCATAAAGAAATGGCTGTATTCTGACCATGATATTTTTGCTCGAGAACTGGTATCCAATGGTTGCGATGCCATTACAAAATTAAAGAAACTTGAAGTGATGGGAGAATATGCTTTCCCGGATGATTATAAACCGGCAGTGCAGGTCGTTGTAGATTCTGAAGCAAAGACTTTGAAATTTATCGATAATGGTATTGGTATGACTGCTGATGAAGTAGAGGAATATATTACACAGATCGCATTTTCCGGTGCAACAGAATTTCTGGAGAAGTATAAAGATAAAACAACGGATGACCAGATGATCGGTCATTTCGGTCTGGGATTCTATTCTGCATTTATGGTAGCAGATGAAGTGCATATTGATACTCTTTCTTTTAAAGAAGGTGCAACAGCAGTACACTGGACATGCGATGGTGGTACAGAATATGATATGCAGGATGGGGACAGAACAACAGTTGGTACAGAGATTACGCTGTTTCTGAATGATGAAAGCCTGGAGTTTTGTAATGAATATCGTATGCGTGAAGTCATTGAGAAATATTGTTCTTTCATGCCGGTAAATATTTATCTGTCTAATGCAAATGCAGAGCAGGAATATGAGACAATTGACGAAGCTGATTTGAGGGATGACGATGTTGTTGTTGAGCATATTCATGAAGATGCAAAGACAGAAGAAAAAGAAAATGATAAGGGTGAAAAAGAAGTTGTAGAGGTTTCTCCTGCACGTGAGCGTGTAAAGATCAACAAACGTCCGGTATCTTTAAGTGATCCGAATCCGTTGTGGATGAAACATCCGAATGAATGCTCTGATGAGGATTATAAAGAATTCTACCGTAAGGTATTTATGGATTACAAAGAGCCATTGTTCTGGATCCACCTGAACATGGATTATCCGTTTAACCTGAAAGGTATTTTATATTTCCCGAAGATTAATACAGAATATGATTCTATTGAAGGAACGATTAAATTATACAATAACCAGGTATTTATCGCAGATAATATTAAAGAAGTTATTCCGGAATTCCTGCTGCTTCTCAAAGGCGTGATCGATTGTCCGGATCTGCCGCTGAATGTATCCAGAAGTGCACTGCAGAACGACGGATTTGTACAGAAGATCTCAGAGTATATCTCCAAGAAAGTTGCGGATAAACTGACAGGAATGTGCAAGACAGACCGTGAATCATACGAGAAATACTGGGATGATATCAGTCCATTTATTAAATTTGGCTGCATCAAGGACAGCAAATTTGCAGAAAAACTTCATGACTATATTCTTTTTAAAGATATTGATGGCAAATATCTGACATTGAAAGACTGTATAGAGCAGAATAAGAAAGAAGATGCAGCAGAGAAGGCAGAAGATACAGAGAAAAAAGAGAACTCTGAAAATAAAGATGAGGCTAAAAACAAAGAACCGGAGAAAACCACAATTTTCTATGTGACAGATCCGGTACAGCAGAGCCAGTACATCAATATGTTCAGAGAAGCAGGAAAAAATGCAGTTATTCTTTCTCACAATATTGATACAACTTTTATCTCTCACCTGGAACAGAAAGATCAGACAATTCAGTTCAAGAGAATTGATGCAGATGTGACAGAAGAACTGAAGGGTGAAGGTGCAGCAGATGAAAATACTGCAAAAACTCTGACAGAATTATTCCGTAAGAATTTGAATATGGAGAAACTGGAAGTTAAGGCAGAGAATCTGAAGAATGAATCTGTTGCAGCAATGATGACACTTTCGGAGGAAAGTCGTCGTATGCAGGATATGATGAAGATGTACAATATGTACGGAATGGATCCTGGAATGTTTGGCGGTCAGGAAACTTTGGTGCTGAATGTGAGTCATCCGCTGGTAAAATACCTTGCGGAAAATCAGGAGTCTGAACATGCAGCAGTAATCTGCCAGCAGTTATATGATCTTGCAATGTTGAGTCATAAACAGTTATCGCCAGATGAAATGACCAAATTTGTACAGAGAAGCAATGAAATTCTGATGCTTCTTACAAAATAAAAGCAAAAATTTAAAGACAATATAAAAAGAATCCCGAATATTTTCTTTTATGTGGAAAAAAATCGGGATTTTTTTATATTTTGTTGACAAAAAACAATAAATTCTATATGCTGAAATTGTATGGCGAACCTATGATTTTGTAGTTATAACATGAATAGTGTGACTCTTAAAATGTCGTTTTTTTTCGAAGAACCACGAGTTTGGTATGGAAAAGAAAAATAAGAAAAAATTGTCGTATAATAATGACAAAACAGGAAAAGGCGGAGGGAGAGCACATGAGAAAAGTATATCGATTAATCCGACAGCTGGGAATGACCTCAAAATATAAAGGATATTATTATGTTGCCGAAGCAGTAATGATGTCGATGGAACTTCAGGATTATCCAATTAAGATCACGAAGGACATCTATCCATATCTGGCAAAAAAATTCAAATCAACACCAGTTAATATTGAACATGATATTCGGACGGTCATTAATGTATGTTGGACAGCTAATAAAGAAACGATGGATCGAATCGCAGGTTATCCTCTTCGCTACAGACCTACAAACAGTGAGTTTGTAGATATGCTGGCATATTATCTCATCCAGACAGAACTGGATGCAGAAAATGCAATTGAGGAAGCCAAAAAGAATCTTACAGCCTGTCAAAATCCAATCGATGTTTTTGAAAAAATTTCGGAACTGCAGAATCCCATGTGATTTCAGGGTGTCTGTCCAGAAGAAATGTATCGGAAGAAATTCCGGTCGTACAGAATAATTCGTTGTTTTTATATTGAAGGTTTAAATTTAATCCGCGAATCTGATCAGTAGAAATCTGGAAAGAAGAATCTGCAAATAATAGTGAATACTGAGCCGGAGACAGCTGAAAAACGATTCGAAACTGTATTGGCAGTAATTTGCCGCGTATGATTGAAAAACAGTAAGATTTCAGCTCTTTCCAGGGACAGTAATCTGAATCATTAAAATTCATATTTTGCACGGTATCCGTGTCAAAAAAATCTTTGTGGATTTTTCCGTCAATTGTGAAGTTGCTGAAAGTAGTAATGGATGCTTCTACCAGAGAAAAAGAATCGAAGGTATCTCCGATCAGTAACTGATTCATGAAGCTTTTGACATCGTTGATTTTAAGTGCAAGCATTTTGAACTCCCATAATTTAGTGTAGCTTCTATTATAAAACAGAATCAAAAAAAAGAATAGAGTTTTTCGAAAAAGTCTTTTCAAATATGTAGCTATATGGTAATATAGATGTGGTATTCGATACTACATATTATGGAAAAGAGGACGATATAATTGAGCTATAAAATTGTCATAGATAGTTGTGGGGAATTATTGGATGAGTGGAAAAAAGATCCTCGCTTTGAGTCGGTAGCACTGACTTTGAGCGTTGGTGGTGAAAATATTATAGATGATGAAAATTTTGACCAGGCTTCTTTTTTAAAAAAAGTAGCTGACTGCCCGGAATGCCCAAAATCGGCATGTCCGTCACCGGAACGCTATATGAGGGCGTTTGACTGTGATGCGGATCACGTATATGCAGTTACGCTTTCAGCAGAACTTAGTGGCTCGTATAACAGTGCTGTTCTGGGAAAAAGTCTTTTGCAGGAAGAAAATCCTGGTAAGCAGATTTATGTGTTTAATTCGAAATCGGCATCTGTCGGACAGTCCCTGATTGCGATGAAAATACAGGAATGTGAAGAAGCTGGGTATTCATTTGAGAAAGTAATTGAGACAGTAGAAGCATATATTGCTGACCAGCACACGTTTTTTGTTCTGGATAATCTGGAAACGCTTCGCAAAAATGGAAGACTCAGTAAGGTAAAAGCTCTTGTGGCAAGCGCATTAAAAATCAAACCTGTCATGGGCTCTACAGATGAAGGAGCAATCTGTCAGCTGGATCAGGCAAGAGGCATGAACAAAGCTCTTGTAAAAATGGCTCAGAACATTGTAGACAAAACAAAAGACAGTGAAAATAAAATCCTTGCAATTTCTCACTGCAACTGCAGGGAGAGAGCAGTGCTTCTGAAGAATGCACTGGAAGAGAGAATGCCTGTAAAACATATCGTTATTTTGGATACTGCGGGAGTAAGCAGTATGTACGCTAATGATGGCGGTGTGATTGTAGCTGTATAAGCCCTTCCCTTTTGTGTGAGAGTGTGATATAATAACAAAAGTTTAAGCTTATACAATAAAGGAGATTCTTGGAATGAGTCAGAAAAAAGTAGACAGCTATAAGGCAGGCAAAGCAGGCCGCTCAAAAGCATCCAGAAAAGAAAAACTGATTGACAAACTGGAAATTCTTGCATGGATTGCAATCTGTGTGGCAATGGTTGGATGGATTGGATTTTCCGCGTATGCAAAGATCGAGACAAAACAGGAGTCTGTTGTTACAGAGACAGTAATGGATACTTCTGCAATTGATAATTATGTTTCGGATCTTTCGTCTGATGTACAGTAAAAATGAAAATGAGACAATAAAAAACCCCCGGTTTTCACCGGGGTTTTTTATTGAATGGTTTGAAAGGTTATTACAACCTTGAAGTATCAGAATTATAATTTTGTAACGTTAGCAGCCTGCATTCCGCGAGCGCCTTCTGTTAAATCATAAGTTACAGCCTGTCCTTCATCCAGTGATTTGAATCCTTCACCATTAATCGCAGAAAAATGAACGAATACGTCAGCGCCGTCCTCTCCTGTGATAAAGCCATAGCCTTTTTCTGCGTTGAACCATTTTACAGTTCCCTTGTTCATGATGTTACCTCCATAAAAATAAAAAGTTAAATGTCCATCTGACGAAAAAATCACCAGATTTTAGAGACTATATCGTTGGTAATATATAATCTCTAAAAACTAGTGATTTTATATTAAGGTTCTCTTCGTCTATGAGTAGAATTATATCTCCCGCTTCTAAAAATGTCAAGGTGAATATGTAAAAAACACTTTATTAAATCGTTTGTTTCGTGTATGATATTAGTGATAATGTATAGAAAAAATATGAAGAATATAAATTCCAGGAGGAAGCAGTTATGATCAATAAGCTTATTGAAAAAATCCGCAAAACTAATGCACCGATCGTTGTAGGTCTGGATCCGATGCTGAATTACATACCGAAACATATCCAGGAAAATGCCTTTGCAGAATTTGGAGAGACTCTGGAAGGTGCAGCAGAAGCAATCTGGCAGTTCAATAAAGGAATCGTAGATGCAACATATGACCTGATTCCTGCAGTAAAACCACAGATTGCAATGTATGAGCAGTTTGGCATTCCGGGACTGCAGGCATACAAAAAGACCGTTGATTACTGTAAATCAAAAGATCTTGTAGTCATTGGTGATATCAAGCGTGGAGACATCGGATCCACATCGGCAGCGTATGCAGTTGGACATCTGGGACATGTTCAGGTAGGATCCAAGAAATATGCAGGATTTGATGAGGATTTTGCAACAGTTAATCCATATCTGGGTTCGGATGGAGTGAAGCCATTTATCGAAGTCTGCAAAGAAGAAAATAAAGGTCTGTTTATTCTTGTAAAGACATCCAATCCTTCCAGCGGCGAATTCCAGGATCGTATCATTGACGGACGTCCACTGTATGAATGGGTTGGAGAGAAAGTTGCCGAGTGGGGCGCAGATCATATGGGCAAAGAATATAGCTATATCGGAGCTGTAGTTGGTGCAACTTATCCGGAAATGGGAAAAGTACTTCGCAAGCTTATGCCAAAAACATTTATTCTGGTACCTGGATACGGCGCACAGGGTGGAAAAGGCTCTGATCTGGTGCATTTCTTCAATGAAGATGGTCTTGGTGCAATTGTAAACTCATCCAGAGGAATCATTGCAGCATACAAACAGGAAGCATATGCGGAATTTGGAGAACTGAATTATGCAGATGCTTCTCGTAAGGCAGTGGAAGTGATGATCGAAGATATCAGTGGAGCCCTTAAGAATCGCTAATGAGGGCAGGAGGAGACAGATGAGTACAAAAACAAAAGAGACTTTGACTGTTATCAGTCAGGAAGAAATCGGCAGAGATATTTACAGTCTCTGGCTTCAGACTGATCAGATGGCACAGAATGCGCGTCCGGGGCAGTTCCTTTCTTTATACACAGGAGATGGAAGTAAACTTCTTCCGAGACCGATCAGCATCTGTGAGATTGATAAAGAAGACAGCAAAATCAGACTGGTGTATCGCGTGACTGGGAAAAATACCGGAACAGAAGGATTTTCCAGACTGAAACCAGGAGAAAAGATTGAGGCACTGGGACCTCTTGGAAATGGCTTTCCATTGGAAGAAGCAGAAGGGAAAAAAGTATTTCTGATTGGTGGCGGTATCGGAATTCCACCGATGCTTGAGACTGCAAAACAGCTAAAAGCTGAAAAAACAGCAGTTCTTGGATATAGGGATGAATTGTTCCTGAATGATGAATTTACAAGATATGCAGATGTTTATGTTGCTACAGAAGATGGAAGCGCAGGGACAAAAGGCAATGTATTAAATGCGATTTGTGAAAGGGGACTTGAGGCAGAGGTTATTTTTGCCTGTGGTCCAACGCCGATGCTTCGTGCACTGAAAGAGTATGCAGCAGAGAAGAATATCACATGCTGGATTTCCATGGAGGAAAGAATGGCGTGTGGAATCGGAGCATGTCTTGGATGTGTCTGCAAATCAAAAGAGATTGATGCGCATTCTCTGGTGCATAACAAACGTGTTTGTAAAGATGGACCGGTATTCTTGAGCACGGAGGTGGAGTTATGATCAATACAAAAGTAACTCTTGCTGGAGTTGAATTAAAAAATCCTGTCATGACTGCTTCCGGTACGTTTGGTTCTGGTGCAGAATATAGTGAATTTGTAGATCTTAATAAACTTGGTGGTGTTGTGACTAAGGGTGTTGCAAACGTACCATGGCCAGGAAACCCGACTCCGAGAGTGACAGAGACTGCAAGCGGAATGCTGAATGCAATCGGACTTCAGAATCCGGGAATTGATCTTTTTTGCAGAAGAGACATTCCATTTCTGAAACAGTATGACACAAAAATTATTGTAAATGTTTGTGGAAAGAGTACAGAAGATTATTGTGAAGTGGTGGAAAAACTGGCGGATGAGCCGGTCGACTTACTGGAAATCAATGTATCCTGCCCAAATGTGAAAGAGGGTGGTATTGCATTTGGACAGAATCCTCATGCACTGGAAGCAATCACAAAAGAAGTAAAGAAATATGCAAAACAGCCGATCATCATGAAACTCAGTCCGAATGTGACTGATATCACAGAGATGGCCAGAGCGGCTGAGGCTGGTGGTGCAGATATTCTTTCTTTGATCAATACACTTACCGGAATGAAAATTGATATTTACAGAAAAACATTTGCTCTGGCAAACAAGACGGGCGGGATGTCCGGCCCGGCAGTGAAACCGGTTGCAGTGCGTATGGTTTATCAGGTTGCACAGGCTGTAAAACTCCCGATTATCGGCATGGGTGGAATTGCAACAGCAGAAGATGCACTTGAATTTATCATGGCAGGTGCAACAGCAGTGTCAGTTGGAACCGCTAATTTCTTTAATCCATATGCAACAACAGAAATTGTGGATGGGCTGGCGAAATTTATGGAACAGCAGAAAGTTGAGGATATCAATCAGCTGATTGGTATTGTAAAATAGTAGTTACAGAAAACAGAATAGAAATACATAAGAGACAGCAGCGAAGGTTGAAAAACTTTTTCTGCTGTCTTGTATCGGGAAAGGAAATATTTTGAACAAACAGAAAACAAATGACATGACTGTGGGAAATCCGGTCAGACTGATCATTCAGTTTATGATACCGATGTTTCTTGGAAACATATTCCAACAGTTTTATAATATTGTAGATTCTATTGTGGCAGGACAGTTTATTGGAGTAGATGCACTTGCTGCAATTGGAAGTACCGGATCACTGATGTTTTTTGTGACCGGTTGGCTGAACGGACTGAGTAGTGGATTCGCAATTATTGTGGCACAGATGTTTGGAGCGAAGAAGTATGACGATATGAGGCATTTTGTGGCAATGTCCATTTATCTTATGTTTGGTTTTGCTGCTGCTATGACCATAGGATTTTTGGTATTTAATGTGCCGATTCTGCGACTTATGAATTCTCCGGCAGATCTGATGGGAGATGTGGCCGGATATATGGGAATTATTTATGCAGGTCTTCTTGTTACTGCAGCGTATAATACGTTGGCTGCGTTTCTGCGTGCACTGGGAGATTCGAAATCCCCGTTGTATTTTCTGATCATTTCAGCGGGCATCAATGTTGTGCTGGATATTGTACTGATTCGTTTTGCAGGAATGGGAGTAGAAGGCTGTGCATATGCAACTGTTATCGCACAGGGCGTTTCAGCAATCTGCTGCCTGGTTTATATAAAAAAGAAATATCCGATTCTTCATCTTGAAAAGAAAAACTTTGAACTTCGAAAAGGCAGTATGAGTAAACTGATGATTCTTGGAATTCCCATGGGACTTCAGTTTTCCATCACGGCAATAGGAACGATCATCGTACAGAGTGCGGTAAATATTTATGGCGCTACCTATATGGCTGGATTTTCCGCTGCAGGAAAGATCCAGAATGTAATTGGTATGGTGGCTGTTTCTATGGGGGCAACGATCGCGACATATGTCGGACAGAATCGTGGAGCAGGACGTATGGACCGGGTAAAACAGGGAGTAAAATATTCCTGGATCATGCTTCTGGTATGGAGTGTGGTTGAGATGGCTCTGGTTTATTTCGGTGGAAAATATTTTACATATCTGTTTATCAGCCCGTCACAGACAGATGTTGTGCAGGTGTCTGTGATATATTTCCGTACAGTATTCTGGGCATATCCGTTTTTGTGTACAATTTTTGTATTTCGAAATGCCCTGCAGGGGATGGGATACGGAATGGTACCAATGCTGGGAGGCGTTTTTGAACTGGTTGCCAGAACACTGATCGTAGTTTTGGTTGCGGGAAGAACGACGTTTGCAGGCGTTTGTTTGGCGGATCCAATGGCCTGGATCGCAGCACTGATTCCACTGATTCCATATTACTATTATGTAATGGGAAAACATATGAAAGCAATGAGACAATAGGAGTAATAAAAGCCAACTTCAATCCGAAACGGGAAAGTTAACAGGATTGAATAGTTGGCTTTTTTATGTTACTATAAAGAAGATATTCAGAGAATGATCTGAACAGATTCAGACAGAAGACAGGCAAAAAGCCGTGTAGACAGGAGGTCCAGAATAAAATGGAACAGTATAAACAGGAATTTATTGAATTTATGGTAGACAGTCAGGTGCTGAAATTTGGCGAATTTACATTGAAGAGCGGAAGAAAATCTCCGTTTTTTATGAATGCGGGTGGATATGTAACCGGTTCTCAGTTAAAAAAACTTGGGGAATACTATGCAAAAGCAATTCATGATAAATATGGTGATGATTTTGATGTGCTGTTTGGACCGGCATACAAGGGAATTCCACTCAGTGTTGTTACAGCGATCGCATTCAGCGAACTGTATGGCAAAGAAATTCGTTACTGCTCTGACCGTAAAGAGGAAAAAGATCATGGTGCAGATAAAGGAAGTTTTCTTGGAAGCAAACTGAAGGACGGAGATCGGGTAGTTATGATCGAAGACGTTACTACTTCCGGAAAATCTATGGAAGAGACAGTGCCGAAGGTAAGAGGTGCAGCCAATGTAGAAATTGTTGGACTGATGGTTTCACTTGACCGTATGGAGGTTGGAAAAGGCGGTGTGAAGTGCGCGCTTGACGAAGTACATGACCTGTATGGCTTTGAAACAAATGCAATCGTTACCATGGCTGAAGTTATTGAGCATCTTTACAATAAAGAATACAAAGGCCAGGTTATCATTGATGATGAACTGAAGAAGGCAATTGATGCATATTACAGCCAGTATGGTGCAAAATAGTTTCTGGCTGATCAGTAGGATGAACGGTATCTGCATAAGGAGGAATTGCCATGAATGAAAAAATATATAAAACAATGAGTCGTACGGGCGCATGCAGTATTGCAGTTGGGATTATAACCCTTGTAACAGGTGTTGCTGCAGGAGTGCTGATGATCGTCAGTGGAAGCAGACTGCTGAAAAGAAAGTCTGATATTCTGATCTGAAGCTGGATAGGGGTAAAAATTGAAAGACAGTACAAAACGTAAAATCAGGTTTCTGAGTGTGCTTTTGTTTATACTTTATGTACTGCTTCTTGTTTATTTTCTTTTCTTTTCAGAAGAATATGGGCGCGTTACAGCGGAAGAACGGGTGTATCGGTATAATCTGGTTCCGTTTGTAGAAATCAGAAGATTCTGGATATACAGAAAACAGCTTGGGATGTTTGCCTTGATCACCAATCTTTTTGGAAATGTGATAGGCTTTATTCCATATGGTTTTATCCTTCCGGTCATTGCGCATAAATGCCGTAACGGTTTGTTCATTGTTGCATCCGGTTTTTCACTCAGCCTTTTGGTGGAAACAGTGCAGTTAATTGCAAAAGTGGGATGTTTTGATGTGGACGATCTGATTTTGAATACACTTGGGGCAGCAATCGGATATATGCTTTTTGCTGTCTGTAATTATCTGAGGAGAAAACGATATGGCGAGAAGATATAGATACGCGATCATAAAAAAGAAAGAGGCTGCAAAAGGGAAGCTGTCAGTGGGGCTGGCAATTGCTTCCCTGCTTCTGTTTGGAGGGGCTGTTGGGATAGCTTATGTACTTGAAGGATCCTATGGATTTATTGTGGGAGGCATCTGCCTGTTTGCAGCGTTGCTTTCCGTATATGGATTTCTGATGGGAATCAGTAGCTTTTCAGAAGAAAAATGTACACACAGGACCAGTATTATCGGCTCAATCCTTAATGGAATCTTTATGGTAGGCTGGTTGGCCTTTTTTTTGATGGGAGTGTGAAAAATGGAACGCTTACAACAGCAGATGAAATTTATTTTGGAAGTGGATAAAGTAAAACAGATTATACGTCAGACATATCTGGCAGACGGGAGCCGTAAGGAAAATGATGCGGAACATTCCTGGCATCTGGCTCTTATGGCTGTGTTGTTGAAAGAATATGCCAATGAAGAAGTTGACCTGGCAAAAGTGATCCCTATGGTTTTGCTCCATGATCTTGTGGAGATTGATGCTGGAGATACATATGCATATGATCAGGCAGGACTGGCAACGCAGAGAGCGCGTGAGACAAAGGCTGCAGACCGTATTTTTGGTATGCTTCCGGAAGATCAGGGTACAAAGTTCAGAAATTTATGGGAAGAATTTGAAGCATATGAGACAGCAGAGGCGAAATTTGCACATGTGCTGGACAATTGTCAGCCACTGCTTCTGAATGATGCTTCCGGAGGAAAAAGCTGGAAGGAACATACTGTACATAAGAGTCAGATATACAAAAGAAATGAGCATACTGCAGAAGGTTCCAGGGAAATATGGGAATATATGCAGCAGCTGATAGACAAACATATTCAGCTGGGGCATGTGATCGATGACTAAATTAAATTCAAACGGAGGAGATGATAAAGTGGATGAATTGCTGAAAGAACGCTATGATCTGGCAAAAGATCGAATTGTCGAAATCTGTACTGAAACAACTGTAAAGCCGGATTTTCTGGATTTCTTTCAGAATATGGCGGCTTTTTTGGAGAAAACAGCAGTCATACTGGAAAGAGATGAAGAAAAGCTTTCCATAGAAGAATTGCAGAAAGAAAATACAGAACTTTATAAAGAACTGTTTCCTCAGAATTATACACACTGTTACGGGAATCCTGCATACGCAGAAGAAAAACTCGGTGAATATGGAAGGGCATTTACATTTCTTTACGCAGAACTTCGTGGAGCAATTGCCTATGCATATGAAAAAAAAATCTGGGATTATACAGTGACAGCAGAACTTTTTCTTGAAGTATATGCTGCTTTTGAAAATGGTGAACTGCCATCTGTAAAAAATGTGGAAGATATGCTGCGTTCTTATGTGAATGACTATTGTCAGGATATGATGGAACAGAGGATTGCGGAAGCGGTTGATCCGCAGCTGGATTTTGCTGTAAGAATCGTAATGGATTCTGATCTGTCAGATCTGCGTTATCTGTACAGGTATGGAGAATATGTTTCTACAAATGAAACAGGAGTTGCAGAATTTATGAACAGTCTCAGTCAGGATGAGATTGACAGTATGGCACGCACATATACGGAAGGATACAGAATTGGTTTTATTAATGGAAGAAAAGACATTACCAAGAAAAAGACGGTAAACATTCGTTATAATCTTGGATTTGAGCGAATGGTACGTGCTGCAATCCTGCAGTTCCGTGAGATGGGGCTTGAACCGGTGATCTATCGCCATGCCACACATGCAGTGAATAAAAGAGGCAATGCATGGATCGGCTTTGTTGGTGGAAATGCAAATCCGCAGTATGAGTATGATCACAGGCAGGATCAGGCACTCTTTATGGACAGTGATTATGTACAGCGCAAACTTCGTTCTATGCAGAATGCATATGAGAAATATAAAGACCTGGCTGCAGTTCATGGCGGACCGGCATGTATTGAGACTTTTGGAGAAGAACCATTTGCTCCTGTTTCTACAGAAGGTGCGTGGGCTTTAAACGAGGCACAGCAGAAAATGCAGGTAGAGCTGGATAACGAATCCGGTCAGATCGTAAATCGTTACATCAGGGGCGATGAGAGAAGCTTTACGATCATTGCCTATCCGGTGCCGGAGATCGGAAATGATTTTCCGAAGATTTTTGCAGAGATTGTGAAGATCAATACACTGGATTATAAACAGTATGAACGGATACAGCAGACGATCATTGAGACTCTGGATACCTGTCAGTGGGTAGAAATAAAAGGAAAAGAGGACAACGAGACAGATTTGATCATTCATCTGCATGAACTGGAAGATGTCCGGAAACAGACAAATTTTGAAAACTGTGTGGCAGATGTAAATATTCCAGTGGGAGAAGTGTTTACTTCTCCGGTGCTTGCCGGAACTGGTGGGATTCTTCATGTAAAGAAGGTTTATTTGAACGGATTACAGTTTAAGGATCTGAAGCTGGTATTTGACTGTGGACAGGTGATTGATTATTCGTGTGCAAACTTTGAGACAGAAGAGGAGAATCGTGCATATATTGAGGATAATATTCTGCACCATCATCCGAAGATCCCAATGGGTGAGTTTGCAATCGGGACCAATACAACCGCGTATGTGGCAGCTGAAAAATATGGTATTGCAGATAAACTTCCAATTCTGATCGCTGAGAAAATGGGACCACATTTCGCTGTGGGAGATACCTGTTACAGCTGGTCAGAAGATACTCCGGTATTTAACCCGGACGGAAGAGAAATCATTGCCAGAGATAATGAGATTTCGATTCTTCGTAAAGAGGATATCAGCATGGCTTATTATGGATGTCATACAGATATTACAATTCCATATGAAGAACTGGGAAGTATCCGTGTAATTGACGAAGATGGAGAAGGAACTTCTATTATTGAGAATGGGCGTTTTGTGCTGCCGGGAACGGAAGAACTGAACGAACCGTTGCAGGAACTTTCATAAAACCATT
>OLNN01000350.1_pt1 | contig 50623 bp, 46 predicted proteins | sample 1672141 | NCBI WGS metagenome assembly OLNN01 (sample SAMEA3136652, study PRJEB25190) | human gut metagenome | biome: human gut; feature: human-associated habitat; material: faeces | place: Austria | collected 2013
CCGTTCGTGGCACCCCGCCTTTTCTAGTCGTCGGCAAGTTTGAGATGCGACTTGCCGCGCGCGGCCGCGGCCAAAAAGCGCCCCGCCAGACGGACGGGGCGCAGGTGTTGCAGGCTATTCGGCGAGCGGGTGCGGGCCGGCGGCGAGCACAACCGGGTCGAGGTCTGGGTAGCGTTCGCTCGCGTGTTCCTCGAACATCGCAGCGAGCCTCTCGGCGGCCTCGTCATAGGCCTCGGGCGTGGTCCAGGTGTGCCGCGGGTTGAGGACCGCCGGCGTGACGCCGGGGCAGTCGAGCGGAATGTCCACGTTCAGGCGCTCGTCATGCTCGTAGCCGCCCGAGTCGAGGTCGCCCGAGAGCGCCGCGGCGACGAGAGAGCGCGTCACGGCCAGGCTGATGCGATAGCCCGTGCCGTAGGCGCCGCCCTGCCAGCCGGTGTTCACGAGGTAGACGCGTGCCCTCGTGCTGTCGATGCGCTTGCCGAGCATCTCGGCATAGACGCTTGGCGAAAGCGGCATGAACGGCTCGCCGAACAGGGCCGAGAACGTGGGCGTGGGCTCCGAGACGCCCACCTCGGTCCCCGCGACCTTGGATGTGAAGCCGGCCATGAAGTGATACATCGCCGCCTCGCGGGAGAGCCGCGAGATGGGCGGCAGCACGCCGAAGGCATCGCACGTGAGGAACAGCACCACGCTCGGTATGCCGCCACGGCCATCAAGGCGCACGCTCTTGATGTGCTCGACGGGATAGGCCACGCGCGTGTTCTGCGTACGGGAGACGTCCGTATAGTCTGGCTCGCGCGTCTCGGGATCAAGGATCACGTTCTCGCACACGGCGCCAAAGCGAATGGCCTCGTAGATGTCGGGCTCGGCGATGGGGCTCAGGTCGATGGCCTTGGCATAGCAGCCGCCCTCGATGTTGAAGACCCCGCGGCTTGACCACCCATGCTCGTCGTCACCGATGAGCAGACGGTTGGGGTCTGCCGAGAGCGTGGTCTTGCCCGTGCCCGACAGGCCGAACAGCACGGCCGTCTGCCCCGTCATGGGATCGACGTTTGCCGAGCAGTGCATGGACAGCACGTCGTCCTCGACGGGCAGCAGGTAGTTCATGAACGAGAAGACGGCCTTCTTGATCTCTCCCGAGTAGCCCGTGCCCGCGACAACCACGCCGCCGTGGGCGAGGTCTAGCACGACGGCGGCACCAGAGTTGGTGCCGTCCGTCTCCGGGTCGCAGCGGTATCCCGGGGCCGCAAGCACGTAGATGTCGGGCTCGCCGAAGCTCGCGAGCTCGCGGGCCGTTGGCCTCACGAGCATCTGGTGAACGAACAACGCCTGGTTCGCGCGCTCGCAGATGACGCAGACCTTGCGGGAGTGGTTGCGGTCCGCCCCCGCAAGCCCATGCACGACGTAGAGCTCGCGGCCATAGAGGTAGCCGACAACGCCCGAGCAGATGTGCTCGTAGACATCGCGCTCCATGGGAACGTTGACCTCGCCCCAGCACACCCTGTCATGGATGGCCGGGTCGTCAACGACGAAGCGGTCATGCGGCGAGCGTCCGGTGCGCTCGCCGGTGTCGACGACGAGCGAGCCGTTGGAGGCAAGGACGCCCTCCCCATGCGCCACGGCGGCCTCAACCAGCTTTGCGGGCGAGAGGTCGATGTGGACCCGCGGCGCCCCCGCGACCGATTGGTCACGCTCGATGAGCCGATCTACCTGTGCCTTCTTCATGGCAATCTCCCCCTTTGCCCGTGTGCACGCATGCACGCGGAGACAGTCGATTGCCCCTGCTTTACCCAGGTGGAGCACTAGCGGATACAGGGACGGCGGCAAGCGGCGCCGCTCGTCCCGCAGACGGCGAGAAGACGATGCGCCCTCGGCCCGGTTTTACGTGAAATAGGGGGCCACGACACGTAATTCAAGGACGTGAATGAACTCGACGCGTAATTACAGGCCGAGAACGGCTTCGCTAGTCGTCCATCTTGACGGAGGCGATGCGCGGCTGGTCGGCCGCAGCGATCGTGCCGTTGTTGTCCGTGGGACGCGCCGCCTCGCACATGGCATCGACGACGTCCATGCCCTCCGTCACGTGCCCAAAGGCGGCGTATTGGCCGTCGAGGCTCGGCGTGTCGGTCTGCATGATGAAGAACTGCGAGCTCGCGGAGTTGTAGGCCTGCGAGCGCGCCATGGAGATGGTGCCGCGCACGTGGCTGATCGAGTTTGGGTGGCCGTTGTCGGAGAACTCGCCGACGATCTTCTCATCGGAGCCGCCCGTGCCGTTTCCGTTGGGGTCTCCACCCTGCACCATGAAGCCCTCGATGATGCGGTGGAACGTCAGGCCGTCGTAGAAGCCCTCGCCCGCGAGCTTGGCGAAGTTGGCCACCGTGACGGGCGCCACGTCGGCGTCAAGCTCGAGCTTGATCGCCCCGTAGCCCTCGACCTCGATCGTTGCGTGGTGCGTGCCGCTCGCGTACTCGCCCGAGGCGCTCGTCACGCACGAGGAGGCCGAGGATGACGGCACGGCAGACGCGGAGGACGCGGACGTGGAGGCCGCCCCGGACGCGCCGGAGCCGCAGCCCGCAAGGCACAGCGACGCCACGCCAAGGGAAGCCAGGAGAAACGAGCGACGAGACATGGTTTGCATGGAAACCTCCGAAGCGAGATGGGCAGCGCGCGTTATCGGCCAAGCACCAGTGTATCCGCTCCCAGGCGCCCGGCGTCCCGAGCGTCATGCGTGGCCACGATGAGGGAGCGGCCGCGGAGCTCGTCTGCGATGACGTCACAGGCAAGGTCGCACGCGACCGTATCGAGTCCCGCGAACGGCTCGTCGAGCAGCACCGAGTCTCCGGGGGCCACGAGCGCCCGCGCGAGCTCGACGCGCCGGCGTTGCCCGCCAGACAGCGCGCAGACGGGCGCATCCGCATCGATACCGGGCACGAGACGCTCGAGCAGGTCGCGCATCTCGTCGGGCCCGACGCCCTCGCCGGCCGTGAGGGCAACGTTTTGAAGTGCGGAGGCCCGCTCCACGAGCCTCGCGTCCTGGAACTCCGCCGAGATGCAGTCAGGACCCTCGACGCGGCCCCTGACAGGCCGCTCGAGGCCGGCAAGCGTCCGGAGCAGCGTCGTCTTGCCCGTGCCACTCGGCGCCATGACGCACAGCCGGCCGCCGGGCGCCACCGTCATCGAGACGGCATCCGCGAACCCATGGGAAAGCCAGAGGCCACAGACGCTCCAGCCCCCGCGCGGCAGGCTCTTGCGCTCCCCCGCCGGATGCACGCGAGCGATGACGGCAAGACGCACCGCAGCCGGCCCAGAGGCCCTGAGAACGCACAGGAACGCGTGCTCGCACACGGCCGCAAGGGCGATGACCACAATGGTCCACGCAAACAGGTCGGGTGTCTCGAGCAGAAGCTTTGCCTGGTAGATGCGCTCGCCAATGGAGCCGACAGGCACGCCGATGAGCTCGGCCGCGACGCCGGCCTTCCACGCCATGCCCACGACCGTGTCGCTCGCCGCACACAAAAAAGGCAGCGTCTCGGGCCACACGAGGCCAAGCGATCGCACGGCACCGCGCACGCCGTGGACGTCGAACAGCTCTCGGCGGGCCTCGCTCACGTGGTCGAGTCCCTCGAGCACGGGAAAGTAGAGCCCGGGGAGCGCCATGAGAAACACCGCAGCCACGCTCACGTTGGCAGAGCCAAGCCAGATGAGCAGCAACACCACGACGCACACGACGGGCGTGGACTTCACGGCCACGAGCGGAGGCCTCGCCACGACGCGCACGAGGTGCCAGCGCGCAGAGGAAAGCGCCAGCGAGATGGCCACGGCGTAGGCCGCGAGCGTGGCCCCGACGATGCGCAGGGCGGAGAAGCCCACCTTTGCCCAGAATGGCCCGCTACCCACAAGGCCCACGAGCGCCGCGGCGACGTCGACGGGACCGGGCAGGATGAGCTGCTGCCGCACGGCCACGCTTGCAGCCTGCCAGACGGCAAGCCACAGGGCGACGGCCGCCACGCGCTCGGCCGTCGCCCTCTCAAGCTGGCGTTTGTTGCTCGACATAGTCACAGAATGAAGATTGCCCACATACCTAGAGCGCGTAGTAGAAGTCATCGCCGGGAAGCTTGCCGCCCACCGAGCTCGCATCGGAGCTCGCGAGGACGCCCAGGTAGCCACTGAGCGCAGACTTCATCTCGTCGCCCGTGAGGCACGTGAGGCCGCAACCTGGGATGGCCTTCTCGGCCACGGGGGCGGCGTCGATGATGCCATGGTCAACGACGGACTGCGCATAGGTCGCGGGGTCTGCCGAGACGGCCTCCACGGAGGCCTGCTGTTGCTCGACGAACTCACGGACGGCCTCGGGATGCTGCTCGGCGAAGTCGCGGCGCACCACCGTGACGCCGGTGAGCAGGCGCGAGCCGTCCTCGGCGTACTGGTCCCACACGTCCGTGAGGTTGATGGGCGAGGTCAGCGACGCGTTCTTGGCAAGCGCGGCCGTCTTGTACGGCTCGGGCAGAATGCCCACGGCAGACGGGTCGGCCGCAAGGGCGCTCACGACCTCGGCTGCCTCGCTCTTGAACTCGAGCGTCACCTGGTCTGCGATGCCGGCCTTGTCGAGCAGGTAGTTCATGACGTACTCGGGCGAGGCTCCCTTGCCCGTGAGGTAGACCGTGCGACCCGCAAGGTCGGAGAACGACTGCACGGACGCGTCTCCCGTCACAACGTTAAGCACGCCAAGCGTGTTGACGTCGAGCGCCTGGACGGCGCCGTCGGTCTTGTTGTACAGGACGCTCGCAACGTTGGCGGGCACGAGCGCGATGTCGACGTCACCGGAGATGACCTTGGGGACGATCTCGTCGGCAGCGGCAGAGATCGAGAAGTCATAGGTGTTGGCAAGGCCAGAGTCATCGTTTGCGGCCTTGTCCATGAACGAGACGAGCCCGATGGACGTGGGGCCCTTGAGCGAGGCCACGTGGACCTCGGTGGGGTCTGCTGCCGTCGTGGCGGCCTGGTTGGCGGCTTGGGAGTTGGCAGATCCGCAGCCGGCAAGCGCGAGCACGCAGGCAAGCGACGCGGCGACGAATCCCCTCCTCGTGAGCTTCTTGGACATGCGTGTTCCTTTCCTTGGGCCCTCGATGTCACGGCCGGCCCCGCGAGATCGGCCGTTGGTCTCGGGCTGCATATGGTGGCGCGCCTTCGCTTTTGGCGCACAACTTAGGCATGGTAGCAGCAGTTCAATCGTTGCGTTCGCGATAGAATCAAGGCGTTCAGCATGACGAACGGAAGGAGCACGCATGGCAGACATCACCACCATCACGCAGGGAGGGCTCGAGGCCTCCGTGGACGCACGCGGCGCGCAGCTCAGGAGCCTCAGGCTCGGCGGCGTCGAGTACCTGTGGCAGGCGGACGAGCGCTGGTGGCCCAGGAGCGCCCCCATCCTCTTCCCCATCGTGGGCAAGATTCGCAACGGCTTCGCCACATGCTCTGCCGGCGAGTGCCACATGGGCAGGCACGGCATTGCGCGCAACTATGACCATGAGCTCATCGAGGACACCGGCAGCTCCCTTACGTACCGCTTCGAGAGCACGGCCGAGACCCGCGAGGCCTACCCGTACGACTTCCGCCTCGAGATGACCTATGCGATCGAGGGCGACGCGACGCTTGCCCAGACGTTTGCCGTCACGAACACCGGCGACGTCGACCTGCCGTTCTGCCTGGGCGGGCACCCCGCCTTCAACGTGCCGCTACGCGAGGGCGAGGCCTTCGAGGACTACACGTTGTGGTTCTCGCGCGCGTGGACGGGCACCTCGCCCACGGCGGATGACGGTATCGAGAACTACGGGCGCATGCGAACGATGATCGATGGCACGAACCGCCTGCCGCTCACGCATGACCTGTTCGCAAACGACTCCTTCACGCTCGAGGGCGTACCCGACTCCACGATCAGCATGGTGGGACCCACCGGTCACGGCGTGCGCGTGGACTTCGAGGGCTTTGACCACATCGGCGTGTGGAGCGCCGGCCCCTCGGCCGAAGGCACGCCCGCGCCGTTCGTGGCGCTCGAGCCGTGGTGCGGCACCGCGACGCGCACGGACGAGGACGACGTGCTCGAGCACAAGCAGAACGTCATCGTCGCCGCGCCCGGCCAGACGTTGCGCCGTACGTTTAGCATCACGCTGCTGTAGGCGCGCGCGAATCGCGCCCGTAGCTCTAGCTTTCGCGGGTGCGTTTTTGCACGCTCGGGGACGATTTGGCAAGCAGAATCGCACCATCAATGACGAGGGGCGGCCATCCGTGACATGGGTGGCCGCCCCTCGTTGCATGGTGTGCGATAACCGCCTAGTAGTTGTCCGCGACCTCGGTGCCCACGATGGCGTTGTTCGCGGGATCGTTGGCCATCACGTAGATGCGATGCGAGCCGAAGGCATAGGAGCCCAGCTCGTAGGAGCGCGTGATGATGAACGTGCCCTTCTCGTCGCGGACGTAGCGGTCCTGCTCGCCAGCCATCTTGGAGATGTCGTCGGCCGAGACGCCCAGGTCACTCGGGTTCTTGGCGAGGAAGGCGTTGATGCCGGCAACTCCCTTGGCCTGCAGGTCCTCAGCACTCATGTTGAGCGCGGTCGTGGCGTCGACGGCCTTGCCCGTCGAGAGGTCGTAGAACGTGCCGAAGCTCTTGTCGGTGCCATGCGCGCCGCCGCCCGTCTCGTCCCTTGCGCTGAAGACCGAGGCGATCGAGCCGTTGATGCTCGCGCAGAGGTCCTGGTGGTCATCGACCATCATGGCGCCAGACGCCGGGCCCCACGCCTTGCCGAGGTTCGCGTCGTCCTCGCAGGCCTTGGCAAGCTGCGCGTTCAGCGCGTCGAGCGCCGCATCCGTGGAGCCGTCGACCTTGGAGAATTGCGGATAGGACCACATGACGCCCTGGGTCGAGCTTGGGCTGTACGGGTTGACGATGGTGTAGCTCTTGTCCACGCTCTCGGAGGTGTAGGCCTGCTCAGACGTAGCGGCGACCGTCGTGGCGGCGTTACCCTCCGAGCGGCTCTTGAGCTCATCGAGCGTGGCGTTGGTGTCGGAGACGGTCTGGCTCACGTCAGGCGAATTCTGGAAGTAGGTGGAGGCCAGAAGCCAAAAGCAGTCGCTTTGCTGGACGCGCTTTGACGCGGCAAACTCGTCATCGAGGGAGACCTCCTGGCCGTCAACCGTAAAGACGGTGTTGGAGCCACCCTGCTCCGAGCTTGATGCCGTCTCAAGCGCAACGTCGAACTCGTCCCCATCGAACGCGTAGTTTCTGAAAACGTCACTGAACGTGTTCTCGTCATAGTCCTGCGTTCGCGTCGACACGCACGTCTCGCTGCCATCAAGCGTGCAGATCTGCACGAACAGGCTCCCGTCGTCCGCGGACAGCACGGTATCGGGCTCATCGTAGACCTTGGAGATTTTCCCATCCTTGTAGGCCCAGACCTCGACCTTGTAGGCGCTCTTCTGGTTGCTGTCGTAGTCGAAGCTGCTGCCCGACGGAGCGGGCACGGTGTCATAGGCCAGCAGGAGCTCATCGGTGCCATCGCCGTCAAAATCCATGAGACGCGCCACGGCGAGACCAGATGCCAGGTCAACGTAGTCATAGTGCGTGAGCGTGGCCTTGCCGTACTTGTCGATGTACTCGCGGCACTTGGCAAGGTAGAGGTCGGCGGCCTTCTGCTCATCGGTGCGGGCGTCGGTCGTCGTCGCGTCGGCCTGGGTGTCGTCCGTGGAGGGGGCGGGAGGCTCGGGGTCGAGGCTCTCGGGGGCCTTGGGGTTATCGTGCTCGTAGTGGACGGGAACGTCGTAGCGCGCGGAGGAGCCCGAGTCCGAGTTGTCCACGATCACGAGGGTGTAGTCGCCGTCCTCGACGTTCCCGAAGTCCTCCAGCGTGAAGCCGGAGTCATCGGTGCCCTCATAGCGATAGGGCGTCGTGGAGATGCTCGAGGCGTCGCCCGTGCCCTTCGTGGAGACGAGGTAGGCCACGTAGGCGCTCATCTCCTTGCCGTTGGCGTCCTTGGGACGCACGCGCGTCTTGGCAGACACCTGCGCGGGCGCGTCCGCCGTGTAGGCGGTCTGCGCGGAGCCCGGCAGGCCGTGCAGGCGCACGTAGAGGGCGCCACCCACGGCAAGTACGGCGACAAGGGCCACGATGCCGATGACGAGGGCGCCATGCCCCTTCTTCTTGGGGGCCTCGCCTGCCGGTGCGGGAGGCACGGACGCGGGCGCGGCATAGGCGGGAGCAGACGCAGGCTCAACGTCGTCGAACGAGGCCACGGCGGCGGCAGTGTCCGCCTCGCGATCGTGCTCGGGGGCAGCCGGGGACTCGGGGATCACGGTTGTCTCGGCGGCGGGCCCGGAGACCGTCGTGGTGTCCGGGGAGACGACAGAAGTCTCGTCCGGCGAGGAGACGACCTTGGTCTCCCCCGCATCGTCAGCATCAACCGGGCACCCGCACGTCGTGCAGAACTTTGCCCCGGGCTTGAGCTCCTTGCCGCAGTTTGTACAGAACATGGGCACCTCTCCCTCGCTTTATCTCGGCAACATGATACGCGCTCGGCCCAAGCTGGCAGTTGCGCAACACACGAATAAAAGACCCGATCACGCATCGCGCAACCGGGTCAAAATGTGCCCAAAAATCTTTGACACCAATGGGGCGCCGGACGTAGCACCAATGGGACGCGCCCGTACCCCTACACCCAGGAGCAGATGAGCGTCATGTCGCCCTCGAAGGCAAGGTCTCCGCTCTCGCACGGGGCCACGAAGTGCGAGCCCTTCTTGAGCTCGACACCGTTCACCGAGCCCGTACCCTCGATGACGCTCACGCACATGAAGTCATGATCTTGGACGAGCGTCTTGGCACCGCAGACGCGCACGCGCTCGACGGTGTAGCGCTCGTTGCTCTCGAGCCTCGTGACGCCATCGACCTCGGGCGTCTCGACGGCGCCACTCACAGGCGCCTTGGCGGCATAGTCCACGACGTCCATGCTCTGCTGAAGGTGCAGCTCACGCTTGGTGCCATCTGCCTGGACGCGGTCGTAGTCGTAGACGCGATACGTCACGTCGCTGCTCTGCTGCGTCTCGAGGATGAGCGTGCCGGCCTTGATGGCGTGAACGGTGCCCGCATCGATCTGGAAGAAGTCGCCCTTGTGGATGGGCACTTCGTTCACGAGGTCGGACCAACGACCCTCCTCCACGAGCCTGGCGAACTCCTCGCGGTCCTTGGCCTTCTGGCCCACGATGATGGTGGCGTTCTCGTCACAGTCGAGCACGTACCAGCACTCGCACTTGCCAAGGCTGCCCCTCTCATGGACGCGGGCATACTCGTCGTCGGGGTGGACCTGGATGGAGAGGTCGCCGTCCGCGTCGAGGATCTTGATGAGCAGCGGGAAGCGGTCGCCCTCGGCATGACCGAACAGCTCGTGGTGCTCGTCCCAAAGCTGGGAGAGCGTGGAGCCCGCGAACGGTCCGCTCACGACCTCGCAGTCACCAGCCGGGTGCGCGCTGATGGCCCAGCACTCGCCGATGGCACCCTCGGGAATGTCATAGTGAAACACCGTGTCGAGGCGGCGTCCACCCCAGATCTTCTCGTGAAAGATGGGCTTGGTGAAGATGAGGTCCTGGGCCATGGGGCATCCTCTCGTCTGGGTTTGCTACGCGCCAACAATAGTAGTTCAAACGCGAGCGGCACACGCCGCGCCTAGCGACGCCCTATCTGCAGGCGTCGCGAACGTGGCACAGCAGCGACTCGTCATAGGGGGCGTCGTCGCCCCAGAGCTTGGGGTCCACGTCCGGCCCACCTGGGATGGTAATAGGGTTGAAACAAAAGACGGCACCGGGCGCGAGGCCCGATGCCGCTAGCAGGCTCTTGTCGGCTTGAATTACTTGCCGAGCAGCTCCTTGACGTCGAGGGCGATCATGAGCTCCTCGTTGGTCGGGATGACCCAGACGTGCAGGCTGGAGTCGGGCGTGGAGATCTCACGCGGGTCGTCAGAGCGGACGGCATTCTTGTCGTCGTCGATCTTGACGCCCATCCAGGCGAGGCGGTTCACGACCTCCTTGCGCATGTGCGCGGAGTTCTCGCCCACACCGGCGGTGAAGACCATGGTGTCCACGCCGTTCATGGCCTGGACCATCGTGGCGAACTGGGAGGCCACGCGGTAGCTCCACATGTCGATGGCCATCTGGCAGCGCTCGTTGCCCTCGGCAGCGCCGGCCTCAATGTCGCGGCAGTCGCTGGAGACGCCGGAGATGGCGGCCAGGCCGGACTGCTTGTTCATCATCGTGTCGATCTCGTCGATGGAGTAGTGGCCCTCACGGGAGAGGTAGAAGACCGTGGCCGGGTCGACGGTGCCGCAGCGCGTGCCCATGATGAGGCCGTCGAGCGGGGTGAGGCCCATCGTAGTGTCCATGCACTTGCCGTCCTGGATGGCGCACAGGGAGGCGCCGGAGCCGAGGTGGCAGCTCACGACCTTGTGGGCGGTGTGGTTGGAGGCCTCGTCGACGGAGCGCCAGATGAAGCGGTGGCTCGTGCCGTGGGCGCCGTACTTGCGGATGTGCAGGCTGTCGACGACCTCCTTGGGCAGGGCGTAGTTGTGGGCCTCTGCCGGCATGTTGTAGTGGAACGAGGTGTCGGCCACGATCACGTTGCCAATCTCGGGGAACATCTCGCGGCAGATCTCGATGACGTCGGCCTCGGCGTAGTTGTGAAGCGGCGCGAGCGGGGCGACCTCGCGGACCCAGCCGAGGGTCTCGTCGGTGACAACCTTGGACTCGGGGAAGTACCAGCCGCCCTGAACGACGCGGTGGCCGATGCCGTCAATGGGCTTGTCGACGTTCTTGAGGATCTCAAAGACGTGCTTGATGGCCGTCTTGTGGTCCGGCAGGGCAACGTCGAGCTGCTGCTTGTCGCCGCCCATCTCAGAGTGGCCGATGAAGGAGCCATCAATGCCGATGCGCTCGCAGTTGCCCTTGGCGTAGACCTCGCGGGTGTCGACGTCGAGCAGCTGGTACTTGAGCGAAGAGCTGCCTGCGTTGATGACGAGAACGTTCATGTGGTTATCCTCTCCGATGAAGACGCTACGCAGGCCTGCCAGGCCCGCGAATTTCCAGTTGACCATCATAGCGCGTCAAGCTGAGGCGAGCGGGCAGAACGCAAAGTTGACAAAGGGAGCGTCCCCGTCACCCAAGCTCTTGGCTCCAACGCCCTATGAGGCGGTCAAGCGACCACGCGGCGTTGGCCGGGCTTGTGCTGGGAAGCACCGTCGCGGGAAGGCCCGTGACGGGCTCGAGATGGCGACGGTAAAGACGCCCGGCCGCGGCACCGTTGCAGACGACTCGCTCGATGGGGGCCACGCCGGTGACGCAACCGATGTCCGCGGGGCGCACGTTCCTGATGCTCGCGTCGCTCGAGCCCACGATGTCGCAGCTTGCGATGACGTCCCACAGCGCAATGCCGTGCGCGAGCAGCATCCGCCGCTTCTCGGCGATCGTGGCGGGCACGGGCTCGCCGAGACATGCGGCGGCAACCCGCCAGAAGCGGTTCTGGGGGTTGCCGTAGTAGAAGTCGTTCGCCCGGGACAGCACGCTCGGGAAGCTCCCGAGCACGAGCACGCGCGAGCGCTCGTCGAACACGGGCTCGAAGCCGTGGTCTATGTGCTGGTAGGCGCCACGTGGCGCGCTCATGCGCAGGCGGCCCTACTCGCCGGTGGGATACGTGAGGTGGCTCTCGTCGATGTTGGCGAGGTCGCGTTCAAGGTAGCGGGCCGCGAGCCACTTGGCCATGGGAAGGTTCTGGTCGAGGTAGTTGCCGCACTCCTCGGGGGCGGCGCCGGGGATGTCACCCTCGAAGTCGCGGACGAACTCGAACATCTCGCGCACGAGCGGCAGGATCTGCTCGGAGCTCACCTCGCCAAAGACGACAAGGTAGAAGCCCGTGCGGCAGCCCATGGGGCCAAAGTAGACCACGCGGCTCGCCCACGTGGGGTGGTTGCGCAGAAACGTTGCGCCCAGGTGCTCGATGGTGTGGCACTCGGCCGTGTTCATGACCGGTTCGTCGTTGGGCGCGGTGAGGCGCAGGTCGAACGTGGTGACGGCCGCGCCCGTGGCCGGGTCGCGGTCGATGCGCGAGACGTAGACGCCCGGCTCGAGCAGCAGGTGGTTGACGGAGAAGCTCGCGATGCGCTCCATGGTTGCTCCTTGCGCGAACGGCGTCCCAAAGGTCCCCGTCCCCTTTGGGACGGCCCCTTGGGACGCCTGGTGTATACCGAGTAAATCCTAGCGCGCCGCGGCGCCGGTGGCCACGCGGACGGCCTCCTCCACGTCGTCGGTGATCTTGACGAGCGTGCGGTCCGGCGCAGAGATCATGCCGTGGCTCGTGACGGGACCGGAAATCCAGTCGAACAGCCCGCCCCAGTACTCGCTGCCAAAGAACACGACCGGCATGGACTTGGCCTTGTGCGTCTGGATGAGCGTGAGCATCTCGAACGCCTCGTCAAGCGTCCCGAAGCCTCCGGGGAACACGATGCCGCCGCTCGAGTACTTCATGAACATGACCTTGCGCACGAAGAAGTAGCGGAAGGTGATGCCCATGTTGACCCAGCGGTTGATGCCCTCCTCGTGCGGAAGCTCGATGCCCAGGCCCACGGACTTGCCGCCCGCCTCGGCGCATCCCCGGTTCGCGGCCTCCATGATGCCGGGGCCGCCTCCGGTGATGACGGCATAGCCCGCCTTCGCGAGAAGCCCGCCGGCCGTGCGGGCGGCTGCGTAGGCGGCGTCCCCGCGCCTGGTGCGGGCAGACCCAAAGCAGGCCACGGCCGGCCCCAGGCCCGCAAGCGCGCTGAAGCCGTCCACGAACTCGGCCTGGATGCGCAGCACGCGCCAGGGGTCTGTGTGCAGCCAGTCCGGGGAGTCGTCAGGGCGCAGCAGGTGCTCCGAGGTGCTCTCATCGGGAATCATGTCTCCGCGCAGGATGACGGGACCCTTGTGGTAGGTCGTCTCGTAGGGTGCGGCGCCCGAGGGGCCAAGGCCGGACGAGGCCTTCCTCTGGTTGTCCACGTCTCCCCTTTCCTCACTCACAAGCCCGCCCGCAGCCTAGTGCTTCCAGTCCACGAGGCAGGCATCGAGCCCGGCCACGAGGGCCTGATTGTCCATGTGCTGGCCGATGAAGCAGATCTTGGTCTCGCGGTCGCCGCAGGTCTCGTCCCAGTCATCCATGACCTCGGGATTCTCGGCGATGAGGCGCGCCCGGATGTCGTCCGGGGCGCTCGCGATGAACTTGCCCTGCTCGGAGAGCATGCTCTGCTGGCCGGCCTGCTCGAACATGTAGCACATGTCGGGGTCCTGGGCGCTCCACAGCTGGCCCTTGGCGCGGATGATCTCCTTGGGCCAGGTGCGCACGTAGTCGGCGAACCTGTCGATGTCGAACGGGCGGCGGCGGTCATAGACGAACGTCTCGATGCCATACTCGAGGACCTCGGGGTCATCGTGCTCCTCGGGGTGCTCCATGGCGTCGAGCCAGGCGGCAGAGCCGTAGGCCTGGTTGAAGTCGAAGCGGTTGGTGTCCAGGATCTGGTCGAGGTCGACGTTGCCCTGCTCGGCCTCCACGATCACGGCCTCCTTCTGCAGGCTGCGGACGATGCCCTTGAGCTCGTCGATCTGCTCGCGCGTGACCGTATCGCACTTGTTGAGCACGACGGTGGTGCAGAACTCGAGCTGCTGGATGAGCAGTGCCTCGATGTCGTCCTCGTCGATGTTATCGGCAAGCAGGTCGCGGCCGCCGTGGAACTCGTCCCACATGCGCGCGCAGTCCACCACGGCCACGATGTTGTCGAGGTCGAGCGGGGCGGCGCTTCCGTACTTGGACTCGTCGCAGAACTGCGAGATCGTGTAGGCGATGGGGATAGGCTCGCAGATGCCGGAGGCCTCGATGATGACGTAGTCGAAGTCACCGGAGTCGGCGATCTGGGCGAGCTGGCGGGCGAGGTCGTCGGACAGCGTGCAGCACAGGCAGCCGTTCGTCATGGGGATGAGCTCGCCGTCGACCTGCGACAGGCCGCCCTTGGCGATGAGGCTCGCGTCGACGTTGATCTCGCCGATGTCGTTGACGAGCACGGCCGCACGCACGCCGCGGTCGTTGGACAGGATGTGGTTGAGCAGCGTGGTCTTGCCCGCGCCGAGGTAGCCGGTGAGCAGGACGATCTTTGTCTGCTTGGGCTTGTCTGCCATGTGGAGCTCCTTCTCGATTCGTGAAAGTTAGCCACGGGCAAGTGTACCCCGCACGGCGGGAGTTAACGCGGCATCACGCAAGGGCGCCACACGGCGCGCGCCTTAGCGAGCGGAGGCACCGACAACGAATACCGCGATTGCGTCCAGCATGATGCGCCCCTACCTGCGGCGACGCCAGGAGCTGGGAAGTTCGAGCGTCACGTTGCCGTTCTCGCCGCGGCGCACGTGGCCGCCCTGCGCAAAGAAGAGCCCCACGAGAATGACGGCCACGGCGGGCAGCAGCTTGAACGCGAGGCCGACGAGGCCAAACGCCATGCCGATGACGCTGATGAGAAGCGAGATGCACAGCGACAGGAGGAACAGGAAGAAGAGGGCGAGGATAAACGTTGCCATGGAGCTCCCGATTCGGACGTATGGTCAGCAAACGAGGCGCGGGCGGCGCCTCGGGCGTCTCATCTTACGCCGAGACGAGCGCGTGCTCCACCTCGGCGATGTACATGGTGTGGTAGTCCTTCTCGAGGTAGCAGCGCGCGTCGATGGAGCCGTCGAGGAACTTCTCGGGCTTGATGTCGTCCGCATAGAGCTTGCGGCACACGAGCACGAGACTCGCCTGCTCGAAGGCCACCGAGCCGTCGAGGTAGGCCGGCGTGAAGCCCACGTGGGTGGCCTTGTAGCTGTCGCGGCCGCTGTGCGTGCCCAGGTAGCGCAGGGCCTCCTTGTGCTCGGGCGCATAGAACGAGAGCGTGAAGCGGTCGTTGGCGTCAACGAACTCCTTGGTGTAGCGCTGCGGGCGCACGTAGACGGTCACGACGTCCTTGCCCCACAGTACGCCCATGCCGCCCCAGCTCACCGTCATGGTGTTGTAGCCGCTCGTGGTACCGGCGGTAAGCAGCGCCCACTCGTCGCCGATCTTCGCAAACGGGCTGAACTCGAGGCTCTTGAGATCGACTTCCCTGAAGGACATGCGCGTCTCCTCTCGCGGTTTTGCTTGAAAGGAGACTATACGCCCCATGCGGACCATTGGGGACCATCGGGGACGGGTTAGTTTGGCACCCCGGCAACGAGCAGGCGGACCAAACGAACCCGTCCCCTTTGGTCCCTACCGCTTGAAGAAGGCCAGGGCGATGGCGCCGGGACCCACGTGCGTGCCGATCGTGGCGCCCACGGTGTGGACGGGCAGGTTTTCAAGCTCCACGTGACCCTCCCAGATGTGGCGGCTGTCCTCGACGTACTTGCGCAGCAGCGCGTCGTCAAGACCCGCATAGGCAAGCTCGATGGGCATGGAGAAGTCGATGCCGCCAGCGGCCTCGACCTGCTGCGTGAGCAGGTTGCGTCCGTTCTTGGATCCGCGGGCCTTGCCGAGAAGCTCCACGACGCCGTCGGTGATCGTGATGACGGGCTTGATGGAGAGCAGCTTGCCGAGCGCGGCGGCAGATGCCGGGATGCGACCGCCGCGGCGGAGGAACTCGAGCGTGTCGAGAAGGCCCACCACATGGATGTCCTCGCGGGCCTGCTCGAGCACGCACGCGATGTCGGCGGCACCGAGGCCCTCGCCCACGAGGCGCAGCGCGTAGTCCACGAGGATGCGCTCGCCCACCGTGACGCTCTTGCTGTCCACGACGTAGACGCCGTCCTCGAAGGCCGCGGCCGCGGTCATGGCGCTCGCGTTGGTGCCGGAGAGCTTGCCGGAGAGCGTAATGACCACGACCTCCTCGCCCGCCTCGCGCGCCTGGGCGATGGCCTGCTCGAAGGCATAGGGATTCACCTGGCCGGTCATGGGCAGGTCGTCACCCTCAACGAGCAGCTCGTAGAAGCGCCGGTGGGTGAGGTCGACGCCGTCGGCGTAGGTCTTGTCTCCAAACGTGACGGACAGCGGCAGCACCGTGAGCGCGGGGTTGCCCGCGGCGGCGATGTCTGCGGCGGTGATGTCAGAGGCGGAGTCGGTGATGATGCGAACGGTCATGAGGGGTCCTTTCGACGTGCGAGGAGGGCGCAGGGGCGAATGCCGGGGCACGGTGCAGGGCCGCGCGGCTCAAAGCCCGGCCGTGGCCTGCGAGCTACCGGCCGATGCCGCGCAGGCACTCGAGCACGGAGGCGAGCGACGCGTAGAGGCGGGCGCGGGCGTCGTCGTCCTCGAGGGCGGAGTCGACGCGGGACATGACGCGCGAGACGGCCCCCTCGACGCCCGCCATGGTCTTGCGGCCCGCATCGGTGAGCGAGACGGGCGCGCGATAGGCCCGGCCCTGCTCGCCGGCGGGCGCCACGGTAACGAGGCCGCCCTCCTCGAGCTGCGCGAGCGAGCGAGAGACGGCGGCACGCGTCACGCCGGCACGGCGCGAGAGCTCGGCTGCCGTGAGGGGAGAATCGCTTCGCCCGAGGCAGTACAGGCACATGAGATCCGCCCCGCGAAGGCCCAGGCGCTCGCACTCGACGGCGCGGATGCGCTGGACCTCCTTCTCGAGCGAGGAGATGAGCCCAACGAACTCCTCGAACCGCTCGCCGTCGGTGGGCCTGTGGTCGCTCGATGCCATGGGTGCTCCTGACGCTTGTAAACGGATAAACATCAACGTTCGGAGCACCATTGTATGGATTGTTGTTAACGCGTCAACATCATTCACAGCTCGCACACGAGCGGGCAGAACGGGGCGCGAGTTTGCCTCTCGCTCCCCCGCTCACGGCAGTGGCACAAGGACGAGAACCACGAGAACGGCGAACAGCGCGAGCAAGAGGAGCAGCAGGTTGCGCCAGACCCTCAGGGCAGAGCGCGTGCGGAGCCATCGCACGCGCGAGCGCAGCCAGCGCTTGTCGCACAGGGCATAGGCGCAGACGAGGCCCACATAGGGCATGAACACGAGGAAGGCAAAGAGGTTGAAGGCGGCGGAGGCCTTGGCCCAGTAGTCGGGCACGACCGCGTCCGTGACGCATCCGAACAGGTAGAGCGCGAGCCCCGCGACCACGATGACGTTGCGCGGCGTCCAGAGCCGAGGGGCGCGGGCGGGCGGCGCGGTGGCCGGCCTCGGCTCCTGCGCCGTCGGCTTCGGAGCCTTGCGCAATGCCGGGGTCGCAGGCAGCCCGCGGAGGGCAGCGGCAAGCTCGCCCGCGGTCTGGTAGCGCTCGGCCGGGTCGAGCGCGGCGGCGCGCTCGATGGCCACGCGCCAGGGCTCGGGCACGGCAGGGTCGGCGAAGGCGCGTTCACGGTCTGACGGCGAGGGATCGCGGCCCGTAAGGCAGAAGAAGGCGAGAAGCCCAAGCGCGTACACGTCGCTGCGGACGTCCGTCTGGCCAAAGCCGTACTGCTCGGGCGGCGCGTAGGCGCGGGTGCCCAGATGTGTCGTGTCCGTCTCGGCATCGTTGTGCCAGGTGCGGGCTATGCCCAGGTCGATGAGCACGGGCGTGGTGGGATCGCCATCCGGGCACATGACGTTGCCAGGCGTGAGGTCACGGTGAACGATCGGCTGCTCAAGGGTCGTGTGGAGCTCCTCGGCCGCATCGCAGACGGCTGGCATGAGGCGTGCGGCGAGCTCGACGCGCTGCGCAGGCGAAGCAGCCTCGATGACCTCGCGCAGCGTGTGGCCCGGAACGCGCTCCATCACGACCACAAGCGAGCCTCTCTCGACCCCGCACTCGATGATGCGCGGGAGCTGACGGACCCGCAGCCCCTCGCGCTCGCGCGCGGCGAGGGACACGTAGGCCCCGCCCAGGCCCGACTCGCGGTCGATGACCTTACGCACGTAGGGGCCCAGCTCGCCGCCAGCAGCCGTGCGCAGGTAGACGAGCTGCGTGAGCTCTCCCGGGGCGCTCTTGAGCACGCGTTCCACGCGATAGGCATCGGCAGCGGGCGGCACGGCGCCCCGCAAGGCGGCCGCCAGCTCGTCGTGTGTCTCGTCTGTCTCATTCTTGGTGGTCATGGCCCCATCATAGCAAGATGCCCAAAGGGGTCAGACCCCTTTGGGCACCCTTTGGCGTTAGCCCGGCTGTCGGATCAATAAAGCACAGCTAGCAGATGGTGCGCTCGCCAAAGCGATAGAGCTCCTCGTTTACCTTCTGCAGCGAGCAGCCGCGGTCGAGGCAGAAGATGATGATGGCATCGCGCCGGTCCTTGCTGTAGAGCGAGCTCACGCCGGCAGCCTCGAGCGCGCGGTTGGTCTCGCGCAGGGTGAGCGCCATGGCAAAGGCGATCTGGAGCACCTTGTCGCGGCTGGGATTGCGCGCGCCCGTGAAGATCTGGTAACCAAACGTCTCGTTAAGGTTGGCCATGCGCACGACCTGCGAGCGCTTGAGCCGCTTGGCCACAAGCAGCTCGTTGAGGTAGTCGGAGAGGGAGCGGGTTCCGGGCGCGTGCACGTCAAGATAGCTGTCGATGCTCGGCGCCTCGAGCAGCTCGTCGAGCAACTCCTCCGTCAGCGGCTCTGCCATGGTTGCCTCCGAGTGCCTCCTTCGCATGCGATCCTAAAGGTTTGCGATTGCGTAATCCGCTTCTTCCTGTGTGAACTTCTCGCCGGCAGAGGACGTAAGCTGGTCGCGAATCGCCTCAGGTGACATGCTCATCTCGCTCTGATACTGCTTGGCCTTTGCAAGCGCATTTGCATTGTAGTCTGCCTCAAGGTTGTCAATGGCATACTGGGCCTCGTCAGCCGTAAACTTCTCTCCCTCCTCCGCGGTAAGCTGATCATAGATGGCCTGCTTTGACATGTGCATCGTGTCGCTATAGCCCTTTGCCTTCTCCAAGGCATTGGCGTTGTAATCCGCCACAAGATTGTCAACGGCGTACTGAGCGGCCTCGGGAGCGTACTTCTCTCCATTTTCGGACGTAAGCTGGTCATAGATGGCCTGCTTCGACATGTGCATCGTAGAGCTGTAAGACGATGCCTTGCTGAGTGCAGTCTTATATTCGGCAGGAACGTTCTCATCTTGCTGTTCGGCCTGAGCGGGCGCATTCGAAGCGTTTGACGCATTTGAATCCGTGGACTTGTTGCCAGACCCAAGGCCCGCGGCAACGCAGATGACAACGAGAGCTATCACGACGAGCTTGAGCTTGGACTTCTTCTTGCCGTCTGTGACCTTGTTATTCTTGAACATTGAATTTCCTTCCCTTTGGTTATCCGTATGGCCAATCGTAGGGAGGAGAAGGATGGAAAACATTAGCTGCCAGCATTGATTTGACGCCCACGAAAAAAGCCCGCGCCCCACAAACAGTCGTTGACTACTTAACATATACGACTACACTAGCTTGTTGCCTAGTCAACATCTGAGAGGAAGCCATGGGAAAAGACGCACTGGTCCAGCAGCTGGTCGGCTCATACGACAACTGGCCTGCAAGCAGGGAAAACGCAAGCGAGAAGCCCGGCCTCTGCGGCAGCTCCGCGCGCATGACGCAAGAGCTCTACCCCTATGACCGTCTCTTCTCGCCCATCAAGATCAACAAGCTCACCATCAAGAACCGCATCGTCATGGCGCCAATGGGCAACATTGACATGTGCGAGGAGACCGGCCGCCCCAACGACATGATGCTGCAGTACTTCTTCGCGCGCGCCAAGGGCGGCTGCGGCCTGCTCACCACGGGCCTCGTCCCCGTGAGCCACGGCATAGACTCCACGGTCACGGAGCTCGACGGCCTCACCTACTTCCCGCGCATCGACCGCAGCCGCACCGTCATGCCCGGCTGGCGAGACCTCGCCCAGGGCGTCCACGCCCATGGCTCGCGCATATTCGTGCAACTCACGGCCGGTCTCGGGCGCGTCGGCAACCCGCAGTGCCTCCTCACGCAGAAGAAGCTCCCGGTATCTGCGAGCTTCCTGCCCAACTACTACATCCCGGCGATCCCCTGCATGCGTCTCTCGGACCGCAAGCTGCGCCGCATCGTGACGAACATCGGCCAGGCCGCGGCGGATGCGCACGCAATGGGCATCGACGGCGTCTACCTGCACGGCCATGAGGGCTACCTCATCGAGCAGCTCTCAAACCCCGCTTTCAACCACCGCAAGCTGGGACGATATGCGGACTGGCGCCGCTTTGGCCTCGACATGGTCGCCGAGATCCGCCGCCGCGTGGGGCCCGACTACCCCATCATGTACCGCATCGACCTGTCGCTTGCCCTCGAGGAGACCTACGACGAGGAGACGCTCGGCTCCACCTACCTCGGACGCATGCGAGGAGGGCGCACCGTCGAGCAAACGCTCTCCTATATGGAGGAGCTCGTGGCGGCCGGCGTGGACGTCTTCGACGTTGACCTGGGCTGTTATGACAACTGGTGGATGCCACACCCGCCCGCGAGCATGCCGGCGGGCTGCTTCGTGCCGGTGGCGCGAGCCGTGCGCGAGCGCTTTGCGGCAGACGGCGTGCGCTCCAACGCCGGCCTTCCCGTCCCCGTCGTGGCCGTGGGCAAGCTCGGCTACCCAGACGTGGCCGAGCGCGCGCTGCGCGAGGGCAGCTGCGACATGGTCATGCTCGGCCGACCTCTGCTCGCAGACCCGGAGTGGCCAAACAAGGCCTTCGCCGGGCGCGTCGCAGACATCCGCCCGTGCATCGGCTGCCAGGAGGGCTGTCTCAACGAGTTCGTGGAGGGCGGCCACCCGCAGTGCGCCGTGAACCCGCGCTGCAGCTTCGAGCACCTCATGCCAGAAAGCCCCGCTCCCGCAAAGAGCCCCAAGCGTGTGGCCGTGGTGGGCGCCGGACCGGCGGGCATGGTCTGCGCGCTCGCGGCGTCTAGGCGGGGACACGCCGTGACGCTCATCGACGCGTCCGATAAGCTCGGCGGCAAGCTTGTGGCCGCCGGCGCCGCCCGCATCAAGTTCGACGTCGAGAACTACCGCGTCTACCTCGAGCGACAGGTTCGTAAGCAGGCCGATGAGGGCAATCTCACACTCGAGCTGGGCCATGCCGCCACAAAAGATGCACTCGCAGCCGCGCGCTATGACGCGATCGTCTGCGCGGCTGGCGCCCACGAGGCCACGCCGCCCATCCCCGGTCTCTCCGAGCTCGTCGATGCCGGCCTGGCCGTGCCCGCCACACGCCTGCTCCGTGAGCCGGAGCTTCTCGGCCAGGCGCGCAGCGTCACCGTGATAGGCGGCGGCGCGGTGGGCTGCGAGGTGGCTCAGTGGCTCGCCGTGGAACGCAGCGTCTCCCAGGTCAGCGTAGTCGAGATGCTCCCGCACATGATGCAGGGCGCTTGCACGGCAAACCGTGGGCACCTGCTCCACGCGCTCGCTGGCCACGGCGTGCGTCTGCTCAACATGACCCGCGTAGAACGCGCCGAGCAGACGCTGGGCGGCGCGCTCCTGCACGTCTCGCGCAACCGCCACAAGAACGTGCCAGACCCGTACGTCTCCTGGACGCCCATTCTGCCCGAGAACGTCGTGAACCCGCTCGCGCCCAAGGTCGGCGACGACTGGCACGAGGAGGTCATAGCCTCTGACCTCGTGGTTATTGCCTGCGGCGGGCAAGTGGACGACACTCTGTTCTACGAGCTGCAGCAGACGCACGCCGCGCCCGAGCTCCGAAACATCGGCGACGGCTTTGCCCCCGGGCGCGTCCTGGAGGCCGTGCGGGCGGCATACCGCCTTGGCACCACGATCTAGACCGGAAGGAGTTCTCGCAACATGAACCTCACGCCAGAACAACAGGCGCTGCTCGACGGCGCCAAGGGACCGGCCATGGCCAAGGTGGTGAAGACCCTCGTGATGTACGGCGAGTGCTTCGGCGCCACGCGCATGGTGCCCGTCACCAGCAGGAATGGCCACATCGTCACGAGCTTTGGCCTGTCCATGCTCGGCCCTGTCTATGACCTCATGGACGAGCTCATCGAGCAGGTCGCGCTCAGCGGCCAGGCGTTCTCCGCCGACCCGCGCCCGCTCGACCCGGCAGTGCCCGCCAACCCCCTGCAGCGGCTCGTCTTCAAGGTCATGTACTCAAAGCAAGATGACTACGAGGCACAACTGCGCAAGATGGGGCTTCTGAGCAGCGATTCGTTCACCTGCACGTGCTATCAGCCCGAGGTTGGCAACCGCCCCGCGCCCGGAGACGTCCTCAGCTGGGCGGAGAGCAGTGCCGTGGTCTTTGCCAACTCGGTGCTGGGCGCTCGCTGCAACCGCAACTCCGGCATCATCGAGCTGTTCGGCTCCATCGCGGGCTTTGTGCCCGAGTTTGGCCTGCTCACGGACGAGGGTCGCCAGGCCACGCGGGTCATCGAGGTCAGCTGCGAGCACAAGCCCGAGGCTCAGGTGCTCGGCAGCGCCATCGGCATGAAGGTCATGGAGGACGTCCCCTACATCAGGGGCCTCGACCACTGGCTGGGCCACGAGCTCACCGCCGAGGTCGAGGACTACCTCAAGGACATGGGCGCCGCGAGCGCGTCCAACGGTGCCGTGGGCCTCTACCACGTGGAGGGCCTCACGCCCGAGGCGCGCGAGAAGGGCCGCGGCCTCATCGCGCCGGACGCCCGGGTCTACCGCATCGACGACGCCGAGCTCGAGCGGGTGCGCGCGAGCTACCCCGTCATGTGGAAGAAGCCGGACGCACGCCCCAAGCTGGCCTTTATTGGATGTCCGCACCTCTCGGCAACGCAGCTCGAACGTTGGGCGGGCGACATCTGCGAGGGCCTCGCCGCCGCGGGGCATCGCCGCGTGCAGGTGCCCACCGTGCTCACCGCGGCGCCCGCCGTCGCCGAGGCCTTCCGCAGGACGGACGCCTACGCGCGCCTCGCGACCACGGGGGCGGTCGTCTCGAGCATCTGCCCGCTCATGTACACGAACAACCCGCTGTGTGGCGGCATGCCCATCGTCACCAACTCGAACAAGCTGCGCACCTACTCAACGGCGCGCTACTGCACGGACCGCGAAGTGCTGGAGTGCGTCACGACCGGCGCACTGGCATGGAAGGGAGGCGACCGATAATGGCGAAGGTCTTCCACGGCCGCGTCGTGGTGCCAGGAAGCGTACAGGCGGAGGCGCTCGTGAGCCACGGCGGGCTCAACACGCTCGCGTCGTTCCAGAAGGCGCTCATGTTCGGCGACAAGCGCGCCACCTGCTCTGACCAGAACAACCCCGACCTCTACGGCAAACCCATGGCCGGCCGCGCCCTGTGTCTGCCACAGACGATTGGCTCCACGACGGGCGGAATGGTGCTCTTCTGCGCCACGAAGATGGGGCGCCAGCCGGCGTGTCTGCTGTTCTCCAAGCCCATCGACAGCCTGGCCGCCGCCGGCGCCATCCTGTCCGGCGTGTGGACGGACACGCCCATGCCCACCGTAGATAACCTGGGCGACGAGTTCCTCGAGGCCGTTGCCACCGGAGACACCGTGACGGTCGAGCAGGACGGCACCGTCACCGTGTCGTAGGCGCCGTGCGCGGCGTGAACAGGTGCCTGTCCCCTGTTCACGCCGCGCAAGATGAACAGCTCGCAACGTTTTGCCCGGCACGCTGCCAGGGGGCATATCCTGTCTCGCAACAGCGAAAATGCAAGGAAAGGACCATCATGGGAGCCAAGCCATCAGCCGCACAGGGAACGCCGCTCACCGCAGACGGCTACAAGGCGGGAGACGACGCCGTCGAGCGCTTCCGCGAGCTGCTGCGCATTGCCACCGTCTCGCGCGAGGACGTCTCTCAGCGAGATAATGCCGTCTTTGCCCAGTGGATCCCCACACTTCGGCGCCTCTACCCGCGCTTCTTTGCCGTGGCCGAGCTCACGCGCATTGATGACTTCGGCATCCTGCTGCGCTGGCCGGGCGCGGACGCGGGTCTCGACCCCGTCGTCATGATGGCTCACCAGGACGTCGTCCCCGTGGAGGGCCAGAACTGGCAGCACGACCCGTTCGCCGCCGACATCGCAGACGGCCAGATCTGGGCCCGCGGCACGCTCGACACCAAGAACATCGTCGCGGCCTTCTTCGAGGCGGCCGAGTACCTCGTGGGCCAGGGCTACGTGCCCCCGCGTGACGTCTGGTACTTCTCGAGCGACGGCGAGGAGATCGCCGCGCCCACGGCCGCCCACGCCGTCGAGTGGCTGCGCGAGCACGACATCCACCCCTACCTGGTGCTCGATGAGGGCGGCGCCGTGGCAACCGACGCGCCCCTGGGCGTCACCGAGCCCGTGGCCATGGTGGGCGTGTCCGAGAAGGGCCACGTCGACCTCACGGTCACGGCACGCGCGAACGGCGGCCATGCCTCCACGCCCGCGGCCAACGACGCATGCCGCCTTCTCTGCCGCGTGTGCGAGACCATCTCCGCAAACCCCGGAAAGCCGCAGCTCACCCCTGCCGTCGAGGCCACGCTTGCCGAGCTTGGCGCTCGCAGCTCCGAGCTCTACCAGGCCGTCTTTGGCAACCTGTGGCTCACGCGCCCGGCCGTGACCAAGATCATGGCCGCAAGCCCCGAGACGGCCGCGATGCTTCGCACCACCTACGCCCTCACCCAGCTCGAGGGCTCCAACGCCCACAACGTGCTGCCACCCGTGGCGCGCGCCAACTTCAATGTGCGCATCGCCCCGTTCGAGACCATCGACGACGCCGTCGAGCGCGCCCGCAGGCTCGCCGCCCAGCAGTGCCGCGCGAGCGGCGTGGACCCCAGCCTCGTGACCGTCGAGGTCAACGAGGCCATTCCCTACACCGAGCCCGCGCCCATCAGCCCGTACGAGAACGACGCAGCCTTTGACTACCTGCACCGCTGCGTGGCAGGCGTCTACCCCGAGGCGGGCTTTGCGCCCTACGTGCAGAACTCCTGCACCGACTCGCGCGAGTTCAACGCCATCTGCGACCGCGTCTACCGCTTCTGCGGCTTTGTCTACTCGGGCGAGGCGCGCACGCTGCTGCACGCGGCCAACGAGCGCATCGGCGTGGACGTCTACAAGCGCGGCGTCGAGTTCTACGTGGCGTTTCTCGCCAACCTCGAACACGTCGAGACGCTCGGTGCCTGACGCATGAACAGTGGACGTACCCCCGTTCGGCCAGACGCTCGGTGCCTGACGCATGGGGCGTGAACAGGGGACGTACCCCCCCCTCACGCCTCATCCCCCGCTCGCACGCCCCAACCCAAGGAGATACCCATGGCAAAGCCCGACCTCAAGCGCGCCGCCAAGCTCGACAACCGAGCCGTGGCGCTGGCCTCGCTGCCCTTCATGGGCATGATCAGCTTCTGGCAGGTCTACGACGGAATCGTTCCCAAGATGCTCACGAACACGTTTGGCCTCTCCAACTCGCTCACCGGCGCCATCATGGCCATCGACAACGTGTTTGGCCTGTTTCTGCTGCCGCTGTTTGGCATCCTCTCGGACCGCTGCACGAGCAGGCTCGGCCGTCGCACGCCGTTCATCCTCGGCGGCTCCGCCGTGGCCGTGCTCTCCGTGCCGCTCATCGCCATCGCCAACAACATGGGGAGCCTCCCCGTTCTCATCTGCGCCATCATCCTCACGCTGCTCGCCATCTGTGCCTACCGCACCATGACGGTAGCCGTGGTGGCAGACATCACGCCACGCCCGTTGCGCACCAAGGCAGACTCCATCGAGAAGATCGTGGGATACGCTGGCACGGGTCTCATGCTCGTGGCCATCTCGGTGATGGTGCCCAACGTGGAGCGGCCCGACTACCTGCCGCTCTTTGTGCTGCAGGCGGTCTTTATCCTCGTGGCGGCCGTGGCCTATGCCGCGTTCGTGCGCGAGCCGGCGCTTGTCGCCAAGATGCGCGAGAAGTCGCTTGCCATGGGCATTGACGAGGAGCAGATCGATCTCGACGACTCCCCCGAGGCCGGCGGCAAGGAGCGCGTGGCAGACGCCGGCATGCGTCGCTCCATCGCGTGCCTTCTGGCCGCGACGTTCTTCTATTACATGAGCTACAACGCGATGACCACCAACATCAGCCGTTACGCGGACCTGTTCTTTGGCATGGCCGGCGGCTCGTATGCCGTCATCAACATCGTGACCATCGTGGGCGCGCTCGCGAGCTACGTGCCGTTGGCGAACCTCTCGCTCAAGATTGGCCGCAAGAAGGTGGCGCTTGGCACGGCCGTGATCATGGCGGCGTGTCCTGTGCTCATCTGGCTGGCACCGGGCTTTACGCCGGCGCTCTACCTGGTGTTTCTTCTCATGGGCGTGGCGCTGGGCGGCGTTGACCTGTGCGTGTACACGATGATTCTGGAGTGCTGCAGTTCGCGCAGCGTGGGCCGTTACTCGGGCTACTACTACACCGTGAGCATGGCCGCGCAGGTGGTGACGCCCATCCTCTCGGGCCTCGTGATGGACGTGGCGCCCACGATGCTGTTTGCCTACATCGCCGCGATGGGCGTGCTCATGCTCGCAAGCGTAGCCGCGGCCAAGCACGGCGACGCCATCCTCATCGACGAGGTTGCCCGCCGTGAGGCCGCGTAGGGGCACGGCGTCGCTATTGCTGCGAGATTTCGCACAGAGTAAGGGCGCCTGGAGGCGATAACCGCTTCCAGGCGCCCAATTTGTGCATGCGTCAAACCGTTAGCCGCGCTTGCGACTCACGAACAGCCCGCTCACGAGCGCGGCGAGACCCGCGAAACCGGCGGAGAGCACGCCGGCAAGCGAGGCGTCGCCCGTCTGGGGAATCGCGGAGCCGGCGACCGAGGTCTTGCGAGCCGTAGCCTGCGTCACGTTCGCGCTGCCCGAGGTCGAGGAGCCGGAAGGGGCCGGCACCGGCACTTCCTCCGGCACGATGACCGCACTCTTGGCAATGTCCGCGCTGTCCAGCGAAGTAATCGTCTCACCCGAGAGACCGATGGTCTGGCCAACGTCATACTCAACGTCATTCCAACCCTCATGCCTGGCGTTATAGTCGCTCACGTGACCGCCCGCGGGCGTCTGGATAATCGAGCCCTCGAGCTCGATCGTCCCCGCAACGCTGCCGTCCTCGCTCGTGGCGCAGACGAGAATCGCAGCCGTGTCGCCCTCGGCCGTCACGGTGCTGCGCACGATCGAGAGCTTGGCTGGGCTCATGCCGTTCTTCGTGACCACGAGAATGCCGACGTTCCGCCCCAACTGCTCGTCGCCATCTACATCAGCGGAAGCGTAGTTCATGGCGATATCCCCGCCATCTTGTTCCTCGCCCTCAAGATAGCGCGCGACGGCCTTCACGACGGATTCGCTGACGAACATGTGCCCGCCTGCGCCGCCCTCCTCCTCCTCGTAGTATTGCGTCGAGATGCCTGCGGAGTACGCACCCTCGGCAAACGCCTCGACCACGGAGCCGTTCCTGATGACGATGTCGTCCTCGTCTGTGAAGAGGCCAAACGCCTCATTGCCGGGATTTCGGGCTGCGACCCTGACGGTGGCGTGGTCGAACGTCACACCCTTGTAGACGTAGAGCCCCTCCCACGTGCCCGACGCCACGAGCGTGCTGTCAACGGCAGAGAGCGCCCCCTTGACCAGCAATCCCGTCTTCATCTCGGAGCTTGCTTCCAGGCGGCTGCCGCCAGTAATGGTAACGTTGCCGTCGATCCGCACTCCCTTGTCATCCACGGAAATCCCACTCAGGCGGCTGCCATCGGACATGGTGAGACTCCCGTCGACCTCAACGCCCGAGTCCACCGTGGAGCTCGCATCTAGGCAACTGCCACCGGACATGGAGAGGCTCCCCTCAACCTCCACGGCCTCGTCATTCTCGGAACTTGCCGTCACGCTGCCGCCACCGGTAATGGTGAGGTTGCCGTTAACATCCAAGCCGTTGTTGCTGCCGCCCTTGGCAACGACGTTGCCGCTCGTGCCTATCGTTGCGTTGCCGCCAACCTCAATGCCATCGGAGGAGCCCGTGGCGTTCACCGTGCCACCACCGCTGATGGTGAGGTTGCCCTCGGCGTCTATGCCGTCGGCGCGCGAGGCCGTGGAGGTGATGGTGCCGTCTCCGGAGATGTTGATGTCACCCGCAGACTCGACGGCGTCACTCGTCGCGTCCACGGTGAGGCTGTCATCGGCTCCGCCCGTGATGTTGAGCTCGGCGTTCTCGTTGACACCGTTGACCACGGAGATGCCTTCTCCGTCGCTGTTCGTGACGGTGTTGTCGCCCTCGTAGGTGAGGTCCAGGTGACCGGCGGCCTCGATGGGGCCACCATCGTAGCCTTTGAGCTGCATGTCGTTGGCGCCGTCCCAGCTCCAGGTCTCGTCGCCCGCTGCGGCATCGTAGTGGTTGCCGCCGACATTGACCCACTCCGCGGCCATCGCGGCGGACGGGAACGTGAGCGAGGCCGCCGTGACGGCGCACAGGCCACCCACGATGAGGCGACGGGTGGCGCGCTTCCAATCCGTCCGGAACACGACGCGCGGGCGATCGGCACCGGCGCCCCTCCCCTTCATGCGCTCGACAACGTTCGAAGTGGTCTCGGCAGACATGGTGCGCTCCTCTCACGAGAGTTCCCATGCCACAAACCTAGACAGGAGACGCGAGAAAGACAAGATACGTAAATACGAACGTCGGCGAAAAGGGCAGGTAGGCAGGGCCAAAGGTGTCCCCACAGCTCCGCGGTACAGAGCCCAGCCCCGCTCCAAAGTCCTGCCATTCACCATCCAAGCCGCAAGCTAAATCGACTTGCGGCGCGCCTAGTCGCTGCACGAGCACATAAACGAATAGATAAGTTTCTTTCGCGATGCAAGCGGCATGCCCTCGTATGGTCCATGACCGTTAAGGAGAGGCTCGGGATGAAACGGTATGTCGGGCAAGCCCGAGCGCAACAGCGAGTCCTCATAACGCGATAGCTTTTCAGCGACGTCGCTGTCTGGTCATGCATGGCCATCGTCAACAAGTAGTAGCGAGCCCTTCCGCCGCGATCGCCGCTCTCATCAACGAAAATGCTGAGCTCTTTGGCCAAGACTCCTATAAAACAAAGGCTCTGTTAAACCAAAATGGACATAAGGTTATCCATGTGAAAACGCACATGAATGAAAATCGTCCCCCGTTGCCATCGAAGGCAAAGAGGGACGATTACTGGACAGTCCAGAGGTATTCCGGCTACAGTTCTTCAAGTTGGGCGATTGACGCATCCGCGTCATCGATTTTGTGTTGCATGAACCATTGCATGTATTCCCAGTCGGGCGAGCCGTCCGCTGCAACAGGAAGCGTCAGAGCCGTTTGCTCCATCGCTGCCTTGTTCCACTTGTCGTCATACGAGAACGCATGACTAGCCTCCCAGAACACTGGTTGGAGGAATAAGGCGATATGTTCATTCAACTCGAACTTGGGGTACAGCACATTAATGTCATCCGATGCCCAGAAAGGTTTCGGCTGCCAGAATGCTTTATCCATCGCCTTTTGACCGTTGTACGCGACGGTGAGTGTCCCGCCGGGGTGGACGTGTTCACGATTGCCGATATAGGCGGTGATTCCGTTGTTTTCCAACGTTGCCCCAATGAATGGCAGGTCACCTGGAATCATGTCCGCACGGGTCAGTCGCGTGCCTTTCTGAACAACAAACAGATCAGAGATAGCGAACGGTCTCCACGTGGAGCTGCCGATACGCCTATTCTGTAGGCTCACGTTGCACAATTCGTCAACGGTGGCCGATGATTCTCGCAGCACGTCCGTCATATAGTCTGACATATATTCCCAATCAGGCTCACCGGACGGCGTTGCGGGGAGCTTGATTGCAAAATCAGTTTTGATGTGCCTGTTCAACTCATTGGAAAACGCTTGATAATGCAAGTCGCTTTCCTTATGGATGACACTTGCCGCAAACTGGCACGCTGCTGAGGAGATCTTATCCGCTGGCTTGAGCACGATAACGTTCTGACTTGTATAGAACGGTCTATTCTGGACAAAACACGCACCGATACTTCCGCCCAAAGCGAGTGTCAAGCAACCAGCCGGATATGGGTCAACGCCGCTGACTAACGCGCACGTTGCGTTTACGCCGTTGTTCTGCGCGGTTCTCCCAACGAAATTGACCTCATCGACCGCAGAATCCATCTTGACCCTATCGAATTTGTTTCCCATGTCAATGAGAAACATGTGCGGGTCATATAGGTGAAAATCCTTCCACCTGCTTGTATCAATCTTCGCCATCGGCGCTGTCGCCTTTCCGCATGGTCACGGTCACGGACTCATCGTCTGCTTCGATGTCACTTGAGTACATCACCTTCTCGAACAGACTGTTGCTAAACTCCTTGGCATCGATGCCCTTCTTGTACATGAGGTAATCCATTGCGGTCTTGCGGAAATCCTCTTCGGTAATTTCAAACGGTTTGACGGGTACCTGATAGGACATGCACTTGTCCGGCTTTTCCCACTTGCAGGTTTCGTCTCCTGATTGCTTGATGACGACATCGACCCAATGGTTTTCGATTGCAGGCCAACGGCCGCGTAGGTCGTGCCGCCCCTTGTTCTTCACGGTCTCCAACCCGTCATCCTTCATCCAGCAGGTGAAGAACTCGCTAGCGCCTTGGGGTACACCCGCCTCGAACACGAAGATGCTGGTCGTGACACCGGTTCCTTGGAACACGTCTTCGGGCAGTTTGACTACCTTGCGGAGACGGTGCCTCTGCTTGATGCGCTTGGTGATGCCACGAGTCTTCTCAAGCTTTTTGTCGGGCAGAATGAACGCGCACATGGTGCCTTGCGGCACACTGTTCAAAACGTTCTCAACAATGATCATGCAACCGAACTTCGTCTCAAACGGCGGGTTCATCAGTACTTTGGTGATGCCCTTTGACTTAATCCACGCCCCGGCCTCCGAGGTGCGTGAGTCAAGGCATTCAAGGTTCGTCTTGCCGTCCTTATGGATGAGCATGTTCGCGCAAGCCAAGGCGTACACATACTTGTAGAACTCGATGCCGTACAACTGTGATGATTTGATTGCCTTGGCTTTCTCGGTGTTCATGCCACCGGCCTCGTGAATCATGTTGCTCATGGCCTTGACAAGGAACCCGCCCGAACCGCAGGCCGCGTCCAGCACGCGGTCGTTCTGGTTGACTTCGAGGATGCGGTACATGAAGTCGGTGATGTGCTCGGGAGTGAAGACCTGACCTGCTTCGCTCTTCTTCTTGTACCGGTTGAACTCGTTGAAGAAGATGCCCATCACGTCCTCGCCGCGCCACTTGTTCGAGTTGATGCACTCGGAAACGCTGACCACGCAGTCAATGAACTCGGCGATGGCTTGCTGGTTGGTGGTCGTGTTCATGCGGATGGTCGAGTATTCGTCCAGCAGGATGTCGATTTTGCTATTTTGCTTGCGGTCGTTCTCCAGTGACGTAGACAGTGTGGCGACGACTGTCGCGTTGAATGTCTGGTATGGGGATTCCTTGAGGTTTTCGAGTTTGGCACCGTATCGTTCGGCTACGAGGGCACATGCGGTGAGAATCATTCGATGATACAAGTTAGTGACGCCGAATTCCCCGTGAAGCAGATTGTTGATGCGCGCGGTCAGCGTGTAGATGCGTTGTTTATCGATGCCTTCGTCGAGGAATAGGTCGATGTAGAATTGTTTGTTCTGCAATTCTGTGGGTGCTTGCACTTCCGTCTTGTTCTTGAAGCAACGCACGGTGCGACCGTTGTACAGGATTCCAATCACCTTCGAGTACTGGCTCATGGTCACATCGACGTTCTGATTCAGCTCGTCAACCCACTTCTGCGCGTCCAAATCGGTGTCTTCCGATTTGGCTTCCAGAATGATAGCCACGCCACCCTTGTCCTTGGGTAGATACCAGCCATCGGGCTTGTAATTCACGCCCTTAAACCCCAATTGATTGAACGTGGTAATTTGCCCAGTTCCGCTGGTCGCCTCGTTACTATCAACAAAGCCAAGGATTGTTCCTGCTGAATTGCGAACTTGGTCTTCCGTGCGCGCCATTGCTGTGCATACCTTTCTCAGCAGCTCCAGAGCCGACTTCACTGCCCAGACTATTGCTGTTTCCGAGCGGTCGGTTTATTTGTCCAATTGTTCAGTTCTCTTCGTTTCCGCACCATTGCCCGAGTGGAGATCGAATGGCAGGCCTTTTTCTCTGACGACGGCTTTGAGGAAGATGTTGGTTGCGCTGGTGAGGTTAAGCCCCAGTGGTTCGAGTATTTGCAGTGCCTCGACTTTGAGTTCTGGGTCGAGGCGCATGGTGGTGGTTGGTGTGTTCGCCATGCTCTGCTCCTTACGTTCCTACTGGCTGCATTGTGCATATAGTCTATGCCGTGACGCCCCAGTAGTCCATGTACGGCGGCATCACGTGCGCCCAGTCACGCACGGTGTCGTCGCACGGCAGGGCGTGCCGCCCAGCTCAGAGCGCGTCATACTCGTGTAGGGCCACGTCTGGTAGGGATGCTGGAGCGCTGCTATGGCCTCGGGGTCAAAAACCTTCTCGAGTGCGAAGCCCTCGAGCCTGTCGAGGCTCGTGACGACGCGTATCCTCTTGTTTGCATAGCGGGGCACGCCAATGGCGGCAACACGCCCGTCCCAGTGCGGGGCTTCCAAGCACACCTTCGTCCCGGGAGCAAAGCGTCTCGTACCACGAACGGGCTTTTTCGTCTCCCCCCACCACGTTCTCGTCGACGACACGCGCCGTCAGGCACCAGATCCAATTGGGAGTGCGGGGGAACTCAGCAAGCGCCTGCGCAAGCGCACGATAGAAGTCCCCTGCGCTCTCACCACCCGGCACCTGCGTCATCTGTGCATCAAAGAGCCTGTCGCACATCCAGGAGCCGCCTGCAGCGAGAAAGAAGTCACACGCATAGAAGAAGCCGAGGCTTCGGAAGGCGTCCACGATCTCATCCGGCGGCTTGGGAGCCTCAATAGCGGCGCCGAACCTCGCCGGAAATATACGGCCACTTCCCATAGGCGGACCAGTTCTCCTCGCCGAGCAGCCTATAGCCAAGATTGCCCAGTCCATGTGCAAGCCTCTTGTAGCGCTCCGCAACCAAAAAAGGTTGGCCTTTCCGGGCCCAGTCCGTGCGGACCGCAAATGGATGGCGCGACATGTGTGCGTCGGCTCTTGCCTAGTCCCAGCAAACGCTCGATGAGTCACCACCAGATGCATTTGGACTCAGCCGTTGTACCGTTAGCGCAGACCTGCCAACGTCTAAGTGAGCAGTCAAAACGGCTCCGGACGAGTAGGGTGCTCATCGGCCCCAGCAAAACAGCAGGTAGAGCACATGCGAATTAACGGGCTACTTAATCAGTGCAGGTTTGCCCGCTCACTTAGCGGTTTCACCGAGCGAGGCGCCGCCCGAGCGAGCCACCCCGCCCTAGCTGTTCTCCATCACGATGCCCATGACCTCGTCGCCCACGTGCTCGCAGGCGTCCACGCAGTACTCCAGGTACATGTACGTCTCGCGCATGGAGATCACGCGCAGCGCGTCGGCCTCGCTCGTGTGAAGCTCGCGCATAATGCGCACGAACACGTCGTCCGCCAGCCCCTCCACGGTGTTGATGGCCACGATGTGGTCGCGCAGCGTCTTTGACTTGCGGAAGTTCGGCAGCTCGGAGACGGTGTCGCGCACCTCATCGCACGCGCGCACGAGCAGCGTCACCATCTCGAGCGCACCTGCCGTGACCTCGCGCACGTTGTTGTAGTACAGCCGGTGCAGCACGCCCTCGATGCAGTCCGTGACGTCGTCGAGCCTGCCGGAGAGCGCCACGATCCCCTCGCGCTCGATCGGCGTGATGAACGCGACCAGCACGGTGTCGAGCAGCTCGTGGCGCAGCTCATCGTTGGCCTGCTCTATCTCGTGCATCTGCTCGATGCTCGCCTCGAGCCCGTCCGGGTCGTACTCGCGCATGACCTGCTCGAGCATGCGAGCCGCGCGGCAGTTGTTCTCGGCCGCCGCGGCGAAGTTCTCGAAGTAGAAGCTGTCCGCAACCCTTGCCATTCTCGGTCCCCTCTCAGACGTTGGCGAACGCGGCCCGCGCCCGCCGCCGGACCCCCGCGCCGGCCACAGCTCCCGGCACCCGCGCCGGCTAGAACAGGAACATGAAGAGCTTTGCCATGGCAAAGCTGATGAGGCCGCAGCCCGGGAACGTGAACACCCACGTGAGCATCATGTCCCTCACCACGCCAAAGTTGATGGCGGAGAGCCTGCGCACCGCGCCCACGCCCATGATGGCGCTCGTCTTGGTGTGCGTCGTGGACACGGGGATGCCCAGCTCGGTCATCACGAGCAGGCACAGCGAGCTTGCGAGGTCCGCGGCAAAGCCCTGGTACTTCTCGAGCTTCACCATGTCCATGCCCACGCTCTTGATGATGGGCTCGCCGCCCACGCTGGTGCCCACGCCCATCGTGAGGCTGCACAGCAGCATGAGCCACACGGGGATCACGACGCCCTCCACGCCCGGTTGGCCATTGCACAGCGCCACGCCCAGGAACAGCACGCCGATGAACTTCTGGCCGTCCTGCGCGCCGTGCATGAAGCTCATGGCCGCCGCAGCCGCGATCTGGGCGTAGCGAAAGAAGCCGTCCGAGCGTCTGCGGTCCGCGCCGGCAAAGAGCAGCGTCACGAGCTTGCACGTGAGCCAGCCGATCGCAAAGCCCAGAAGCAGGCTCATGACCAGCCCGTATATGACCTTCACCCACTCGCTGGCGTTCACGCCGTCCATGCCGCCCTGGATGGCGATGGCCGCACCCGTGAGGCCCGCGATGAGGCTGTGGCTCTCGCTCGTGGGAATGCCGAACACCGAGGCCGCCACGCTGTAGACCACGATGGAGAACAGCGCGGCGCACAGCGCGATGAGCGCGGCCTGCGTGTCCGTGCCAAAGTCCACCATGTTGGAGATGGTGGCGGCCACGCTTGCGTTGAAGTGCGTCATGACGAGCACGCCGGCAAAGTTGAGCATCGCGCTCATGATGATCGCGGGCTTCACGGGCATGCAGCGCGTCGTGACGCAGGTGGCGATGGCGTTGGGGGCGTCAGTCCAGCCGTTCACGAAGATGACGCCGAGCGTGAGCAGCGTGGTGAGCGCAAGCGGCGGGCTCGACACCACCTGGGCCATGAAGTGCGCAAACGAGACGTCCATGACGCTCCCTCCCAATGAGTCCCCTGGGTTCTAGTGTTGCCTTCGACGGGCGGAAGACGGTGACGATGCGGCGGGCGCGTGCGGATTTGCGGACGAGCGGCAGCAATATGGCGGGTGTCCGCAGTGCTGGGCAGAGCATCGGACACGACCGCGCGGCGACAGTTTGGCCCCGTCCCCACGTGTCACCGCTAGAATGAGGGACGCATATGCGCATCGGAGGGAGACTTGCATGACGGCAGCCCACAACATCGTGCTCGACATGGGAAACGTGCTCATGACGTTTGACGGGATGTACTTCTCGCGCATCTTCACGGACAGCGAGGAAGACGCCCAGGCGCTCTATGACGGGCTGTACGGCCGCACGGAGTGGGCGCTGCTCGATGCCGGCGCCATCGACCACGAGACGATGCTGCGCGTGGCCGAGGCCCACACGCCCGAGCGCCTGCTGCCCAACCTCCACGAGTGCCTCGCCCACTGGCCCGAGCACTCGCAGGTCATCGAGGGCACCAACGAGCTCGCACGGCGCCTCAAGGCCGCGGGCTGGGGCGTCTACGTGCTCTCGAACGCCTCGACGCGCATCCACGAGCAGCTTGACCAAGCGCCCGTCGCCGCCTTTGCGGACGGCGTGGTGGTGTCTGCCCTCGAGCGCATCATGAAGCCGGACCCGGCCATCTTCTCGCTGTTGTGCGAGCGCTACGGACTTGAGCCTGCCACCTGCATCTTTGTGGACGACAACCTGGACAACTGCGCCGGCGCCGCGGCCGCGGGCATGCGCCCGTTCCACTTCACCGGCGACGTGAGTGCCCTCGAGGACTTCATCGCAGACGAGGCGGACGCCCGCGCCTAGAACTCTAGAACTCGCTGAACTCCGGCTCGCCCACGAGGCACACGTCCCGGCCGGCCATGAGCTCGCGCATGGCATCCACGAACGGCGTCTCCTCGCCCGCGCGGAACACGAGCGAGAGCGTGACGTCGGCCGCGTAGTCGCAAGACGCCACGTGGGCGCCCGAGCGCTCGGCGAGGTCTCGCACGCGATCGAACATCGCGTAGGGAACGCCCACCTCCACGCCCACCACGAGCGTCTTCTCCACCACGAGACCCGCCTCGCGCGCGGCCTCGATGGCCCGCTGGGTTGCCGTGGTGTAGGCGCGCACGAGCCCTCCCGGGCCCAGCAGCGTCCCGCCAAAGTAGCGCGTGACCACGCAGCACACGTTCATGAGGCCGGCGCCACGTAGGCACTCCAGCGTGGGCATGCCGCTCGTGCGCTGCGGCTCGCCGTCGTCGCTCTGGCGCTCGCGGCCGTCCGCGAGGATCCAGGCCGGCACGTTGTGTCGCGCGTCATAGTGGCGTGCGCGCACGGCGGCGATGAACTCGCTCGCCTCGTCCTCGCTCTCCACGTGCGTGAGCTGCGCGATGAAGCGGCTCTTGCGGTCCACAAACTCCGCGCTCGCCACCTCGCCCGCCCGCAGCGTGAGATACGAGGCGGCTCCCGACCTCTCGGGGGCCGCCTCGCCATGAGGAGCAGCTTGCTTTGGTTGCCTGGACCTGGCCACTACAGCCTCCGCAGCAGGTGCGCCACGAAGTCCGCGGCGTCCTGCTCGTCTGGGCCAGAGATCTTGACGCTGATCGTGTCGCCCTTGTGCGCCTCAAGGCCCATGAGGGCGATCGGGTCATCCGCCGAGGCCTCGCGCGAGCCGTGGGCAACGACCATGTCACTCTTCCAGCGGGCGCACTCGTTCGAGACGAGCATCACCGAACGGGCGTGGAAGCCCAGTGTGTCCTTGATGGTGTGTGTAAGCTCGACCATGCCGCCCGCCTCGATAAGAACGTGAACCAAACGTACGTGTTATCCATGTTAGCGCTCATGGGACGTGCGATGCGCGACGCGCCGCCCAACGAGCGCCACGGGAGCGCTAGGCGCGCTCGGCGAGCTCGCGGATGAGGTACTCCGTCTTGTCCCAGCCGATACAGGCGTCCGTGATGGACTTGCCGTACACGCCGCCGTCCACGGGCTGGTTGCCGTCCTCGAGGTAGGACTCCACCATGAAGCCCTTCACCAGGCCACGGATGCTCTCGTTGCGGCGGCAGGAGTCGAGCACCTCCTTGCAGATGCGGAACTGCTCGAACGGGCGCTTGCCCGAGTTGTCGTGGTTGCAGTCCACGATGACGGCGGGGTTGGCGTAGTTCTCGGCCGTGTAGCGCTCGGCGAGGCGCTCGAGGTGCTCGTAGTGGTAGTTGGGGTAGTTGCGGCCGTCCAGACCGATGTAGCCGCGCAGGATGGCGTGGGCCAGCGGGTTGCCCTGCGTCTCGACCTCCCAGTTGCGGTAGATGAACTCCTGGGGCGCCTGGGCGGCGTAGATGGAGTTGAGCATGACCGTGGTGGAGCCGGCCGTGGGGTTCTTCATGCCCACGGGCACCGAGACGCCCGAGGCCACGAGGCGGTGCTCCTGGTTCTCGACGGAGCGGGCGCCAACGGCCACGTAGGAGAGGATGTCGAACAGGTACTGGAAGTTGGAGGGATAGAGCATCTCGTCGGCCGTGAAGAAGCCGGTGTTCTCGGCCACGGCGAGGTGCATATGGCGGATGGCCTTGACGCCCTCGAGGACGTCGCCGGCGGCGTCCGGGTCGGGGTTGTGGAGCAGGCCCTTGTAGCCGGTGCCCCTCGTGCGGGGCTTGGCCGTGTAGACGCGCGGGACGATGACGAGGCGGTCACGGACGTCCTCGGCGAGCTTGGCCAGACGCGTGGTGTAGTCCAGCACGGAGTCCTCGCGGTCTGCCGAGCACGGGCCGATGACGAGCAGCTTGCGAGAGTCCTCGCCGCGGATGATGGCCGCCACCTGGGCATCGAACTCAACCTTCTTGGCCGCAAGCTCGGCCGACAGCGGCATGCCCTCGCGGATCTCCTGCGGGATGGGCAGACGGCGCTTGAAGTTCATGGACATGCGGGGACCTCCTGCATATGGTTTGCGGCGGCCGAGTCCCTGCGCCCGCTCGCCGAATCAGGTGAATTGTTCGAAATCATAGCAGCTTTGGGAACCTGCGAGGGCCACGCGTTACGCGCGTGCTACAATCGCCCACGCGAGGTGGGCCAGACGACCGCGGGGCGCGCGAGCAATCGCGCGTCATGAGGAAAGTCCGGGCTCCACAGGGCAGGATGCTGGCTAACGGCCAGGCGGGGTAACCCGACGGAAAGCGCCGCAGAAAAGAAGACTCCCGCTGGCGCCGCAAGGCGTTGAGAGAAAAGCTGAAACGGTGGTGCAAGAGACCACCAGCGTCGTGGCAACACGGCGGCTTGGCAAGCCCCATCCGGAGCAAACGCAAATAGGAGCGCCATGGTGTGGCCCGCACCGCGCTCGGGTTGCGCGCTCGAGGCCAGTGGCAACGCTGGTCCTAGATAAATGGTCGTCCGCGACAGAACCCGGCTCACAGGCCCGCCTCGCACCGAGATGGCAACGCTCCCCCGGCTTCGGCCGAGGGAGCGTTTTTCATGGCGCGCTGTGGCCCACGTAAGACAGTGACGGTTTGGCCTCGTCCCCAAGTGTCACCGCGAAAGGCGGACGATGCGGGTGCCGTGAACCTCGGGGACGCCCACCGCCTGCGCGATGTCCTCGGCGTTCTCCCAGGTGATACCGGCGCCGGGCAGGATGCCGATGCGTCCGGCTGCACGGGCGACGTACGCGCGCAGGCGCCCGACGTTGTCAGCGATTCTCGTGCCCTCTCCCCCGCCGTGCGTGAGGATGCGCGTCACGCCATGCTCTGCCAGCCAGTCGATAACCGCAGGCTGCTCGGCCGCGCAGATCTTGTCGAACGCCATGTGAAACGTCACCTGCGCATCGGGGCGCACCTCGCGCACGCGCGCGAGAAGCACCTGCGTGGCGGGCGTGTCGAGGTGGCCCTCCCGCTCGCAGCCAAACACGACGCCCATGGCACCTGCCGAGAGCGCCACCTCGATGTCGTCTCGCATCATGGCGAGCTCGGCGGCCGAGTAGGCAAAGTCTCCCCCGCGCGGCCGCACCATGACCATGACGTCCACGCCGTGCTCGCGGCAGAAGGCACACGCGACGCGCACGACGCCCGCGCTGGGGCTCGTGCCACCCACAGCCAGGTTGTCGCACAGCTCGATGCGTCCCGCGCCGGCCTCGACGGCGGCGGGCACGCGCTCCATGTTCTCGGCGCAGAACTCCCTCAGAAGGCCCATGGCCCCTCCCCAAACGAGGAGGGGCGGGCCCGCGCGTGGCGAGCCCGCCCCAGACAGTCAGATGAACGTGGGTCGTGCGCTAGTCCAGGTCGTCCACGTCAACGCCGGACATCGGCAGCTGAGAGGGCTGCGCAAGCTGCGTGGCGTCCGCGTCAAACGCGGGCGCGGCGGCAGGCGCGGAAACGGCGGCCTGGGCGGCAGCGGCCGAGCCGGTGGGCAGGCTCGTGGAGAGCTGGCTGGAGAAGGCATTGTCCGCGTCGTCCATGAAGTGCTGGAGCAGCGCCTTGTACTGGTCGCGGAACTGCTCGCGGGACTCCTTGAGGCGGTCCATCTCGTCGAGCTCGCTCTGCTTCTCGGCCAGGGCCTGGCGAATGACCTCGCGGGCCTTCTGGTCTGCGTCGTTGCGGATCTTCTCGGCGTTGTCGCGGGCCTCGGAAACGATCTTGTCGGCGCTCTGCTGGGCCACGATGAGGACCTTGGAGATCTGGCTCTCCGAGGCGGTGAGGCCGGTCGGGGCGGTGACGGGCGCGTCGGCCTCGGCGGGCTGCTGGCTCTGGAGCTGGGCGATCTGGGCCTGAGCGGCGGCGAGCTGCTGCTCGGAGGCGGTCAGGCGGCCCTTGAGGTCGGCGATCTTCTGGAGCATGGCGTCGACCTCGCTCGAGCAGCGCTCGAGGAAGGCGTCGACCTCGTCGGTGTCATAGCCCTTCTTGGAGGGAGAGAAGCAGAGGTTGTCGATTTCTGCGGGTGTGATAGCCATTCTGAGTCCCTTTCGTTCCTATGGGCGTGCGCCCAGGTCACGCAATTAGCTTCTTACCAGTATAACCCGCCCGGGATGGGGCGCGCACCGTGTCACAAACGCGCGACAAAAGCCGCGATGCCGAGGGCGAGCGAACAAACGGACGGGCACCCCAAAAGACTTTGACGCCTTGGGGCCGACCCCTCAGACGTCGCTAGGCCATGCCCAGCAGCAGGCGGAAGATGAGGCGCTCGCCAAACGAGAGGACGAACAGCCCCACGATCGGCGAGAAGTCCATGCCGCCCAGGGGCGGGATGAAGCGGCGGAACAGGTTCATGTACGGGCTCACGATGCGGTCGATGACCACGGCGACGTCATACATGAGGCTGCCCTCGCGAAGCGGGAACCACGACATGAAGCACCAGATGATCACGAGCCACTCGTAGAAGTTCACGAGCGCGGAGATGAGGTTGATGAGGCGATATGCGTCCATGCGCTAGCCCCTCGCCAGCTCGGCCGTGCGCGCAAGGGCGGCGTCGACGGCGTCGTAGCAGCCGTCGACGAGCGCGGGCTCCAGCTCGTAGAGCGCGGCGGCCGTGGTGCCGCCCGGGGACGTCACGCGCTCCATGTAGGCGCGCGGGTGCTCGCCGCTGGCCGCGAGCGACTCGGCCACGCCGAGCATCGTGGCACTCACCATCTCGCGGGCGTCCGTGGCGCGCAGGCCCGCGCGGATGCCGGCGCGCGTGAGGGCGTCGACCATGAGGGCGAAGTAGGCCGGCGCGCAGCCCACGACCGCACCCTCGGCGTCGAGCTGGTCCTCGCGCATGACCTTGGCGGAGCCCAGCGTGGCAAAGAGGGCCTGCACGGTGGCCACGTCTGCCTCACCGGCGGAGGCCCCGCCCGTGATGGCCGAGGCGCCCGAGCGCACCGAGACGGGCAGGTTGGGCATGACGCGCACGACGCGCGCGCCGGGAAGCGCGGCCTCGAGCGTGGCGAGCGTGACGCCGGCGGCAATGGAGACCACGAGGGCGCCATCGAGGTCTGCGGCGTGCTGCTCGAGCACGGGAGCGAGCACCTGCGGCTTCACGGCGAGCACCACGATGCCGGGCTCCTCGGCGAGCATCTCGGCGGACGTCGCGAAGGTGCGCACGCCGGCCTGCTGCGCCAGCGCCGCGAGCTTGCCGGGGTTGTGATCGCACACGAGCACCTGCTCGCCGGGCAGGGCGCCGGACTCTACGAGGCCGCGGGCGATGGAGCCGCCCATGGACCCGGCGCCGACGATGGCAACGGTCTGACCCTCGAGCAGGTCCTTCTCGGTATCGGACATGTGTCCCCCCTTCAGACAACGTGGCGGCCGCGCGGCCGCCACGAGGTTGTTGCGAATGGTTTGATGCGAAAGCTAGTCGATGAGACCGTCGGCGCGCAGCTTGCGCTTGTCGGCCTCGGCGAGCTCGACGCCCTGCGGCAGCACGACGAACACACGGTCGCCGAGCTCCTCGACTGCGCCGTCGATGCCGCAGGCCAGGCCAAAGCTGAAGTCGAGGATGCGCTTGGCGACCTCGATCTTGAGGTTCTTGAACGAAAGCACCACGGGCTGGTTCGTGCGGACGCGACGGACGACCATCTGGACGTCGTCGTAGCTCGTGGGCTTGAGCACGTAGGCGGGCAGCTTTCCGCTCGTGACGCGCGGGACGGCCGTGAGGCCCTTGTCGGCGGGCGTGTTGCCCGTGGCGCCAAAGACGCCGGGCTGCGTCATGGGCGGCACGTAGGTCTCGGTGCCCTCGGCATGCTGCGGCTCGAAGTCGCGCGGGGCGTCGGCGCTGGCACGCCAGTCGTCGTCGGCCGCGCGGTAGGCGGAGTCGGAGCTGTAGGAACCGTAGGTGCCATCCGCCCCATAGGTGCCGGAGCCGTAGCTCTCCGTGGCCGTGGAGGGCAGGTCGTCGCCAGAGAGGTGACGACCCGAGCGCGTGTAGACGTTCACGCTGTCCGCGTCCGGACGCGACGGGTTGCCGAGCAGGCCCGTGCCGCGCGGTTCCTCGCGCTGGGGCTGGCGGTCGTCGTAGTAGCCGTTGTCGTCATACGGCTCGTCGTAGTCGCCGTAGCCGTCGTCGTAATAGTCGTTGTCGCGGGGCTGGAGCTTGTCCTGGACCGCGCCCTTGAGGTTGTCGAGAAATCCCATGATGGTCCCCATGTCTTGATGGGCGCCGCGCGGGCGCCCGTCCCAGCGACCCTAAGACAGGTCGTAGTCGGCAGAAAACACTATGCGTCCCAGTCTAACGAGGGTTGAGCCCTCCTCGACCGCGATTTCGAAATCATCGCTCATTCCGCAGGAAAGCACGGGCAGTGCGAGGCCGGTGCGGTCACGCAGCTCCTCGGCCAGCTCGCGGGCGCCGCTGAAGGTGCGGCGGGCCTCGGCGGGGTCATGCGCCGGCGCCATCGACATGACGCCCTCGATGCGGATGCCGGGCAGGGCGGCAAGCCCCTCGGCGGCCTCGCGCACCTCGTCGGGCGAGAACCCGCCCTTGGACTGCTCCCCGGAGACGTTGCACTCGAGCAGCACCGGCACGCGCAGGCCCTCGCGCTCGGCGCGCTTGGAGACGGCCTGTGCGAGCGTGGCACTCGAGATGGACTGGATGAGCGAGGCTCGCCCGAGCACCTGGTTGATCTTGTTCTTCTGCAGGTTGCCGATCATGTCGAAGCGTGGCGCCTCGATGCCGGCGGCGGCCAAGGCGTCGAGCTTGCGGACGAGCTCCTGGGGGCGGTTCTCGGCAAAGACCTCGTAGCCGGCGCGCATGGCGGCAACGGCCTCGACCGGTCCCACCGTCTTGGAGACGGCGGCAAGCGTCACCGAGGCGACGTCGCGCCCGGCTCGGGCACAGGCGTCCCCGAGCCGCTCGAGGATGGCCGAGCGGCGCTGCCGCACGAACGAGACGTAAGGCCCGTCGGGCTCGAGGGAGGGCGCGTCCTCGCTACTGCTCATCGCTCGCGTCGCCGCCCTCGTGACGCAGCTCGGGAATCTGGTGGGCGAGCTGCTCGTCGGTGTCGCGGTCGGCCACGAGGCCAACGCCACGGGCGGCGTACATCTCCTGGAGGTCGTCATCGTCGAGGTCGCGCAGGTCATCGAGGCTGCGGCGCTTGCCGGTGAGCAGGAACACGAGCCTCTCGCCAATCTCGACGGCGTTGTCGGAGATGCGCTCGAGCATGCGCGAGGCCATGATGACGCGGCTCGCGGCGTCCATGTCGTCGTCGGGGCCAAGCGTGGCAAGCGAGCGGAAGAACTGCTTGTAGAGCTCGTCGACCGGCTCGTCGAGCACGGGCAGCGACGAGGCGGCGCGCAGGTCGTCCTCCACGATGGCCGTGACGCAGCTCGACAGCACGCGGTAGACGAGGTGTCCCTCGCTCGCGAGCAGGTCGATGAGCTGGCCGGGCACGTCGCGACCCGCGCAGCGCTTGGCGGTCTTGGCGATGTTGCGCACGTGGTTAGACATGCGCGCCAGGTTGAAGTTGGCATAGATCACGAACTGGATAAGGCGCAGGTCGCTCGCGACGGGCTGCTGCGTGGCGATGAGCATAAAGGCCTTCTGCTCGAGCGCGGCGCAGTGCTCGTCCATCTCGCGCGTCTTGGCCTTGACGGCCTTGGCCTTGTCCTTGTCGCCCTCGGACAGGGCGTCGACGGCGTCGTGGAGCGCCAAGTCGATGTTGGCGTAGATGTAGACGAGCTCCTGGCGCATCTCGGTGAGCTGGCGGTTGAAGGTCTCTCGCATGGCAAACTCCTTCGATGGGTGGTCGCGGGCCTAGACGTGCTCCGGCAGGGTCCCAAAAGTCTTTGGCACCTTGGGGACGGCTACCGGAAAGGACGCCTCAGCCGAAGCGGCCGGTGATGTAGTCCTCGGTGCGCTGGTCGCTCGGCGAGTTGAAGATCTCGGTCGTGTCACCGTACTCCACGAGCCCGGCCGGCTCGCCGGCGTGCTCCTGCAGGAAGAAGGCCATGTAGTCGGACACGCGGGCGGCCTGCTGCATGGAGTGGGTCACGATGATGATCGTCATCTCGCTCGAGAGCTCGGCCATGAGGTCCTCGACGCGCTGGACGCTCGTGGGGTCGATGGCCGAGCACGGCTCGTCCATGAGCAGGACGTCGGGCTGCACGGCGAGGGTGCGGGCGATGCACAGGCGCTGCTGCTGGCCACCGGAGAGCGCCAGGCCGTTCTTGTCGAGCTGGTCGGCGACCTCCTTCCAGAGGTTGGAGCGCTTGAGCGACTCCTCCACGATGCCGTCGAGCTCGCTTTTGCTGTTGACGCCCAGAAGGCGCGGGCCAAACGCCACGTTCTCGTAGATGGACTTGGGGAACGGGTTGGGCTGCTGGAAGATCATGCCGATGCGGCGGCGCAGGTCGACGGGGTCGACGCCGTCGGCGTAGATGTCGTTGCCGTCGAAGGCCATGAGGCCGGAGGTGTGCGTGCCCTCGATGAGGTCGTTCATGCGGTTCATACAGCGCAGGAAGGTGGACTTGCCGCAGCCCGACGGGCCGATGAACGCCGTGATCTTGTTGGGGGCCACGTCCATGGAGACGCCGGACAGCGCGTGGAAGTCGCCGTACCAGAAGTCGAAGTTCTCGACGTGGATGCCCGTGCCGCCGTTCTGCGGTGCGTGACGATAGACGGTCATGGCTAGTTTCCCTTCGACTTCGAAGCGGACCTGCGCGAGATGTAGCGCGCGAACAGGTTGAACGCAAGGATCATGAGCATGAGCAGCAGCGCCGTGCCGTAGGCGGCCTGCATGTTGATGCCCTCGTTTGCCAGCTGGTAGAGGTGGATCGTCATGGGGCGGCCGGAGTCCAGCGGCGTGAGCGGCAGGTTGATGGCCTGGCCCATCGTGTAGAGCACGACGGCCGTCTCGCCGATGGCGCGACCGATGGCGAGCACGATGCCCGTGGCGATGCGCGGGAAGGCACTCGGCAGGACGATCTTGGAGACGACCTGCCACTTCGTGGCGCCAAGGCCGTAGGCGCCCCAGCGGATGTAGCGGGGCACCGCGCGGATGGCCTCCTCGGTGGTGCGCATGACGATGGGCATCATCATGAGGGCGAGCGCCAGCGCCGCCGAGAGCATCGAGAGCCCAAAGCCCATGGCCTCGACGAACATGGCGTAGCCAAACAGGCCCATGACGATGGAGGGGACGGACGACAGGGTGTCGGCCGCGTAGCGGATGAACGTCACGAGGCGGCCCTGCTTGGCGTACTCGGCGAGGTAGACCGCCGCGAGCACGGCGATGGGCGTGCAGATGAGCATCGCGAGCGCCGTGACGTAGAGCGTCGAGACGATCGTGGGGAAGATACCGCCCTCGGCGTTGACGCCCTCGGGCCAGCCGAAGATGAAGTCGAGCGACATGACCGGCAGGCCGTTGACGGCCACGAAGGCGATGATGACGACGAGCACGGCGGCCGTCACGATGCCGGCGGCACGGAACACGCCAAGCATGAGGTCATTCGTGCGGTTCTTGTTGCCGCCGCCCTTGGCGCCCTCGGCGAGCAGGCGCTTGATGCGTGCACGGCTCCCCTCGCGGGCCTCGGTGACGGCGCCGGTGACGGGCGTGACGTCGTCTGCCGTGAGTGTCTGGGCCGGCGCGTGCTCGGCAGGCGCCTCGGCGTGGTCGAAGTTGACGCCGCCGGCGACGACGGCGCGGTCCGCGGCCTTGGCGCGGCGATGGCGCGAGCGGCCGCGACCGGACTCGCGCGCGCTCGAGACGGCGCGCACGATGCCCACGAGCGAGGCGGAGATGATAAACAGCACGACGCCCATGCCGAACAGGGCGCTGCGGTGCAGACCCGAGGAGTAGCCCATGTCGAGGGCGATCTGGCTCGTGATCGTGGACAGCGGGCTCGCGATGCCGCCGGGGATGACCGGGGCGTTGCCCACGACCATGAGGACGGCCATCGTCTCGCCGATGGCGCGGCCCATGCCGAGGACCACCGCGTTCACGATGCCCATCTTGGCGGCCGGCAGCACCACCTTGTAGATCGTCTGCCAGCGCGTGGCGCCCATGGCAAAGCTCGCCTCGCGGATGCCCATGGGGATGGAGCGCAGCGCGTCCATCGTGAGCGTGGTGATCGTGGGCACGATCATGATGGCGAGCACGAGCCACACCGTGAGGGCTCCAAAGCCGAGGCCACCGGTGAGGCCGGCCACGAGCGGGCGCAGGATTACGAGGCCAAAGAAGCCGTAGACCACCGAGGGCACGCCCGCAAGCAGGTCGACGGCGGTGCTCACGATGCCGGCGAGGCGCTTGCCGGCGATCTCGGTGAGAAAGACCGCACAGCCGACGGCAAGCGGCACGCCGATGGCAAGCGAGCCCACCGTGACGATGCCCGAGCCCGCGAGCAGCGCGAGGATGCCGTAGCGGCCCTCCGTAGGCGCCCACGTGAGGCCAAAGAACTCGTCGAGGCCGATGTCTGTGATGACGGGGATGGCCTTCCAGAACGTGAACACGAAGATGAGGATGACCGCGAGCACGGCCACGCACGCGCACGTGAGGAACAGGTTCTTGAGCGCGAGCTCCTTGAGACGCGTCGCGCGGGTGACTTGCTTGAGGTCAGAGGCGGCGGCCGCCTGCTGCGCGCTGTCGCTCATCGCGCATCACTCCCCTCTGCGTCGTTCGAGGCGGGCTTGTGGGCGGGAATGTAGCCGGCGTCTCGGATCGTCTGGTCCATGGCGTCTGACAAAACGTAGGAGATGTAGCCGTAGGCCTCGCCCTGGGGGTCACCGTTCGTGAAGAAGTACAGGTCGCGCGAGATGGGGTATGCCCCGCTCTCGACGTTCTCCTCGGTGGCCTCGACGCCGTCGATGGGAAGCGAGCGCACGGAGGTCGTGGCGTAGTCGGACTCGACGAAGCCGATGGAGATGTAGCCGATGGCGCCGGGCGTGCGGCTCACGACGTCACGGACCTGGCCGGTGCCGGGAAGCACGGCGGCCGAGCGGTCAAAAGAAGCGTCTCCCATGACGATGGTGCGGAACGCCTCGCGCGTGCCGGAGGCCTCGTCCCTGTTCACGACCTGGATGGCCAGGTCGGGGCCGCCCACCTCGCTCCAGTTCGTGATCTTGCCGGCGTAGATGTCGCGAAGCTGCTGGGTCGTGAGGCCGCTGACGGGGTTGTCGGGGTTCACGATGACGGCGATGCCATCATGGGCGATGACGGTGGCAACGAGCTCGTGGCTCGCCTCCTCCTCCGTGAGCTCGCGGCTCGATGTGGCGATGTCTGCCGTGCCGTTCGAGGCGGCCTCGATGCCCGCAGAGGAGCCAAGGCCCGAGACGAGCACCTTCGTGCCGGTCTGCTGTTCATAGCCCTCCGCGGCCATCTCGGCTATGGGAAGGACCGTGGTGGAGCCCGCGACGGTCAGGGTCTGGGCAGACCCTGAGCCCGAGCAGGCGGACAAGACCAGGGAGCAGGCAAGCGCCAGCATGCAGCCCACTAGAGGTAGGCGATGGCAGCGTGACGACCGCATAGGCCTCCTTCGGCTCGATAGGAGTAGAAACGGTCCGTGTTGGAGACCGTCGAGGGGCACGTGTCCACGATGCGGGCAGGGTCAGCGCCTGCCTGCACGAGCGCGCACCGGATCGCCGCGGACAGGTCGAGGTTCGACACCGTTTCGGCAACATGCACCATCGTACCAAACTCGCCCTCGAACGTAGCGAGCAGCTCGGGCGAGACCTCGTAGTCGTTGCCTGAGACGTGCGGACCCACGTAGGCCGTGACGTCGGCGGGGACGCATCCGGCCCGCTCGCACAGGATGGAGAGCGCCTTGGCTCCGATGCGCGCGAGCGTGCCGCGCCAGCCCGAGTGGACGACGGCAAAGCCGCCCGGCGCCGTGAGGACGATGGGCACGCAGTCCGCGAAGCACAGGAGCACGGGCACGCCGGGCGCCGTGCAGACGATGGCGTCGGCACCTGCCTGGGCGAGCCCTCGCGCCTGCTCGAGCGCGGCCGGGCTGGCAGAGTCCACCACGACGACCTCGTCGCCATGCACCTGGCGCGGCTCGACGAGACGGTCTGCAATGGCGGAGGCGCCAAGGGCGGCGAGCGCGCGGGCGCGGTTCTCGGCCACGCGCGCAGGGTCGTCCCCGCAGCGCGAGCCGAGGTTGAGGCTTGCGTAGGGAGCGCTCGAGACGCCGCCCGTGCGCTCGGTAAACGCGAACGTGACCCCGTTCGGGCGACGGGTGTCGCCGAGCAGGGTCACGCCGCTCTCAACGTATCTGCTGAGCGAGGGAGCCTCCATTACAGGCGGCCACGCTTCAGGAAGTCGGGGATGTCGAACTCCTTGCTGCCCGTGGCGCTCACGGACGGCTTGGGAGCGGGGACCGCGGTCGGGGCGCTCTCCTGGGCGGCCGGGGCGCGGAAGTCGCCGAGCAGCGACGGCTGCTGGGAGCTGGCTTCCTGGAAGCCCGTGGCGATGACGGTGATGCGCACCTGGTCGCCAAGGCTCTCGTCGACGGTCGTGCCGAAGATGATGTTGGCCTCGGGGTCGACGTTGGAGGCAACGAGGTCGGCGGCGTCGGAGATCTCGGTGATGCCGAGGTCCTTGTTGCCGGCGATGGAGAGCAGCACGCGCGTGGCGCCGTCGACGGAGCTCTCGAGCAGGCGGCTCGAGATGGCCTCCTGGGCGGCGTCGGTGGCACGGTTGTCACCGGAGGCGACGCCGATGCCCATCATGGCCGTGCCGGAGCCGCGCATGATGGTGCAGACGTCGGCGAAGTCGAGGTTGATGAGGCCCGGGACGGTGATGAGGTCCGTGATGCCCTGCGTGCCCTGGCACAGCACGTCGTCGGCCATGCGGAAGGCCTCGAGCATCGTCGTCTTCTTCTCGGCGATGTCGAGCAGGCGGTCGTTCGGGATGACGATGAGCGTGTCGACGTTGGCGGAGAGGTTCTCCACGCCGGACAGGGCGCTCTGGGTGCGCTTGCGGCCCTCGAAGGTGAAGGGCTTGGTCACGACGGCGATCGTGAGGGCGCCCACGTCGTTCTTGGCGATGTCGGCCACGATCGGCGCGGCGCCGGTGCCGGTGCCGCCACCCTCGCCGGCCGTGATGAAGACCATGTCGGCGCCGGCGAGCGCGGCCTTGATCTCGTCGCGGCTCTCCTCGGCGGACTCGGCGCCCACCTCGGGGTTGGCACCCGCGCCGAGGCCCTTGGTGACGTCGGTGCCGATGTGGACCTTCACGTCGGCGTCGGACATGGCGAGCGCCTGGGCATCGGTGTTGATGGCGACGAACTCGACGCCGCGGATGCCCTCCTCGATCATGCGGTTCACGGCGTTCGTGCCGCCGCCGCCAACGCCCACGACCTTGATGACGGCCAGGTAGTTGCTGAGGGTGTCGTTCGTGCTCATGGGTCCTCCTTGCGTGCGGGTCTTGCGTGCGTGGGCGGTGCCGGTGCTTGCGGCGCCCTTCTGTGTCGTGCTGTGTTTAGCCATAGTCTCAAACTCTCAAGCTCAGGTTTAGCTATATGTCAGAACCAAAGCGGCACATGGTTGCACATGCCCCGCGGGCTCGTCAATAAAAAACGTGCGGAGTTTCACGCGAACTGCAGATTACTCCCCCTCGTCGGCGTACGCGGACCCCTCGGCATCGCCCTCGGAGCCATCGCCGCGCGACGAGGAGTCGCTCTCGCCGCCGTCCTCGTCGTCCCCCTCGCTCTCGCCCGTCGAGGCGTCTGCCGTCTGGGCGGTCGCCGCGGCCGCGGTCGCGGCGTTGTCGGCAACGACCTTGGCCGCCCCTCCGAGCGACGTCCCGTCTGCCACCTTGCGGTAGGAGGGCTTGCTCGGGACGCGAACGTTCACGTAGGTGAGCTGGTCTCCGTAGGCGTCGAGCACCGTCTGCAGCGCCGAGGCCTTCGCGGAGATGTCCGTGGCAGATCCCAGGGAGATCTCCAGACCGCTCTGCAGCACGACCGAGATGCTGCCCGCGCTCGCCGCGTAGTAGACCTGCGCCTGCGAGGTGATGGACTCGGGCAGCTCGCGCTGGTACTCGAGCACGTCGAGGATGACCTCGTCCGTGGCGGCCGACCCCTGCGAGGGGTCCACGGTTGACGGCGCGTTGGCGATGAGAAGGCACCCCAGCTCGCTCGCCTTGGCGAGAGCGGCGGAGGTCACGTCGTCGGTGGCGGAGGTGTCGAGCTGCACGGGCTCGATCCAGACGCCGTCGTCGCCGAGCGCCCACACGCTCGTGCCAGAGCCCATGACCACGATGGCCGAGACCGTGCGCTCCTCGACCGTGACGCCGAGCGTGTCGGGGAACTCGCGCGTGACGTTGACGTTCTTGACCCAGGGGTTCTTGCGCACGTTCTGCTGGATCTGGGAGACGTCGACGGACAGCAGCGTCGTGCCCTCGTCCACGGCGGCGAGCTTGGCGATCGTCTCGGCGCTCACGTGCTCGGAGGCCGTGGCGTCGATGCCCGAGATGACGAAGACCGGCAGGTGCGACAGGACGAGCAGCGCCACGAGCCCCACGGCGGCGAGCGCCGCGACGGGCAGGAGTCCC
>OLNN01000353.1_pt1 | contig 50573 bp, 67 predicted proteins | sample 1672141 | NCBI WGS metagenome assembly OLNN01 (sample SAMEA3136652, study PRJEB25190) | human gut metagenome | biome: human gut; feature: human-associated habitat; material: faeces | place: Austria | collected 2013
CTCCAGCGTTCCGGCCTGCAGTTCGCTTAACATTGCTTCGATCATAACAAAGTTCGTTACATCAGGCTGTCCCAATACATTTTTATTGATATTTCCTGCTGAAGAATAATCAATCGCGATTTCTCCTGTCAAATGATAAATCACATAATCATTCGGTGGCAGGAACAATTTCGTTTTCGCCCAATTTTCCGGCTCATGGTTCTTCATCCATAAAATCTTTGTGTATCCGTAATATGGATCTGCTCCATTATGCGTAATCTCTAACAGTTTTTCTTCTCCAATATGATCCAATACCCATTTCGTCTCATCATCCGCTCTTCTGTCCATCCATATCATACAAGGACGAATTGGTTTCATATTTTCATCTAACGGAATTCCGGAACCTCCATACAATCCACTAATCGCAATTCCTTTAATATCTTCCGCTTTCACTCCGGCCTCTGCTGCTTTTGCAACTGTATTGCGGATAGAATCTTTGGTAGCTTCATACCACACATCCGGCCACTGCTCTGCCCACAGCGGCTTTGGTGTCAAAACATCATATTCCTGTAAGTCTTGTGCGATCAATTTTCCTGTCGTATCCATCAAGATAGTCTTTGTTCCTGATGTTCCGATATCCGTACCCAATAAATAGTTCATTTTATTTTCATTAATAATTACCTTTTAAAATTTCTTTTATCTTTAAAATAACACCATCATTTTCATTACTATCAATAACTTGATAAGCAACTTCTTTAACTGGTGGCATGGCATTAGCCATCGCATAACCATATTTTACTGTTTGTAACATTTCATAATCATTCATTTGATCGCCAAAGGCTCCTGATTCTTCTGGTTTAATCTTTAAGATTTCTAAAAGATGTGTTAAAGTTGTTCCTTTATTCACACCTTTATAAAAGATATCAAACCAAACATTACCTGTTGTTACTAATTTTAAATGTGGTTTTAGTTGTTTTTGAATCTTTTCAATTCTTTGTTCCATTTTATCATCAAAGCTTGCGATAGAAAATTTTAAGATATCATCTTCAATATCATCATAGCTTTCTACAAATTGAACATTTTTCATAAACAATGAAATAAAATCTTTTTTATTTTCAAAGCTTTTAGAAATATAAGCATGCTTGTCTCCTGAAACGACTAACATGCATTCTTGATCTTGTTTTAAAATGTCTAAGATTTCTTTAGCATCTTCTTTCTTTAATGCTTTTTTATAAAGTGTTTTTCCTTGATAAACAATCTTTGTACCATTTTCACAAAGATAATAAAGATCATTTTTTATTTCTTCATCAAATTTACAAGCAAGGGCTTCATATTGATTGCCTGAAGCAATCACAAATTGAATTCCTTGTTTTAACATTTGCTTATATAAATCATTAAATTCTTCACTGTAGGATTTATCATCTCTTAGAAATGTTCCATCCATATCTGTTGCAAGTAATTTCATTTTAAACCTCTACTTATGTATTCTAATAGTGATTACATATTCATCTTCTAAATCTTCTGTTTTTTGTTGAAGTGATGTTCCTGTTTTTTCAATCATTGTGATTGCTTGATTTAAGGTATTTAAAGCAATTTTCACATTTCTTGAAATAGTTTTTTTAACATCTGCTTCGGCTTTTTTCTTTTTAGGTTTTGGTTCTTTTTTGATAAGTTTTTCTGTATCGGCTACCGTTAATTTTTTCTTTAAGACTTCTCTTAAAACCTCTTGTTGTTTTTCTTCATCTAAAGAAAGCATGGCACGCGCATGTCTTTCTGTGATTTGTTTTTGATTTAATGAAAATTGAACATCATCACTTAATTTTAATAATCTTAATTTATTCGCAATTGTTGATTGTTTTTTTCCAACAATTTCTGCAAGTTCTGTTTGATTATAATCATATTCTTTAATTAAAGCTTGATAAGCTTTTGCTTCTTCTAATGGTGAAAGATCTTCTCTTTGAATATTTTCAATGATGGCAAGTGTTTGTGTTTGCTTATCTGTATAATCTTCAATGATACAAGGAACTTGTTTCATATTTAATAAGCGACAAGCACGATATCTTCTTTCACCTGCAATGATTTGATAAACACCATTATTCTTTCTTACAACGATTGGTTGAATTAAACCATTTTCTTTAATAGAAGCGGCAAGTTCATCAATCTTTGTTTCATTAAAAACCGTTCTTGGTTGATTAACATTAGCTTGTATTTTATTTATGTCTATATTCTTTAATTTATTATTAAACATTATACCCTCCTATAATGGACTCTTTTTTATTTTAGAAAACATTCTTGGATATTTTTTTGGTGTTTCTTTTACTTTTTTAATAATAATATTACTTCTAAAATCATCATGATTTGCAAGTGTAAAATCATGCGTACTTTCAATTTCCCCACCTAATAGTTGAATTCCCTTTGTAGCCTCTTTAACTTCCTCAGATGCTTGTCTTCCTTTTAAAGAAAGGAAATAACCCTCTTTTTTAACAAGAGGTAAACAAAGTTCATCAAGAATATTTAGACGAGCTACCGCTCTTGCCATGACGATATCAACACTTTCTCGATGATCTTTTGCATATTCTTCAGCACGAGCAGCTACTGCCTTACAATTATCTAATTCAAGTTCTTTAAATAAATGATTTAAGAAGGTAATTCTTTTATTTAAGGAATCTACAATTGTAATCTTTAAATTTGGATAAAGTATTTTTAAAGGAACTGAAGGGAAACCAGCACCAGCTCCTACATCAATGAGTGTTTGATCATTGAAATCAAAATCAAAGGCAATTGTAATTGAATCATAGAAATGTTTTAGATAAACATCTTCTTTATCCGTAATTGCAGTAAGATTCATCTTTTCATTCCATTCAACTAAGATTTCATAATATTTTTGAAATTGTTTAAGTTGACGTTCACTTACTTCAATTCCTTTTCCTTTAAGTATATTTTGAAATTCTAATTCATTCATTCTTATTCTCCGTTATATTTTTGTTTTAAATAAATTAATAAAACTGAAATATCTGCAGGATTAATTCCTGATATACGAGAAGCTTGTCCAATAGTAAGTGGTCTAATTTCTGATAATTTTTGTTTTGCTTCTAAAGCTAAATTTTTAACATCTTCATAATCGATATCTTCTGGAATATGTTTTTCTTCCATTTTGATTTGTTTTTGTGCTTGTCTTTTTGCTTTTTCAATATATCCTGCATATTTAATTAAAATCGTAATTCTTCTTCTTTGTTCATCACTTAATTCAGGTGCATCTATATAAGGTAACATCATATCATAAGTGATTTCTGGTCTTGTAATAAGTTCTTTAGCGGAAACACCTTCTTTTAGAGGTGAAGAATTATTTTGTTCAAGCATTTCATTGATATCATCTTTTGGTGTAAAACGAATGGTACTTAAGCGTTCGATTTCATCATAGATTCCTTTCATTTTATTTTGATATCTTTGATATTCTTTATCTTTAACAAGTCCAATTTTATGACTATAATCATAAAGTCTTTCATCAGCATTATCATGTCTAATTAATAAACGATATTCCGCTCTTGATGTAAGCATACGATAAGGTTCTTTTGTTCCTTTAGTAACAAGATCATCAATCATGACACCAATATAAGCTTCATCTCTTTTTAAGACAAGAGGTGCTTCATGTCTTACTTTAAGTGTTGCATTGATACCTGCCATTAAACCTTGTCCAGCAGCTTCTTCATAACCACTTGTTCCATTGATTTGTCCAGCAGTAAATAAGTTTTTAATGACTTTGGTTTCAAGTGATGGCCATAATTGTAATGGATCAATCGCATCATATTCAATCGCATAAGCATATTTTAAGATTGTACAGTTTTCTAATCCTGGTAAAGTACGAATCATTTGTTCTTGAATATCATGTGGCATAGATGTTGAAAAACCTTGTACATAGATTGAATTCATTTCTTTTGATTCAGGTTCTAAGAAGATTTGATGTTGTGGTTTATCTGAGAATTTAACAACTTTATCTTCAATAGATGGACAATAACGAGGTCCAATTCCTTTAACTAAACCACTATACATTGCACATTTTTCTAGATTATCATGAATGATTTTATGTGTTGTTTCATTTGTATATGTTAAATAACAAGGTGTTTGTTTTTCAATAGGAACATATTCATCAGTAGTAAAACTAAAAGCAAGTTTTGCATTTGTTCCTGGTTGTAATGATGTTTTTGAATAATCAATACTATTAATTTCAACACGTGGTGGTGTTCCAGTTTTTAATCTTTGAATTCTAAAACCATAATCTTTTAATTTTCCAGATAAGAATTTTGATTCTTTTTGTTGATCTGGACCACTGGCATGTTTACTATGTCCAACAAGAATTTCCGCTTTTAAATAAGTTCCTGTAGTTAAAATAACTGTTTTAGATAAATAAGTTGTTCCATCATCAAGAATGACTCCTTTAACTGTTTGATCTTCTATAACTAAATCTTCAACCATACCTTCAATTAAATCGAGGTTTTCTTGTTCTTTAACAACTTTTTGCATATAACGAGGATACGCTTTTTTATCTGCTTGTGCTCTTAAAGATTGTACTCCTGGTCCTTTTGCGGTATTTAACATTTTCATTTGTAAGTAAGTTTTATCCGCTGTTTTAGACATTTGTCCACCAAGAGCATCTATTTCTCTTACAATGATTCCTTTAGCAGGTCCACCAATAGAAGTATTACATGGCATAGATCCAATATTATTTATATTTGATGTGACAAGTAATGTTTTTAATCCCATTCTTGAAGGTGCTAAACTGGCTTCAATTCCAGCATGTCCCCCTCCGACAACTATTACGTCATACATATCACTTACACTCCCTTTCAATTCTTTTCCATTGTACACCAACATTGCTTTTTTGACGAGAAAAAAAGAAGAGTTTCATACGTTTTATCACTCTTTTTTCATAAAAAAACAGGATTATCTCCTGTTTAAAATCCATTGTTTTATTCTTTTATCTTTTCCTTGTTCTAAAATATAATCTATAACATCATTTTTAGATAAAACTTTATTAATGAATGATGGGTCAATTTCATTTAAAAATTCAATAATATCTTTTTTGCATAATTGATTTAAAGCTTTTATTTTCTTGGTATCTTCTTGTTTACGCTTTGCATCTTTTAAAGGATAGCCGATTCCAAAAGGTTCTTCAAATAATTGTTGAAGTGTTACCTTTAAGTTAATTTCACCAGACCATCCATAATTAAGTCCTAATGGTAAAGAAGCTACATTTCCATCATTGATACGTCCAAATAAATAAGCATCTTGTGGAGTTGGTAAATAACCACAAATTAAATTAGGCAAACTATTACAAGCAATCATCATTCCTTGTCCTGAAGAACATCCTGTTACCACAAAATCTACTGCTTGACTTGAAATCAACAAACAAATCTCTAAGGCAATTTCAACATAAGAATAGTTTTCTTCATTTTCAAAACAGCCAAAGTTAATAACTTCTCCATAATCTTTTGTACATTCATATAACATATTATTTTTTTCTATTTGCGATGAAGCTTGGATAACACCTATTTTCATTTAATCACCCCACAAAAAAAGTATACCTCGTTTGAGATATACTTGTCATCTATTTCCAAAAATTCTTGCCACTACCAACAGATACGATTTCAAATTGTGTATTACTAGATGAACCACCTCTAAAGTATTTACCTGCTTCAGTACCATTAAAAATATCAATATGATTTTTCTTAATTGCGCCACCGCGATCAACAACAATACCATACGCTGTTGATTCAATACCTAAGTTGTGATTTGTAATCTTGATAATTGTTCCAAAAGGAATTGATGGATCGGCTGCTAAACAATAATAACTTCCACCATTATAACTCAACTTCGCACTATTACTTCCTTTAACACCTGTTGTTGGTGATAAAGAAATTCCTGAGGATGAAGTTCCATTTCCTCCTGCACAATCGCCACCATAAGTTGTCAGTTTTCCAGTAAAATATGCCCCAGGTTGAACTGTACCATGTGCAATTATTGTATCAGTTTTTTCAGTTACGACTTCACTTGATAACAATTCTTTTTTGACGATTTTACCATTTTCATAAGTGACTTTCACTTTATTATTAATTTGTCCTTGTTGTCCTTGTTGAACAACTTCTGTTGTAAATAAATGTAAACCTGTTGTTTCAATTGTTTGAGAATCTACATATTGTACTTCTTCTACTTCTTCTTCACTAATACGATTAACTTGTAATAAATCTTTGCTTTGTACAATATAAGACATATCTTTATTGACAGTATCTTTATTTCCTAAGGTTACATCTAATTCTTTTAATACATTTTTAACACTATCTTGTCTAACTAAATAATCCTTTGCCTCTTGTGCGCCATCTTGATATTGGATTTCAATTGTTTCTTTGTATCCTTTAATTTCTTGAGTAGCGCCTGCTGTAATCGTTGTTGCCATAACCATTACATAGGCAATCATAATAACTAATACCCCTTTCAGTCGGGGGTCTGCATCTGAAATTATTTGTTTAATTGTTTTCATTAATTTTCCTCCTATTTAATACCAAATATTTTTTTGGCATTAAACGTTGTCTGACTTGCAACGCTTTCTATCTCCATGTTCTTTAGCTTCGCTATTTCCTGGGCAATATACACAACATTTGCAGGCTCATTTAAACTACCACGATATGGATGTGGTGTTAAATAAGGACAGTCGGTTTCAATTAATAAATGCTCTAAACCTATCTTTTCTGCCACATCTTTAGGAACTCTTGCATTTTTAAAAGTAACTGGTCCAGCCAAAGAGATATAAAAACCTAAATCAATAAATCTCTTAGCCATTTCTACCGATCCACTATAGCAATGCATAATTCCTGAATGTCCATTTTTTTTAAGCACTTCATAAGTATCTTCATAAGCATCTCTGCAATGGATAATTATTGGTTTTTGATGTTTTTTAGCAAGATCAACTTGTAGTTGAAAAATTTCTTTTTGTTTATCACTAGGAACATCATCCCAATAATAATCGAGTCCGATTTCACCAAGTGCTACGACTTTTGGTTCGTTTAAGTACTCATCGATGATTTGTAAATCTTGAGTAGTTGTGTTTAAACAGTCATTTGGTCCAATACCTACAGCAGCATAGATAAAGTCATATTCTTTCGCAATTTCGACTGCCTTTTTGGAAGATTCAAGATCATACCCTACAACAACCATCATTTCTACTTGATTGTCTAAAGCATGTTTTATAAATTCATCTCTGTTTTCATATAATTGTTCACTGTTTAAATGACAATGTGTATCAAAGTACATAAATCTCACCCCGGTGAATACTAACAAAATATCATAACTTTGTCAAATTTCTAAAAGATTTCATTCATTCAAAAAATATTTTAGTCCATTTTATCGGTTTTTTTTTAATGAACAAAAATATATTCTGTCATATTTTAGGATTTAAACAAATATATGCTTATAAATATGGTATTTTATAAAGGGCTCATTATACTATATGCTTCTTTTTATTATTTATGACAAAAAAAAGAAACCCTTGCGGATTTCTCATATTTTATTATTCAATACTTATTGTAGAAGTGTTTTCAATTTGTTTCATATCTGATTTAGGTACTGATAAACGAAGTACTCCTCCTTCATATTTAGCTTTGATATCTTCTTTTGGGATATCTCCTAAATAGAAGCTTCGTGTCATATTTCCAACATATCTTTCTTGTCGGATATAATGTCCTTCTTTATCTTTTTCATCTTTATCTAATCCCTTGCTTGTAGATATTGTCAAATATCCATTTTCATAGCTGACATTGATATCTTCTTTCTTGAAGCCTGGTAAATCGATATCTACTTCATAAGTCGTATCAGTTTCCCTGACATCTGTCTTCATCATATTTCTTGCATGTTTTCCATATAATGGATTTTTCTTTCCAAAGAAATCTTCATCGAAATCATTAAAGAAATCATCAAATAAGTTTTCTGTAAATAAGCTAGGCATCATCATAAGTCATTTCCCCTTTCAATATAAATGCTTAGTCATTAGCATCGTTACTTCAAGCGGTGTTAACTCTTGAAACTAGGTTCTTTATTAATACCTTTCCTAATTTCTAAATACATTATAGCTCTTGGCTTTAGCACTGTCAAGAGTTGAGTGCTAAAAATTATAAACTTATACTTAAAATCAACCCAAGGATTCCTACAACCATAAAACATAAAGAGATTCCTGCTGCTTTTTTTCTTTGAATCATTTTTGTTTTTTGATTAGAATCAATAGAATTTATAGGATAGTTTCTTCTTCCTATCAAATAAAGTAATAAACCACTTGAATTATTTCCATTACTTGCGAGTAATCTCCATAGTTTAGGATGTTTTAAACCACGAATTGTGGCATCAATCACCGTTAATTGATAAATTTGATAAACTGTTTCAATTCCCCCAACAAGTGCAATAGCCGCACATATAATCGCTAAAATACTTTTTACTTCCATGATCCGTTCCTCCTTAAATACGTTTAATCATTTGATAAAGCAACAATGATGAACTCACAATAGCAAGACAAAAGATCATCACTAAATAATAACTTTTACTTGGTAAAAACATTCCTAGTGTAACCAATAAGATTACCACAATAATATTTAAGATAATCGCTCTCAATAGTTTTTGATTACTTTTAACAACGTTTGTGCTTTCTTGTAAATGTTCCATCATTGCATCGTCCCCTTTCAATAAATCATCAAGACTTATGGAATAAAGGTTGCTTAACTCAATGACACTTATAATATCAGGATAAGATTTTTCATTTTCCCAATTGGATATTGTTTGACGAGAAACATTTAGTTTTTCAGCAATGACTTCTTGAGTCAAATCCCTATTTAAACGTGCCTCCTTTAGTTTTTTACCTATTTCCATATTTTCTTTCTCCTTTCATTTTCATTTTTTCATAATCTATTGATAGAGTCTATCAAACATCTTTTACATAGGACTTTTTTCTATGTCAAAATTATTTGACATAGAAAAAAGACGCTTTAAAAGGCGTCAAATACTATAAAATAAGTTCAATCATTACTACAACAAAGCATCCAATACAAGCGACTTGAATGAGACTTAATTCTTTATAAGACGCATAAATAATAATGATTGTCGCAACGATTCCAGAAATCAAATGACCTGTTGAATAAAAAATATCTGGGAAGGTCATCGCTGCAAGGACCGTATAAGGAATATAATCCAAAAAGGATTGAATGGTTGGGTTCGTAATTTTTTTATTAATAAAGACAAGTGGTATCGCACGAATAGCATAAGTAATAAACGACATGATCGCTAAATAAATATAAAACTGTTTATCCATGTGCTTCCCCCTTATTAAATAACACAGCGCCTATAAAAGCACTTGCAAGAGCTGAAATCGTCATCGCAAAACCACTTGATAATTGATTGATGATGGGTAAGTAGTAAAAACCTGAACGGATAATAATTGCAAGAGCTACTACTTTAATTATATTTTTATCTTTTTTCATTCCTGGAATAATAATTGCGATAAACATTGCGTATAAAGCAATTGATAAAGCATTACTAATGACCGTAGGTACAATAGAGCCAAGCATTGCCCCTAAGGTTGTTCCAAGCATCCATCCTGCCGTAGAAATCGAAGCAAGCCCAAAGAAGTAAGTACGACTCACATTTTCTTCAAGCATCGATAAGGCAAAGATTTCATCGGTAATAAAAAAGCTTAAGAGCCATTTATAAATTCCTTTAAACTTTTCATCTACTTTTTGGGAAAGTGAAAGTGACATAAACGCATAACGAATATTCACGGTCAATTCCACAATAGCCATTTCTAAATACGTTCCTTGTCCGGCAATAATTCCTAGTGAAGCAAATTGTCCTGCTGAAGTAAGATTCAATAGCGAGATCAAAACTGCTTGTATCACACTAAATCCCATTGATACAGCAATCGCTCCAAAAGAAAAGGACACAGATAAATAGCCTAAAGCAATTGGTATTCCATTTTTCATTCCTCTTTTTATTTCTTTCATAACGTGTCCATTATACAAAAAAATCCTCGATAACTCTACAATTACCAAGGAATATTTTAGGCAAATTTTTCAACAATTGGTTTTGATACCAATTTATTCCATGTACTAATTAATGGACCTGTCCCAAACATCAATATAATTGTCGCAATTCCTAATGGTCCACCTGTAATAAACCCAATTAAAACACAAATAACATCTGTCATAATACGACATACTGAATAAGATGGTGACATCACATCTGCCATATAAATAGATAAAGCATCATAACATCCTGTTCCCAGATCTGAGGTGATATATAAAGAACATCCAAGTGTAACAAATAAAATACCAATCGCTAAAACCACGAATTTCATTGGTAATGAAAATGGTATAACATCTGGTGAAGAAACATTAAATAATTGACAATAAACATTATTAAAGAATTGCACAAAGAAACCGAGTAAAAACATATTAATAATGGCACCAATATTTAAATATTTTAAATTACTTCTACTTAATAGAATTAAAACTAAAAATAAGACCGCATTAATACTTCCTTGAAAAACACCTAAAGGTATATTTAATAAACCACTAATCCCTGTTGTCATTGAGGTAAATGGATCAATTCCCATTTGTGATATACGACATGTTGAAACACCTATAGCGATAATAATATTTCCAATTAAAGAAATAATTGCTAGTTTGATTGAAAACTTAAATTTCATACTTTCACCCTTTCAGAAGTATTATACTTATTTTTTAATCTTTGAATTTTATTTTCAAAATATGAAAAATAAACCACGCAATACTGCGGTGTTTGAGAGGTTTGTTACTAATTTGTTACTAATTAAGTACAATTTTTCAATGAAATTTATTGAAAAAATAATATTTTCTATCATTATTATATATAGAAACATAATAAAAAATCGCCTACCCAAATTAATTGAGTAGGCATTTTTTGCATAATATTCAATTGTTGTTGCAACCAAAGAATATTAGTTATAATACATATACAAATGCATTATACACTATTTTTTTTAAATTAACATCCAATTAATTCTAAAATTGTATTTCTTCCAGCAATTCCATCCACTTTCAATCCTCTATCTGCTTGGAATTGTTTTACAGCTTTTTCTAAACCATCGCCGAAAATACCTGGGCATTCAACACCATTTACATCATAACCTCTACACATTAAGGCAATTTCTACAGCAGTTACTAAATATTGCTTTTCTCCTTTTTTGACATAGTGTTTTCCTAAAGCTGATTTGCTATTCTTACCAAAATCGCCATCTTCTGCTAATGATTTTTTGTAATCTAAATTAATCGCATGTTGAAAACAACGAGCAATGTTTGCTTGTGTTTTTGGACCTCTTGCACCATCAACCGCAATTGAATGACCTGTGAAATTAATAGAATGTTGTTGACCTCTAGAAACAACACTATCTTTATTAGGATTTACTGCAGGTGCTGGAACAGTAGTTGCTGTTGAAGTCCCTAGATTTCCAACTGTTGAATTAACGATATTGTTTTTAAAGTTTTGCCAAACAGCATCATCTAACAGTCCATTACAATTAGGACATAATTTACCATTAACGTCATAGTGACGGTAAACGTGATCGATATCAATGTTGTATTTTTTCATCAATGCACGTGCTAACGCATAAGTATTAGCAAGAGTTTCATCACAAATATGAACTGTTCCATCTTTGTGATTATCACACATTTCAATCGAAATTGAGTTTGTATTTGTGATTACTTTATACATTGGATGATGATTTGATTGACATTTACCACCTACAGCATATGCTACGTAATCATCAGGAACTGATTGAGTTACTGAATTATCATCGACAAAGTAATGTGCAGATGCTTTTACTACATTGTTTGCAAAGTATTTTCCATTTGCTTCATCACTATCACCATCATTGCTTGTATAATGAATAATTAAATATTTGATTTTTGATAAATCTCTTTGTGCCCCATAATTAGCACTATTTGCTAAATTTTGTTTTAATTCATATGTCATATTTCATTACCTCCTATAATTCAACATTTTCAATAACTGCTCTAGCTTCTAAAACAACCATATAATCTTTCATAGCTTTTAATTGCAAATCATATGTGCTTCTAGGACAAGTTGGTTTAAAAGTTAATTGACCAGCATCCCATTTTTCAATCATTCTATTTAAGCCATTATATCTAATAATAAGTTGCTCATATTCAGCTTTAAATCTCTCTTTGTAATCGCCACTAATCATGCCAATAGCTGTTTTAGGTAATGCATTTACATCATATTCTCTATAAGAATCATCAAATGGCTTTTTAGGAGACCAGCTTTCATAATCGTTAGAATACTTAACTAAATATCCTTCATCATTAGGGTTTTCGTCTTTTGGGATGGTCCATCCACGATATTTATTATAATCTCCTCTTGTCATTGGTTTTGCTTCAATTAATTTAACTCCTACATATTGTTTCATTATTATTCTCCTCCTAATATAAAAGAGAGCTATTCGCTCTCTTCATCATCTTTATTCAATTGTTCTAAAGCGTTTCTAATCTTGTTTGGAATAGGAATACCAATATTTCCAACATTTTCTAATAATGAAATACCCTCATTCGCAATATAGAAATAACATACAAGTGTTCTAAATGCCCATGTACCAGTTCCTAAAATGCGATCAAGCATGACTCCGATAATTAAAACAACTAGAATCATACACTTTTTAACAAGCCCTTTAAATCCTACTTCACTACTTAATTGACCTATTAAATATGCATGTAGTACACCAGTTAAATAATCTAAAACCATAAACACAATTAAAACTTGTAAGGCTAAATCCCAACTTCCAAATAAGTACGTAAAAAAAGTAGCGAGTATCGCTACAATTCCATTAAAATATTTTTCCATAATTTTCATATTCCTCACCTTTTTATTCTTCCAACATATATTCAATAGACATAAGTTCTCTTGGAGATAAATCAGCTTTTTCAACATCATCAAGAGATAGCTTTTTAATATCTACTTTAACTTCTTCATTTTGAAGTTTTTTAATTTCTTTTTCTAAAGCTTCTAATTTATCAGATGGAACATCGTATTGGTTAGTGTCTTTATCAATGATTGGTTTACCGTTTTCATCTTTATTAGCGAATTCTTCTAATAATTTCGTACGAACATCATCAAATACTTTAACTTCGCCTTCAATAGCTTTGATGTTTTTTCCAATACGAAAAGCCACAACACTAGACATTCCATGAGCATTATTTAATTTATTAAGAGCTTCCATGCTGTCTAAAATATCTTTAATCACCATTTGAGACACCTTCTAACATTTTTTCTTGTTGATCAAATGCACTATCTTCAAACTCAGCTTCAATTCTTCGAATCTCAACTTTATTTGCTTTGTAAAGTTCCATATTTTGAATATAATCTGTACTGAACGAAATATTATTCGTATTAGAATCAATAGTAGCTGATAATGTTTTGATTAAGTTATCATCCACATAAATTTCTTTTCTCATTGTGAGATTTTTAGTTTCTTTAACTGTTAAAGCCATTCTAGTTTCCTCCTATAATCTTTTCTAGTTTTTCTATTTTGATTTGTTGTTCTTGAACCAAAGCTACTAATGGAGCAAGTAATTCTTCATACTTCATTCCCCAACGTAAATATTTGTCATCCATTTTTTCGCCATAGTAAGGTTCCTCAATATCTGAATCTTCTCGAATCTTCCATGCTTCTACTAATGACAAATCGCCAAGTTCAAGATTGTTAATTAATTTATAAACAGGTTGAGCTCCAAACCCCATATGAATTCTTTTACCGCCAGCACCTTTAGCGTTTAATCGATAAGCAATTGGTTTAAGCCCCATAATGAAGTCTCTCGCTTTGAAATCGTAATCATCAATAACATCTTTTTGTTTCATATCGGATGTTGAAACACTTCCGCTTGTTGAATATACAGTCGACCATCTACAGTTTGACGTGCCTAAATATGCTCCTCCATCATAACCCGGTCTAAACGAGTTCATACCATTCGAATGACGTAAGAAATGGTATTCACACCCCCAACCTGTAGTATTAGCATAAATGTTCAATCTGAATCTATAGTTATTTGAATCGGTTGTTGTCCAAAGCATAGTTTCTCCGCCATTTATGTCCATATGTAAACTAGTATTCCATCCCATATAGACATTTTGAGTATCCAATCTTACAGTTCCGTATAATGTTACATTACTAGCATTTATCGACACAGCGCTTCCTGCCGCTAGAGTAGCATTGTTCTTACCGTATAAATAAATTGCTCCGGCTTCATCTAACATATGAAATGTTGTTGATCCATCATGACCAATCCATCCTTTACGTTTTCCATTTTGAGCGTCATACCAACCAATCCATTCGTCACCTGAAAAATATTGCTTACCAGCCCATCCGCCAGTTGCTTGAAGATACCCTCTAAAAGTACCCAAATACGAGTCAGCGGAAACATCTCCTGTGCTAATTGAACTACTATAAATTGTCGTGGCTTTATCACTATACCTAGTCGAATAAACAACAATAGAACCAGGAGTCAATAAAGTATAACCTGTTGTTCCAGTCATATCTGACGGTCCCTCTTGTTCGGATTGTCCGTTAATGGTTGCGTCATATGTCAATTTAATAAGACCTTTTGACATAATTTCCGTCGAATCTCTTCTAAAAATCAAGTCACCGGATCCTTCCCCTTCAATCCATCCGTATTTGTGATATTGATTAATACCACTCGCTGTGAGGTTTCCATCGTTAATTGTAATTCCACCGATAGTTCCGCCTGTCGAAGTTATTTTACCAGAACTGTCCCATTTCAAATATTTACTGTCAAATGAACCATTTGATAAATTTAAGAATGAGCCAGCTGAGTTTGCTACATAGTTTTTAGATTTAATTGCATCTACTGCTATCTTATCTGCTGTGATGGATCTAGTCCAAAGCTTGCCGCCATTGATATAAGTCTTATCGGCATCAGAACCCCATGAATCTAAAATATTCAATTGGTTTTGGATTGTAGAGTTCAAACCGTTAAATTCGACCAACCCATTTAAATTAATATATTCAGATACTAAACTTGCTGTTCTGTCAGTTAATAGAAAATCACTTTCACTAGTTCCAGACTTAACTAACCAACTAAATCTATCAGAAGCTTGAGTTGCTTTGGTAATAGCTTCATTAGATACAGAGTCAATTGTATCAACTCTAGATACAATGCTGTCGATTTTATCGGATTCGATTTTGATTGCAGCATCAGTTTCAATCTTAGAGTAATAATTATTTTTTAACTGATCACCAACTTCATCAACTTTTTGAGCAGTCAACGAAATACTTTTCGCATTTTGATTAATGTTTGTTTCAGCAGTTTCAATTCGTTTTGTCAAGGCCGCAACCGTTTCCTGAGCCTTTTGTGCGGTTGACTTTGCAATCTCAGCTGCGGTAGATGCACCTTCAGCTTTCGTCTTTGCATCATCAGCAACCTGTTGAGCATCGTCCGCGGCACTTTGAGCATTATCGGCAGCTGTTTGAGCATTCTTAGCTGCAGTTTGTGCATCATTGGCATCTTGAAGAGCTTTTGACACATTCTTTTCAGCTTCAGTTACTGCATTTTGGGCCGCTTGAACTTGTTCTTTTGTCGCGTTGACATCAGCAGTAACATTTTTTAAATTTTCTTTAGCAGCAGACAAATCTGACTCTGCAGACTGTAATCTGTTGTTCGCACTTTCAGCTGTAGCTTTTGCTTCGTTTGCTTTTTGTTGGGCATCAGTAGCATTAACACTTGCCAAATCAGCTGAAGCTTGAGCGCTATTGGCAGCGGTTTTAGCATCATTTGCTTTTTGTTGAGCTTCATTGGCTGCCGTTTGAGCGTCTTCAGCAGCTTTACGAGCAGCAGTAATCTTTTCTTGGGCATCGGTCGTATCATTTTCAAGTTTAGCTATTTTATTAACTTGACTTGTTAAAACTTCAGCATTTTGAGTAATTTGACTTTGAAGTCTTCCTTCAATCTCAGTCACATCACTTTTACCGGCATATGTCTTTTCAATGTTTGTAGACAACTCGGTTGCACTTTTAGTAATTTCAGCTTTAAGACATGCTTCAGTTTCACTTAGATCAGTCTTTTTAGCATAGCTCATTTCAAGAGTTTCTTTTGTCTCTTGTAAGTCACCACTAAGACCATCTAAAGTTTCTTTTGTCTTTTCAGCTTGAGACGCCATTTCATCAAGTGTTTTAGTTGTCGATGTAATGTCTTTTTGTAAATTATTGATATTTTCTTTAGCTTTTTTAATATCTTCCTGTGCCGAGTCAACTCTATTTAACGCATCAGAAGCACTGGCTTTAGCTTCGTTAGCGGCAGTCTTTGCTTCATTAGCGGCAGTCTTTGCTTCATTTGATTGATTAATAGCTGTATTCGAATTAGTTATAGCTTCAGCAGCACTTGTCTTCGCATCATCCGCTTTCTTACTTGCATTGGTTGCAGTAGTGCTTGCTTCATTAGCCTTTGTTAGAGCCGACTTAGCTAACTGTTGAGTCTTGTAAGTTTGTTCTCTTTGCTTAACTACATAATCTTTAAACTGTTCAGCCATCATTTTGACTTTTTCGCTGATTCCACCTGATTTGATCAAGAAATCTCCTAATGTTGCTGTTGCAGTTTTATCACAAGATGAGGTTTCTAATTTCAAGACCCTTGCGCTTAGATAAAGTTCACCATTTTCATCAATAATGTTGATGGTATCTCCAATTCGAACATTATCAGGAAGTATAGCAATATCTACTTCATAGTTGTAAATGATATCGTAGTATTTCTTTAAATAAGAAATCGATCTGTTGCATAATTCTGATTGGCTTGTTGTATCGTAAGTATAATATTTAACGATATGACCGCCATAACTTCCATAAGTTTCCCATTGGTATCGACTCCATTTTGATAATGCAGTTCTAGAAGCTACCCATCCTAATTCATTGACATAGATATCTCCATCGTCATATTTATAACCAGCTAATGTTATCGGATATTCAGAACCTTCAGGAGTTCCACCGCTTGGAATCAAGCAAGTAGTTAAATCTGAAATGGAACTTTTGACGATGATATTATCAATGTCCGTATTCAAACGTAATTGAGCAACATTCTCGTTACCACGTTTCTTATAGATGTTGATATACTTATGAGTAATAGTCATATTCTTGACAGTAAAACTGAATCCAATTTCAGCATCGAATGAATTTGCAACACTTAAGATTCTTGCTGTACAAGTATCTTGTCCGGTCCATGAAAGCGTACGATTCAAGTCACTTACTTCATTTAATCCAATTTCAAATCCACTGTCGTATGAGAATTTTTCAACATAAAAGGCGATTGGATGAGGTCCATCTGCTGTATAAGCATCAACTACCTCATTTAATAAATCCAAACCGCCATCTTCTGCATAAATATTAATACTATGCTCTTTTCTGTCGTTTTCAGCTTCGATGATTGTATAGAACCCATTTTCTCCATTATCATCGTAGACAAGCACATAGTTTCCTGATTCACAATATTGAGCTGTTTTAACTGCATCTTCTTCATCATACAAAATATCGACTGAAAAAGTAGCAACACCAGACTCAACATCTTCTGATTTTAAATCATTTTGAAATTTTAAACCTTTTGGTAGGTTATTTGAACATGTAGCAACGATGTTCATATGTCTATCAGCTAAATAAATAATCATAAGAACACCTCTCTATATTTTAATGTAACCGTAGGTTTAGTAGCCCATGTTGAATGTATAAATTTGATTTGGTTATATCCAGGTTTCAAATAGAAATTATCCCAGTTGTTTGCTAAAGCACCTAATGATGGATCTCTAACACCATTCAAATAAACATTTGCAGTCTCGCATTCAATGGTTAATTTGTTTCCATTTCTAAATTTATTTGGGACATCGCGCCATTTAGTTACATACATCTTTTGAAAATCGATAGCACGAATACAATTATGCGATATCCATTGTTCACTCATGTTTCTTTCGCCCCATTGAGCCATACCAACTTGTATCTTTGTACAAACCATATTTTCTACTTCTGGTACTGTATATTGATAATATGTTCCTTGATAATAGAACTTAATAGTTCCGCCTTCTTTTACAACACAATTATGACCTCTTGCATTATCAAACATATTTAACTGTTGATCTTCGTATGGATAAAATAACATATTTTTAACAACATTATCACCATTGATAAAGAATGATACGTAGGCACCTTCCCCTGCAGCGTCTGTTTTATTGATAGATACTCCGCAAATTACTTTGTTATCATCCGTTAAAAATGATATTTCTTGAATGCCTGTTTGACCTGATATACCGATAGAGAACCATTGATTCATATAGCAGTAGAAATTCTTTGCTCCTCTTTCGCCATTTGAATCTGCTGGAATTGTTAATAATCTGCAAGCTCCTGTCCAAAAATGTCCTGATTGTGCTACCGATGTCATGTACAAACAAGGGTTATAATTACTTCCATTGTAAGTTTGATATATCATTCCGCCACCGGTTCTAATATAAGGTCTATAATAATCGGGAGAGTCGTTTGGTAAATTAGCAAAATCTGACAAATGACATAAGTATTCATTTTGTGTGTAATTTTCTCCATCGACTTCATCAGGATTTCCAAACTGTAGAATTTTCTTTTGATCGTTTACTAAAGCAAGAAAACCATTGTCACCATGCATTACAGCTTCGATTTTTGGATAAGCTTTTCTAGTTCCTTTGTAATCTATTTCAAAAGTATAACCGTTATCTAATGTAGCAGTTACTGTTTTTTCTTTAACGCTATATTTAAATGGATCCGCACAATATATTTCAATCTCACCTATTACGGAGTTTGAACCACCTTCAATTTCATGATTTCCTTGTGTGGTCCCAATAAAAAATTTATCTGGCTCATCATTAAAAATAATTTGTGCTTGCTCAACGGCAAAAATGCTGTTCATTTTATTAAATGCTTTTCTAAACTCACTATTACTTTTAGTAATCAATTGATATTTAACAGTAATAATTCTCGAATCATACCTTCTTGATTTATAATGTGTACCATCTTTACTATTAATTTCAATGTCATTAATTGAAGAAGATGCAAGTTCTCTGCCTTGAACTGAGAGAGTTCGATAACCATCAATCTCATTTTCTAAATAAACGCCATTAAAAGACATTGCTTCAGCAGGCAAATAATTACCTGCTGATATGTTCGAAGTTGTGTCTATAAAATCATATAACATTTAGATATCACCTCTCAATCTTCTTGAATGTTTGTCCATCCTATCAAGTTCTTCTTTAGTGTATTTTGCCATTGCTTTACCAGCTGTTTTACCATCAATTTCAGTTGTAATATTGAAGTTATATTCTGTGTTATCATCGTTACCACCTTCATCATCAATATAGCGATCATTGTATTCTATATAATGATTCAAAGTACCACTAAGTCCATCAGCGAGCGAAAGGTTCATACCTAATGTATTGACATCAAAAACGTAAGATTGTACAGTATCAAACATTTTTTGAGCCTGACTGCCAATTAAAGAAGTATTACCACCAATACCTTTAGCAACACCAGTATCAAGCATTCTACCTACCCATTTACCCCATCGAGAAGGTGAATGAATACCAAAGAACCCTAATACTTTATCTTTGAACGAACCTAAAGCTTTTTTCGCTGCATCCCACAACTGACCAGCAGCATTAGAAATCCCTTTTGCGATTCCTTTGATGATATTAATACCGATTTCTAACCAGTTTGTATCCTTGAAAGTTGAAATAATTTTCTTAGCAATTTTAGCCACACCCGAAATAACATGAGGTATTGCTGAAATCAATCCTGAAACCAACTTCAAGATAATTTGAACACCTGCAGTCATGATTTGAGGGAGATTTGTAATAATTGCGCTTAAAATCGCTCCTATCAATTCAACTGTAGCATCGATTATTTGTGGTAAATTATTGATTAAACCATCAACTAATGTATTGATGATTTCTACTGCACCATTAAGGATTGTAGGAAGATTTTCACTGATTGTATTAATCAGTGTAGTTATAATTTGAATAGCTCCTACAACTAATTGAGGTAGCATTTGAACAATACCGGTAGCAATATTTTGTAGAATTTGAACGCCCATTTGTATCATTGTAGGTAGTTGTGTTTGAATCGCTGTTGTAATATTGGTAATCATAGTTTGAATTCCTACCAATATTAAAGGCATGTTATCTAAAATACCTTGTGTAATTGAAACAATGAATTGTAATCCAATTCCAAGCAATTGAGGTATAGCATTTAATATTGCACCACCTAAAGTACCAACAATTAGCAACGCGCTTTTAACAATTGATTGAGCGTTAGCTGATATTCCCTGAATAATTGAATTCAATATTTGCATACCTGCATTTACAACAAGTGGTAATGTTTTGGCTATTCCGACTGATAAGTGAACAAGTAACTGTGCTCCTGAACTTGCTAACATAGGCATTTGACTGGTAATTCCTTTTACAAAATTACTTATTACTTTTGGCGCTTGAGTAACTACAGTAGCAATCATTTGATCAATTTGACTTCCAAACTGATTATTTACAATTCCTAAACCAGCAACAACCAATCCTAAAATAGCTGCAGGTCCTACTGATTTCATGGCTATGGCAAATACTTTTGACATAGCAGTAGTCATCGATGTTAAAGCTTTAACACCCGCATTAGGAATTTGTTTAAATCCTGCACTTATAGCTTTTCCTAACTTTGGCGATATCTTGTTTGATATATACCCTGATACACTAGAGAGTTTGTTAAAAACTTTCCAAATTTTAGGACCGTCTTTTGAAAATCTTCCTGTCGCACTTTGGAATTTGAAAGACATTTGTGCGATTGAATCACCTACAGCATTTACTTTATCTTTTCCAATAGACATGCTACCACTTATTAAATTTTTAAAATTATCAATACTTGATTTTGTTGAATCAGGCATTAATTTTGAAAATTTACTTTTTACTTCATCTAGCTTATTTGTAATATTATCAAAGCGTGGAAAAATGTTTTCTATGTCATTTGCAAACTTTTGGCTTGTTTTGCTCAATTTTCCAAATGCATCTGATCCAAATTGTCCGTTAAGTGCACCTTTTAAAATTGTTACCTTTTCGGCAAGAACTTGGCTACTAGCCGTCAGTCTTTTAAATTCATTAGTTCCTAATGACAAATTTCCTTTAAGCACTTTACTTACTACAGAAATTTTATTTTTTGTATCAGCTAAACTTTTATTAAATAGCTTTGTTTTAAGTGAAAGAGCATCAAACCCTCCACCTAAAGCTTTTATATAATCAACACTTCCAGTCGCTACTGTCAGTCCAGCTAAAATAGATCCTGTCTGCATAGCTAATCCCTTAAGGTTATCAAAATTTGCAACAGCCTGTACTAAACCTCCGTTAAACTTTTTAGTACCATCATCTAATAATGTGTAGCTTCCGAAAACTTTGTTTATTCCTTTTTTGACATCATCCAACATTTCTTGAATTTTAGGCAACCCTGAATTACTCAACATTGTATCGATAGCTGAAATCGTTCCTTCCATGCCGCTCTTAATAGCAGTTTGGATATTAGCAAACGATGTCTTAATTCCACCACTTGCTTCTAATGCCATTTCAGCAAAACCACCTGTTCTAGTAGAACATTCAATCAGGGCATCATTTAATTGATCAAATGTAATTTGCCCAGATTGTAACGAACTATATAATTCATTAGAAGAACCGCTTGCAATTCCAAGTTGCTTTGCTGTTTCACTTAATGCATAGCCCATTGTTTCTTGTAATGTTCTCCAAGACTGCATATCAACAGTCCCTTTTGAAAGCATCTGTATATACTGTTCCATACCTCTTGATGTATCTGAAACAGAAGCCGAACTAGCCAGAAAAGCATTGTTCAAAGCTAATGTTGTATCAGTAGACTTATCTAAATTACCTGTTAAAACAGTAAGTCTTTGTGACGTTTTGACGACATCATCTAAGGCTGTTGGTAAACCTTGAATTCCTTCTTTCAACTTAACTGTCGATTTATTTGCTTGTTGTGTACTATATCCGAGATTAGTTAATACTTTCGGATATTTTGTTAATGTATCATATCTATCAACTGCACCACTGACTGAGCTTGTCAGCATATTAGCACCTGCAGATAATGCTTTAAAAACCCCTATACCACTAGCAATTTTCATTATTGAACTAGTAGCTCCTTCACTTGCACTCTTAATGCCTGAAAGACTACTGTTAGCCATTTTCATAGTGCTTGTAAAGTTTTGATCAACAGCACTCAGTATTGCTTTTACACTATATGTTTCCAATAATTATCACTTCCTTCCTTGAATTTCTACAGCTTGTCTAAGTCGTTCAATGAGAGAAGTTTCATTATTTTGATTTTCTATACTGCTTTCGATTTTCTTTCGATTAAAGAACTGTTTGAAAGTTCTATATACATATCTACCACTTTTCTTTTGTGCTTTTGCTTGTCTGATAACCCATGCTAAGAGAAATAACTGTTCTGATTCATCAATCTTTTTCTTTTGAGCGCCTTTCATCAAACATCTATAATCTTTGATTGTTAATCTATTGATTTTATCAATATCATTGATGTTTAAATAGCGAAAACAATTTTCGATTATTTCTTCATATGTTACTACATTGCTTGATCCTGTGTTTCTTGCATTTTTTCTTCGTACTCTTTCATCAGCATCTTTGCTTTCTTCTTTGTAGCATTCGACTTTTTTAACTCTTTTAACACATCGTCAAAAAGACCATCAATATCTGTATTTTCATTATCGATATAATTATCAAGCTGTTCTTGAGTGACTCTTGGGTTTTCAGTTCTATTTGCTACAAATAAACAATCAGATAAAGTAACAGTATTTCCTGTTAATAAGTTTGGAATCAATGTTTCCAATCCAATTCCAAATTGAACACCATTTTGTTCAATTGAAGATTTTCCATCTAAATATCTTACAAATCCAATTCCAAATCTAAAATTATATGTTTTGTTTTCAATAGTTAATTCCATAATTTTCTCCTCTCAATCCAAATAAAAAGAACGGATATAAATACCCGTCCTATTCTCCGCTTTCTTTTATTACATCTTTATAGACGTAAGATGCAATTTCTTTTTGCTCATCAGTCAATGTTGCGTATCCATCTGCACCTTGACCGTTAGCTCCATAAGTGATACTTACTTCAACATTATCTTCAGCATTAGAAGAAATTCCTAATTCAGTAATATATCCTTGATAATATTTTGATTTATATTTACCACTATTTGCGCTAGAACCAGGTTCAGCTAAATTTACTTCCCAGCATTCTACAAGTTTGTCATTTAGCATTGCTGATTCTAATTTATCAATCATCTTATCCCCTTTAGGCAATAATGATGTACTTGTGATTTCAATTTCAGCAGCACCAGGTGTACGAACATTCCCATCTTTCGTTTGTGTAGAATCAGCATCTTTAGATGTTGTTCTTTCGTTTTCAGTTACAAAAGCTAAAGCACCTGCATTTTCTGTTTTTGAATCTTCTGCCACTCTAAATAAGTAGACAAGTTTTTTTCCTGAAATCGTTTCAGGACTTTCATCAGCAAATAATTGCAAATCAAATTTATTGATCACTTCTTTTTCCTCCTTTACTAGAAGATTTGAATTCTAACTCTAACACAACATGCATAAGTGGTGTCTTAGTTGTCGTATCTTCCAAAATTCTTTGTTCAATATTTCTAATTTCCCACTTGTAATTGCTCGTGTATTCCAATCTTCTTACAATGTTTTTTATTTTTAATGCCATATTAGAAACAGTTCCTCTTTTTTTAGGCGAGTCATTCCATATGTGAATGGTTTGATACACGTTATTGAAGATGGCTGTTTTATTGCTATAGTCATCAGTTTGTTGACTGTCAGCAAGATAAATAAAAGGATATGTTGTTTTTTCAGGTGGCATAAAGCCATCAAAAACCATATCCCGATATTCTTTTTTTAGCGTTACTAACAAGTAACTGAATAATTCTTGTTGAGGATCCATAACACACCTCATTTCATTAGTTTCTTTAACTCTCTTTTGAAGATCTCTTTTTGAATGTTGAAAGATGGCCGTACAAAAGGTTGGGCCGCCATATATCGTGTCCCATATTCCGGGTAAGATGCATAGCTGGTTGTTGGCTCAACTGTTACAGTCAAATTAGAATCTGTAAATGCACTTCTAATACTTCTTTTAGTTGCACCGGTTGAGTATCCTTTGACAAAGACCGCATTTCTTGTCATTAACGATTGCAAATCCGCACCATTTTTCTTAACAACAGTTCTAGCATCATCAAGAGTTGCATTTTTCTTTAGTTTAGCCTCTAATTCTTTAAACCCTTTAATTTGTATGCTTCTACCCATTTTGCACCTCATGAACGATAAACGACTGTTTATTTCTAAGTTTTCTAGAATAATCCACTCGATAAATCTTATTATCAATTCTAATAGAATCGTAGGACTTATCATAATGGTTTTGAATATGAATCGTTTTGCTTCCTTGCTTGATAGAACCATAAACAATTTGCATTGTTTCAGTCCTTGTATCCATGACAGATGCCATTACACAGGTTTCATCTACTGTATCCTCTCCATAATCTCCGGTAGTAGGATCATACTCACCTTGTGTAACTTTTTGAAAATAAATAGGAGTGTCATATCTCATAAGAATTTGACAACTCCTTTTACTTCGTTCTTTTTATTTTTCCAAGCTTCTATATCATTTAGATACCCCTTGAAATCATTGTCACTGAATGACATGGTTTCTCCTTCAACGGTATGGCTTGAAACGCCTTCAGAACCAATCTTGTTATATCTAACAATTGAAACTTCAGTAACGATATATTCTAATTCAGTTGGTACTTTTTCAACATCCAATAGTGTTTTTAAACGATTAGTAGTAAGACGAATAATCACATCTAATGTCCTGTTAGGTTTTTCTTCAGGAAATCCTAATAACGCAGTTACATCATCAATGATTGCCATAACTATTCACTTTTAGCTTTTTTAGTTGTTTTCTTAGGCGTTTGCTTTTCATCTTCTACTTTATCATTTTCTTCAATGTTTTTTTCTTCATCCTCAATATAAGTGATGAGTGGTGTTTCTAGTTTATTTTTTGATGTTGCTAATTCAATGATACGTTCCCTAGATGGTTCAAAGCCATCTCTAGGGTACACATCACCAGTATCATAAACATGATCATCATCTGTTAAATCAGAAAATCTTTTAATTGCAACATACATTAAGCAGCATCTCCTGGAGTGATTGTTCCTTTGAATACGCCATCAACATATTCAACGAAGAATTTAACACCACACATTAATAATGTTTCAATTGTTGCATTGTCTGTTTTAGAAGTATGAACCATACCTACTAGACCTGTTGTATCGCTTGTTAAACCAAATGTATCAGCAACATCCCCATTGTTTGTTGGGATATAAGCACCCGCAATGTTTTCTTTAGCAGTACCATATACTGTACCTTTTTCTAATTCAGGTGAAACGATGACATCACCTAAACCTAAGAAATTCTTTAAGTATGTGAATCCATAAGCAGTTTGTAAAGTGATTTCTTTTGAACCTAAATATTCAGCAATATCATCTGTAGATACAAAATAAATAGGTGTAACTGTTTCATCTTTATAATGTTTAACTAATTCTCCCCACACTGCAGATAAGGCAGATTGTAAAGTTTTACCAGTAGCAGTACCAGTACCTTCTTTTAATGTAGAATAGAAAGTCTTTTTGATTTGTCCTTGAATGACACCGACCATTTTTTCATCAGTTTGATTGATAGCAATATTACGTCCTGAACGTTGAATTGCTTCGGCAGTAGTTGATTTACGATATTTTTCTAATACTAGGTCAATATCTTTGACTTTCTTTCTAGTTACTTTAGTTAAACCGATTGTTTCACCTTCTCCAACTTGAGGAGCAACTGTGCCAACCTCCATTTTATAGATTTTGATTGTTGTTCCTGAAGACATTGGTGTTAATTCAGTAACCCCTAATAAATCTTGTAATTCATTAATATTTGAACTGATTCTAGAAGTATAATCGATAGAAATACCTGGTTCTAAATCAGTTGTAACTGTTGTATTTGTTGGTGTAGCAAATAATTGTAAATTGAATTGTTTTCTCATATAGTTTTCTCCTTTTTTATCTAAATAATTCAGGATGTTCAGCCATTGCTTTTTGACGTTCAGTTCTATTTTTAATTTTTAGAATATCTTCTTTTGTCAACTCTTTTGAACCATCCTTTAATCGAGGTGTTTTCCCTCTTAATGCTTCAGCTACTGCTTTTTGAACAGCGTCATTGAAGTTTTTAACAAAGTTTTCTACATTTGCCTTTGTTGTCTCAGCATTTTCAGCTACTAGATTTACTAATAATTCATCATTAACAACGATTTTCGAATCGTTTAAGATTCCTCTGGCAACCTTTGTCATTGCTCCAATAGCTTTTTCTTTCTCATAACCGGCGATTTTCTTTTGGAGTTCTTCCATTTCATGTTTTCTTTTTTCTTCTTCGGTCATGTTTTTTAATCGTTCAGCTTCTGCAGCTTTTGCGCTTTTTTCTTTTTGTCTTTTTTCCCATTCAGCAAATTTTCGATTGATGATGTTGTTTACATCTTCGTCAGTGTATTTTTTGTCATCATTTCCACCATCTCCTGATTTGTCTTCAGGATCATCGTTGCCTGGTTCACCATCTCCGCCTTCTTCAGCGAATAACTGTAAATTTAAGTTTCTTTTATGGGATAATAATTTTTCTAATTCTTTTTTCATTTTTATTTCTCCTATCCGTATCTTTTAGAGAGTTACACGCCTGCTCTTTTCCGTAGCTTAAAGTTTCCACGCCTGACTCATCCATATCTTTTAATGTCGTAAATGCTTGGACAAAATAAAAAGCACTCATTGTAGTGCTATTCTTTGATTTCTAATTGTACATAATCAGGGTAAGTATGACTTACCTCTCTACATCCAATTACAAAGCCATTAACTAATGTAATTGCTTTACATGTTGGATGATATATACCTATATATCCTTCTCCTTTTTCTAGAGAAACGTTTATTTTGTTTGATGTCAATTCTTCCAAACTATAGCAAAGCGTTTGTAAGAGTGTGGAAATTGCAGAACATACAATATCTTCACCACATATGTTGTAATTTGCATGACCAACACATTTAACTGCTATATGTTCTTTAGAGATTCCAACTGTAATTTTAATCATATAAATTCCTCTTTTAGAAAATAAAAAAGCAATCATACTCGATTGCCATATTTCTTCTTATTTCGTTCTAATGATTTGGTTTTGGATTTAGGTGGCGGTACGTAACAGTCATATTTTTCATTACGAATACGCCCACAAATCATACACATGTACTGAATTTTCTTAACAATAACATGCCTTTTCTTATCAAAATATTGAACAGTACGATATTCAAATTTTTGATAATGCGGTCTTAACCCTTCAGCCATAGACACCCTCCTTTCTTGAAAAAAGTACAAAAAAAGCAAGTCGTTTAAACTTGCCTTAATTATTTAATAATTGCTCTATAAATAATTTTCCTTCATTAGTCCATTTCAACCAACCGTGAAAATCTTTAGTATATCCTTTGTTTTTATATTTCCTATATAAATACCATCTACCCTTACGAGTATATTGCACACCTGCATTATACAAGAGCCTATTTAAATCTCTAGCACTTGTATTATGTTCCTTAGCAATCTCTTCAATAGAATATAGCCTATTGCCTTCTGGACTGTTACATCCAAGTTTTAATTTTAATTGCTTATTTTCAAATGTTAGCTGTTCATTCAGTTTCACTTCACTAACCAACTGTTCAAGTGCTTCAAGATAATTGTTAGGCAGAACTGGTGCAGTTATTTGTTGCTTAATATGTTTTTCCATTTCTTCAAAACGATTAACATATTTAGCAGTAAAGATTACACCTTTTTCACCTGTTAGTTTGTTTGCTACCATTTCACAACCTTTCTTGGTTAATAGGTAGCATTTTAAAGTACGACCCGTTTTATCTTGGTATTCACTAGGAATAAAGAAATCCACTGAACTCAATTTTGAGTTGAGTAAAATTTTCTCGTAATTACTTACTTTTTTCAACAAATTATCATGGCGCATATCAACCATTTCAGCAACTTCTCTACTGTCGATCGTTTCAATTGCTGATGTGTTCATTAATTGATTATCCATTGTAAGCACATCCTTTCTTTTGTGCTTTTGCACCTTGAACATATCCAAATACAAAGAATTTACAAATTAAGTCAAAATGTCCTTTACTTGCTTTTTCTATTTTTCTAATATCTTCAAAAGTTAGATCATATCTAGTGTTTAACTTTCCTTTTGCGTTTTCAATTGCTTTTAATGCGTTTAATCTTCCCATTGTCTTTTACCTCTTTCTTTAATTGTTTTCCAAGGCAAAATGTAGTACAATAATCTTGCCTCTTTTGGCAATAGTTAGTTGTAATGTTTGGTCACGGAGCAACTAACTATTTTTTTATGCTTTCATAAACCTTTTGAATACCCAATGAAATAATTTCAGTTTTGGTTAAATTCAATTTCTTTTCACATTCATCAAGCATTTCTTTTTCATCTTGAGTAAGTCTAACACCAATTCTTATATTTTTTGGGTTTTCTGTAGGTCGTCCAGTTCTTGGACTCATATAGTCAACTCCTTTCTTTTAACTTTTGTACAAACAAATATTAATATATGTACAAACAAAAGTCAAGAGCTTCTTTACAAAATAAAAACCGACTATTTGTCGGCTTACATCCAAGGTCTATTCCAAAAAGAAGGCCTTATTTTTTTGTCTTGTTCTTCATCAAGAATTGCTACTATGTCTTCCTCTGTATAATAAGGAGCAGCTTTTTTAAAATCTTCAATATGCTTTATAAATTCTTCTTTGCTTCCTATAACTTTAATATGAAATTGGTATTTATCGTAATCAATCATTTATCTTTACCTCCACTATTAAAGTGTATTTATCTTTTTCTTTTTTTACTTCACATATATTGTAGCACACACCTCTTTTAAACAAAACCTCATCTTGATTTTTATAACTTTCTTTTGCTAATGGTTCAATATACAATGCGCCTTTATAACCTTTTGGAATTTTCATAACAAGATTTACATCTCTTAATTTATAATCAAAGTTTTTAAATGATGTAGACAAATATCCTTTCTCTGTTTTCGTAGTACCTTTTAAACTAAACATGTCATTATCAGAAACATTTCTTTTATTTAGTAGAACTTTACTATCTATTTTTCGATATAAAATTAAATCATCTGAAATCTTTCCTTTACTTAGTGCATGATCTAACATTGCTATTTCCTTTTTGAATTTTCTTTCACGTCCAGTATTTAAAGCAAAATTAATTTGCATAGCAAGATTGCCAGTATATCTTGTAAGAATTTCTTTTTCACTTTTAGATAAAGATGCAATTTGTTTTTTTAAATCATTTTTCACACCTGAAACTTTTTTATATTCATCAAACCTCAAACTATGTTTACCATTTGCAACCCCACCAAGCCATTCATCATATAATTTACTATCCATATGAGGTCCTGTTGAACAATGACAGTTAGGATGCATAGGTGGAGCATTTTCTCCAACGTTCATTCTTTTAATTGGAAACACCTTACCGTCCAATGATCTGCACGTATCACACGCATCACCAATCCCACATGTTATATATTCATATTCATCAAATCCATTTGATTCGTATGATTTTTGTTGTGCGGCAATTTGAACTCTAGCAAGTTCAGTCCTCATTAATCGTTGCGCATCACTAATTTTAACATTGAAACGTTTTCGTAATAGTCTGGCTAACTCATTAGGATTTTTTCCTTGGATAAGTCCTGATGCTAGCAAACTCTCAAGATCATGTTTAAGCAAATCTTGATGCATCCAAATTCTATCGCTGAATGTTGCATTGTGAAATGATGCGTTGACAATTGAATGAACTGTATCAGCATTATCTAAAATTGTTGATCCTAAAATTCCTGCCTGTCTTTGAATTTCATCAAGTGTTCTATTTTCAAGAAGCTCATCCATATATTTTTCTAATTCATCATGGCCACTTACTAAAGCTAAACCAATATTTGCTTTTAACAGTTCAAGTCTATTGACTTTCATTGTTAAGTTGTAAAGCTTCATCTCATCATTTGCTTGTTGTGAAAAGTTTTTTTCTTTTACATACTGTTTAGCTTTTCTTGAATAAACTTCCATATCCAAATTAGAAGCTTTCTTTTTTGCTTCGATCATTGTAATTCCTATATCCTTTGCATACTTAGCATAGAAATTATTGATTTCTAACTGAACTTCATCCATCATTCTTTGATAGATTTCTTTAATCTTCTTATCATACTCTTTTTCATCTTTAATATTCTTTAGGCGTTGTTTATCTTCTCTTAAACGCCAATATTCAGCACTATTCATCTATTGATTAAACATCCTTTTATCAACGATAGACTCTGTAGAGTTTTCATCTTCTTGCTTAATTTTTTCTTTTTCTTTTTGAACGTCTTCAACGATTGATAAAGAAGATAATTGAGTATCTTTAGAAACAACTCCTTCTAAATTTTGAGCAATTTGAGTTTCTTCAAGTACATTTGCCGGATAGTTTTGACTGAACTTGTAAGTAATATCAACCCATTTATCTTCGTGAATTGTGTTGATTGGGTTGCTGAAAATAAGTTTATATCTTCTATCCAAAGCACCAGTAAACTTTCTTTCTTTTGTCTTGGCCAAATTAGACATAGAAAGCAACTTATACTTAAGTGCTATTCCTGATGTTGTTCCAAAGTTTTCATCATTGATGTTTGGTGTCATAGACATCTGAAAAATCAATCTTTCAAGACGATTGATAAGATTTTCCTGTGAGCCATCCGCATTTGGTTTTTCAAGGAATCCTACATCAACCGTATTTGATTCTTCATCAAAATTAATGATCCTGTTATTTCTAATATGAATAATTCCGTCTTTATCAACTTTTGCACCAATGATTTTTAGATAAGCATCAGCAAAATAATCAACATCATTTGCCTTTTCACTTATTGCTTTGTTGTAGGCATTGATCATTGACCACGTACTTTCGAAAGCACTCATACGTTCAGCGTTTTCTACATATTCAGTAACTGGAACACCATCAAATCCATGAAGTGAACCTTCACCAATAAAATGCATACCACTTTTATTACTGAATTCATAAACGTAAGAATCATCGCTCAAATAACCATGCATAATACTATTTGAATCGTAGTAATATGTAACGAAAAACCTTGGCTCTGGAACGATTGAATCATCATATACGATAAATCCTTTAGTTGGTTCAATGTACCTAATACCCACCTTTGCGTCTTCATTGATAAAATACATTTCATAACATTTGCCATAGATACTGCAGTTTTTTGAAATCTCTGCATTGTTATCATCCTGATGGTTTCTCTTATCCAATTCATTAATGTAAATAGCAACCTCTTCATCCGTTGATGATACTTTAATTGGGATACCAATAAAAAAACCGTTAAACGTATCAACTATGTATTTAGCAAAGTTTACGATTATACGGTTATCTGGCTTGTATTGTGGTTTATCCTGGTACATCATAATTGGATAAACGCCTTCATATCCATCTTTTAATTTCTTATATCTTGATTTATTCAATTGCTGATGTTTAGCGATATATTTATTCAAATGTTTAATGTCCATTGTTTCATCATCAGAAATATTAAAAATTTCATCTTTTGCAATTACATCTAGTGTCTTCATTAAATACCTCCTTCCAGATCCGTGTTCAATCCTGAACCTTTTAAAATTGTATAGATAAAATACCTGATAGCATCCATTGCATGGTCATTTTGTTTGATAGGTGCATCTTCTCCTCTGGCACTTGCTTTAGGATCCCATGCATAAACAGAAAATTCCTTAATTGTATTCTTACATTTACTAAAAAACTTAATTTTGCATTGATTGAGCATTGTGCTTACCAATCTAATACCATTTGATACATCGTTCTTAGCTTTTTTAACTCTAAACCCTCTTTTCTTTAACTCAGTAATAAATGATGCTGCAGAAGGGTCTACAACAATTTGAAATATTTCTTTTCCATCAAGAAATTCAACCAAATCATCCGCATATTCACTATCAGTTTTTTGAACTTTCCTGTCACGTCCTGAATAGTAGTATTCACTAATGCAGTACCAAATGCCATCAGTTCCTTTATTCCAAAGCAAAAAGACCATGGCGTTTTGAGTACCATAGTCACAACTGACATATCTATAGTTTTTGTTATCAATCAAACAATCACAATCATCAACAATATGCTTTTCTTTATTGAACATATCGTAAATGATACCTTCAGCAACAGTCCAAAGTCCCTTGATATATCTATCATAGAAAACTCCGCTCCATTGACTTTTATATCTTTGTTTGATTCTCTCACTTAAAGAAAGATTGTCATCCATTGTGAAATGTAAATAAATGATGTTCTTTTCTTTTGCTTTATCAATCCAATTAATCTTGAACCAATGAAATGGTCCATCAGGGTTGCAGTTGAACCACCATTTTGAACCTTCAACAGAACAACGAGCAGTTGCTTGGTTCACGAATGATTCAGGCATCAAAGCCACTTCATCAAAGAAACATCCTGCAAGTGTGATACCTTGAATCAAATCTTGAGAGCTTTCATCTTTACCACCAAAGACATAAAAGTAATTGGTTACACCTTTTTTAGTAATTTCAACCATGTTATCAGCTCGATGATCTTTCAGTTTATATCCCCTCGACCAAAGCATCAGTTTTAAAATATTCAAAACATTACGTCTAAAAGAACCGATTGTTTTACCACACATTCCAAAGTTGCATTCAGTAAAATTAGACATTGCCCATATCACGTAAGAAAGAGACATTGAAACTGTCTTTCCTGATCTAATTGAACCATCTGCTATAATTCCATCTTTATCTTTTACTGGTGAATTATCAATCCACCAATTCAAGACTTTACGCTGTTTTTTACTAAAGGGTTTGAATTTGAAAACTGTTCTAATCTTCTTCATCTTCCCAATCCTCTTTTGCACTAGCGTTTAATGCTTCCAAGAAACCATCATTTCCAATATTGTTTTGTTCATTTTTATCTTTCAAGTGTTCATCCAACCATTCAAGTGCTTTTAGTGAATCTGACATTTTCACTGCTTTCCCATCCATCTCGCTTTCATCCAAGAATGCAATTTCAATATATCTTTGGACTATATCATTTGGATCAAGAAGAATCTCCTGATACATTAATTCTTTCAATCGTTGTATCTCTTTTTGTATTTTAGGTTCTTTTCTTAAATCACAAGCTTTTACCATAGCTGTAGAATACTTAGCACCATATGCCAGTTGGTATGCCTTCGTAGCGTTATGATACTTCATAAAGTAAACACAAAAGAGCTGTTGTCTTTCGTTCAGCTCTTCATTTTCAACTATCTCCTTTGCTATCTTTTTAGCGACCTTTTTGGTTGCAACCTTTGGTTTTTTTGGTTGCAACTTTTTATCCTTCCAGTAGCGACTTTTCCATGACTTGACAGCACTAACTGACACACCATATTTAGCAGCTATATCTTTGTATTTCATCCCATCCAAATAATCCTGGTATGCTAACTCGTATTTCTCTTTCAAGCCATATCACCACCTCCGTATTTTTTGTAAAATAAAAACCGCATAAATTGCGGTTTATTTTAATCATTCTCATCACTATTTTTATTATTGTTAACAGCCTTACCATAAAGAAAAGCTAAAATCAAAGTCGCAAGACTACCTATTAATACGCTTAATCCAATCACATCTTTGTCGCTCAGTACTAATACAAAACCACCAATTATCCCAGCGAATGCCAAGATGAAACCAAAAATTTGTCCTCTTCCTCTAAACTTAATTTCAAAATCAACTATCTTAGTTTGATTATCTTGCCTATGCATCGACTGTCTCTCAGCCATTTTTAAAATTCTATCCGCTGATCCAGGTAAAATTTTCTCATAATTACCTAAATGACTAGGATGTGGGATAGGTCCTGAATATTCTTCTTTTCTTGCAACAAGCTGTAATACTTTTATTTTTTGAGTTTTAGATAAATCTGATTTATCTAAAATATCATTAACTTCTCTAATATCTGCTATTTCTTGTTTTTCATTATCAATTTCAGTTTCAGTTTCACTATCTAAAACTTCTGATTGATTTTCCTTTAATGCTGTCCCCATAATTTCTCAAACTATCGCTTAAATCCTTTCCAATATTTTTCCAATCTTCACTTACTGCTTCCACATCACTTTCTAAGCTTATTTTCTTTATAACCCTATTTAATTGTAAAGGACTCACATCAAGCAATGAACCCATACCATTTATAAAAGACGAAATAGCAATATATGTTTTTCTATCTTTCATAAAATATCCTCCTTTTATATAAGTAAACTTATACACTTGTATTATATCATATTAAAATAAAAATAATACTTTTTTTATAAATATAAATTCTATGCATATTGCTACTAGATTTCAAATTGAATGTATTCTATTTTACTAAACTAATTTTTTTAATTTCACTTAAAGTACTTTAAAAAGGATTCCAAACTAAAAAGCCCCTGAAACAAGAGCTTTTCAAAGTAATACATCTTTAGAGAAAAAAATCAATCGTGAATGAATCAATACAAAGTGTCGGCATCATGGATACCTCTTTCTTTTTAAATCCACATTACTATAATAACACATATTTTATGTTCATCACATATCATTACATATCATCTTTACTAGATTTCTAATCGTGTTTGAGAATTAACCAAATCTATCTTTAATTTCATGTTGTTATCAGAAGTCCATGTTTTTAGATAGTTAACCGCATTCTCAAAGTCAGTTATCAAACAATCCCTATAGCTTGAAATATTGAAGTATTGCTTAAAATCTCTCCAAATAAAGCTAAAGAGTTGCTTTGAGAGTTCTTTGTATGCAGGAGTATCTTTACCACCTAACAAAGAAATGATTCTACTTTTGCAAATGCTTTGTAATTTTAATTGTTGTCCATGATCTATCGTTAAAGTATTTTCCAAACCATTAACTTTCACTTCCAACTTATCAACTCTTTGAGCTGTTTCTTCTTGAACTTTGACACTTAAAAGTAAAATTTCTCTATCAGTTTTTGGAATTTTTATTTGTTTTTCCATTTCTTCAAAACGATTAACATATTTAGCAGTAAAGATTACACCTTTTTCTCCAGTTAACTTGTTTGCTACCATTTCGCAGCCTTTCTTGGTTAATAGATAGCAATCATACGTTTTATTATTATTTTCAACCTTATAACTGCTTGGAACAAAGAAATCTTGAGAGCGCAATTTTGCGCTTTCTAAAATTTGTTGATAATTTCTTATCTTTTTTAATAAATCTTTATGTTGAATACCAACCATTTCAGCAACTTCTCTACTGTCGATTGTTTCAATTGCTGATGTGTTCATTAATTGATTATCCATTGTAAGCACGACCTTTCTTTTGTGCTTTTACCCCTTGAGCATAACCCAAGACAAAAGAATCTAACATTGCATCAACTTTACTAATATTTTTTTCATAAAGTGTTCTAATATCTTTCATAGTCATATCATAGTTGGGATTAATTTTCCCTCTTGTTTTATCAATTGTTTTTAATGTGTTTAATCTTCCCATTGTTTTTTACCTTCCTTTTCCTCTTTTAATTGAATTTCTAGGCAAACAATGTTAAAATACATTCGCCTAGATGGTGACATTCGTTAGTCCGTCAAAACTATTCACGAATGTCTTTTTTTGTTTGTAAATCTTTTTTGATTAGATTTGTTACATAACTTTTAACAGTTCCATTAGAGTTAATAGCTAGTATTTTCAATTGTTTTGCTAATTCATCATCTAATTCAACAGTCACTCTTTTCATTTTTTTCACCTCCACTAATTCAATTTTGAACTACAACACAATTATATTTGTTCATTTTTGAATTGTCAACATTCAAATTTGAATTATTGTTATTTTTTTTATTCTATTGTAAAATAATAATATGAAAGAGGTGATAATAATGAATGATATTTTTGTAGAAAGGCTTTCTAAAATAATGAAAGAAAGGGGAATAAATCAAAAAGAATTATCTTCACTTACAGGAATTAGTAGATCAGCTATTAGTCAATATCTTTCAGGAAAATTCATTCCAAAGGCAAAATACATTGAAATCATTGCAGAAGTACTAGATGTTGATGAAGAATGGCTTGTTGGCAATACTGAAGAAATGGCATCTTTCAATAACAATAGCCATCGTACTATTCATTTCATACCTTTTAACACTTTGAAAAATACTTCTTCAGACAGTGATTATCAAGAAATAGCCTCTATATTTTATCATCTTCAAAAAGATCAAAAACAAAAATTATATGTTCAATTAATAAATAATCTATTATGTTTTAACACGAAAGGTCTTGAAAAAATATCCGACTATATGAATGACTTATTACAAATAGATGCGTATATTTCTAAAGACTCCCACTCTAATGAGTAGGAGTTTTTTTATATTTCAATCATTTCTAAACCCTTTTCATAGTACCTATAGATTTGAGAATAGCTAAAACTCATATAATCAGGAATTTGAGATAAAGGAATGAACTCTAGGAAACGGTATTCTAACACAAATCTTGCTTTATCATCTTTTACGCCTTTAACACATTCTTCAATACTCTTTAATTCTTTCTCTAATAGCGTTTTTTCTTCGATATAGGAGCATAAAGACTTTTTAGGACTATTTATACTCGGTGTGTACTTTATCGCTTGTATACCCTGTATTTGATTTTTTACAAATTCTAATCTTTCTTTTTTATCCTTGTAAGATTTTAAATACTCTATTTTTTCTTTAGAATTCATTTCTAAACCTCCTGCTTTTATTTTTCTTAACTTTTCTTAATCATTCATCAAAACCTATTCCCAATGTAATCGAACAAGCTCGGTTGATCTTTGCACATTCTCAATGAGCAACGTTTCTTGTTTTGGTTGTAGTATTTACAGGTTGGACATTTCTTACGATCTACTGGCTTTGCAATATCTTCTTTTCTCATTTGGAATCACCTTCATTTACTGGACAGTGTTCCAAATCCCAGTCTGTAGGAATTTTGCTCATACATTTGCATACGGGGTCTAGCTTACAGTTTTTGCATTCATCTTCTCCATGAGAGTAACAGTAATTTTTAAGAACCTGTAATGAGATGTACTCATTGATGTTAGTTGTTTTAATCATTCCAATTCCTCCAATCGAATATATATACCTGGTATTTCCGCCCAGAACTTTTCAATCAGCTCACTGGCCACTCTGGAATCATTCACATAGAACCCCAACTTCTCCATGATGTCTTTCAATGACTTGTTTAGATCATCCGTATCAGGCTTGGTATGTTTGTACTCTCCATCATGATGTTTACCAGCAATTGGAAAGCACCACCTGACAATTAATCTTAAAGGCCCATCAAAAGGCTTATCAGGAATATGCGGTATCAAATGAGCTTTGAGTTTTTCCTTTGCAGTTTTAAGTTCTGGTGGATCATAAAACTTTTTAGTACCCATGTTTACCTTGTGCTGTTGAGCAGTTGTTGTAGGTGGAATCATAGGCATAAAAAATTCAATTTTTCTTTTTTTGTTTTTCTCCATTTTTTAACTAGGGTGCTCTAGGTTTGGTGCCCTCTAGCGTGCGGGGTGAGTAGTCGTCGTGCGTAAGCTGTCGCACGACTCTTACCTCCGCGTTAGAGGGGGTGCGACCAAATATTTATATATATTTATATATATAGGTCCGTCGCACCCACCCATGCGACCGTGCGATACACCATGGTTCGTCGCACCCTTTAATCATCCTTTCTTTTGATGTATCTTTTGCCATCTTCACCATAGAAAGCTTCAAAATTTTCAGCTAAATCTTCATTCCTTTTTTTACCTTTTCCTAGCCATCCAAGTAATGTTTTGGGAGCTGTATTTAACTTCTCTGCAAGCTCTTCTGCAGGTACTTCTCTACCTTCTATTTCAATGTTTGAGAACTCAATTTCAAACTGATTTACTTTCTTGTTTTTATTTTTTTCAGCCTGTTCCTGTCTCTTTTCTTTGGCCTTTTGCCATTGAGGTTTGACATCATCAGGATCAATATCTTGAAGAACTCCGTCTTGATCAACGACATGTACTGGATATTCAAAATAAAGATTTACTGGTGGAAACTTAGAGAACTCTCTCAACGTTCCTTCAATTCTCCATGCAGTAATTGATGTAGCTTTGTCCCTTGCTTCATTTACAAACGTATCCAGTTCTTTGTAGTAATCATGGCCAAGTTTGCTTTTACAGAAATCAATCATGATACTTTGAGAAAGAACATCATCTTGTGAAAGTTCATTTAACAGTTCGGGTCTGTTTGCTCTTAGATAGTCAACACAGCATTTGCAAGCACTCATATTTCTTAACTGTTTGTAATGTGCTTCATTTAGATCCAGTTCAATCAAGTCAAGCAATGCATCAGGATCACGTGCAAATACTCCTGAACCACTGGCACGATCCATACTTCTTTTCCCGCCTTGTGAACCTTTTGAATGGTGGTGGCAGTAAATAACGGATGTACCTAATTCATTACAGATCTTGTCGAACTGATTACAGAAGTTTGCCATCTGGTCCGCACTGTTTTCATCACCAGTAATGACTTTGTAAATTGGATCTATAACTACAGCTATGTAGTCTTTCTTAGATGCTCTTCTAATCAATTTAGGAGCAAGTTTATCCATAGGAATAGATTTACCCCTTAAATTCCAAATATCGATATTAGAAAGGTTATTTGGCTTAATACCGAGCGCATTATAAACATCCTTGAACCTGTGTAAACATGAAGGTCTATCCAACTCCAAATTGACATACAATATTTTTCCTTGTGCACATTTCCATCCAAACCATCTCGTGCCTTCAGCAATGGCAATACACATTTCAATAAGCGCAAACGACTTACCAGCTTTTGATGGTCCAGCAATCAGCATCTTATGTCCTTGTCTTAATATTCCATCAATCAATGGTGATGCAAGTTGTGGCATATCATTCCAGCAAGCGTCCAATGATTCAGGATCAGGCAAATCATCATTGATACTTTCAATCCATTCGTACCATTCATCCCATGACTCCTTACCAATGTTTGTATCAACAAGAAACTGCTTATGGCCATTTCTAATAACTCCTGGCATTCTTGATAGACGTGATGGATTACGATTTTGTGTATCGACATCAAGACCATTCTTTTTACAGATGTTGTAGAGGTAATCAACACGTTTACGATATTCCCTCATATCATTTGCTTCAATTCTTACGATTGCATGAAGGCTTTTACCTCCTGAATGAACTAAACATGCTATCGGTAATTCCAATTCTCTCAATACTGCATTCTGTTCAGCTATTGGCATTGAATCACTTTCTACAAGAGCATATTTAAAATCTGTTACATTTGAGTTCTTACAGCCTTTTCCATCTAACGGGTTAAATCGTATCCATGCACCCCCTTCTTTGTTGTAATCACCTAAAACAGCCCCAATATCGCCATCACATTTATTTAACTGTTGTATGAGCTTTCCTGCAGTTCTGTCCCAACATCCTTGTGTTGGCAAATGTTTTTCATCCTTAAGCCATGTCTTTGTGACATAGCCAACATTTTCAGTTGAATCAAACAGGATTTCCAAATAAGTAATAAGTTCATTTACTGGATTCCAATTATTAGGTTCTCTTACTTCTCTGCCTTCTATCCAGTTCTTATCAATAATGACCTGTTCATCTTTTTCAATAACATCATCCCAATCAAGTTCATGGCCACTTTCTTGGTTTATCATTGGTGGAACCCATCCCTGATTTCTAGCATACTGAACTATGGTTCCACCCGTTACACCAGAACCAGTAAAAGAATCCCATTTTCTGTAACATTCGTTTTTATGGTATCTTTTAGAATCACGTTGACTCCATGAATCCCAGTCACTAGCGGTATATCCTTCAAATTTAAGTGCCATACCAACACAGCACCATTCCTGATAATCAAGAAGAGAAGGATCAATATTATTCAGTATTTCTAATAAATCAGTTGTATACTCCACTTTTAATCTCCTTCTTTATATGTTGCAGGATCTATTCCATTAGGAACTCTCCACCCTGAAGCAGCTATTCTATTGATTAATTTTCTAGCCGATTCAAAAGACCATGTTCCCACTTGTTTGAATCCTTTGTTTTCTAACAGCCTAATTTGTTTAGGTGTAGCCAATCCTTCTTCTTGTCTTTTATGCAATCTGTCTAACAGCAAAGTTGCTTTTCCAGCATTGTCGACACTGTCAGGATAGATTCCATATTTTTCTAATGCCTTTATTTGTTTTTCACTTGCTGGCGCCATTTCCCATCCAAATGATGGCGTATAACTTTGTAAATCTTGGTCCATGATGCTCATTTCAAATTGCAATGGATCAACAAGCTTTCTTTTGCGTTTTCTCATTTCAGCAAGCTGTTTAGCAAGTGATTCTTCTCTTTGAGCAATGACATCACTTTGAGCTTCTTTTTCAGCATCTTCTATATCTATTGCTTCAAGCACATCTTCAGGAAGTGATGCACTTGCTTTATCTTCTAAATTCTTTGTCATCTGTTTGGCCACTTCATCGTTTTCACAAATCAAGTTGGCTGGATGACATAATTCATGGCGTTCCGTATGCCATAAAAAATCAAGTAGTAACAGATGGTCCTTGCCTTCACGTAGACGAGTACCACGACCGACCATTTGTGAGTATAAACTTCTCACTTTCGTTGGTCGCAAAACGATAATACAGTCAACACTAGGACAATCCCATCCTTCGGTTAACAGCATTGAATTACATAAGACGTTGTATTTGTCATTTTCAAAATCTTTTAATATTTCCGCACGATCTTTGCTGTCTCCATTTACTTCTGCAGCCTTAAATCCATTAGCATTTAAAATATCTCTGAACTTTTGAGAAGTTTTGACTAAAGGAAGAAAAACAACTGTCTTTCTATCTTTACAATACTTTTTCATTTCTTTTGCTATCTGTTCAAGATAAGGATCCAACGCAGTTCCTATATCACTTACCTTGAAGTCACCAGACTGAACTCCGACCCCGGACAAATCCATCTCTAACGGTAACGTAAGTGCCTTTATAGGTGTTAGATAACCTTCTTTGATAGCTTTTGGAAGTGTGTACTGATAAGCAAGACTTTCAAAGAAACTTCCTAGATTTCTCATATCTCCTCTATCAGGTGTAGCCGTTACACCTAATACCTTAGCGCTGTCAAAATATTCCAATACTCTTTGATAACCATCACTTAAACAATGATGTGCTTCATCAATAATGATCGTGTCAAAATAATCTTTTGGAAACTGTTCTAATCTCTTGGTTCTTTGTAATGTCTGTACTGAACCAACGACGATTCTAAACCAGCTTCCAATACATGTTTCTTTTGCTTTTTCCATAGCACATTTAAGTCCTGTTGACTTAGCAATCTTGTCACTTGCCTGTTCAAGCAGTTCCCCTCTATGTGCCATAATAAGAACTCTATCCCCAATTTTTACGCAGTCTTTGGCAACCTCAGCAAAGACGATTGTTTTTCCACAACCAGTAGGCAAAACAAGGAGAGTCTTTTGAACTCCCTTGTTCCATTCTTCAAATATAGAATCATGTGCCTCTTGTTGATAAGGTCTTAACTGCATTAGAATTGTCCTGGATTATAGTTAGGTGTTGCTTGTGGTGTAACTGGCATTTCATCTTTTGGATAGAATTTTTTAATTTCATTGTATTCATTGCCGTTGTAAATTTTTGTACCAATCTTACAGCGTCCTGTTGAACCAGGAACCATTGGCCAGTTCATCTTTAATGGTTCTCCTTTTTTCTTTTGTCCAATTCCTCTAAAGAAGGCACTTAAGATTCTTTCGACTTTTGAATGTAAAAATAATTTATGTTTGATGATGACTTCTTTACCGTTATAGTTGATAGCAATATCTACAGTTACCTGATTGCATGGTGGCATTTTTTCAGAACCATTAAATCTGGTTCTATCATATCCTTTAACTACAAAGTTATAATCATCAGGTGGTAAAATAATATATTCATCATCTTCTTCGATGACACCATCCCAATCTAATTCATGACCTTCCATCATTCCGTTATTCATCCCGTTGTTATATGCATCCATTTAATTATCCTCCTAAAATGCTCTGATATTTTCGTTAATAATTTTTAATACTTGTGGCCAAGCACCTATTAATACTCCATTGATAAAGTTTGGATCATAATTATCAATTGGTGTGTCTTCAGGATAATATCCTTTGAAGCTGACCGCTTTTCTAACTTCTTCTTCAGTTACAAGATTTTGATCCATTAAATCCTTCAATGGTTTTGGAATCGTACTTTGTACAGTTTGTTGTACTGAAGCTGCATTTACAGTAGGTACTGCTTCTTGAATTCCAACTGTTTGTAATTCCTTATCTACTTTGATTTCCTCAACTTTTGGTTCTTCTCGAGAAACTTGAGGAACAGCATTCATAACAGGTACTGTATTTACTGTTGGTGCAGGTGTAACATTCTCACTTAATTGATGAGCAAATAAATGAGCAATTGCTCCAAAATCAAGTGGCAGTTCTTCAGGTAATCCATCCCTATTCTTTGCGTCCCAGCAAGGGTGATGTGATGTATACATGACACGTTGACCACCTTGTGCCTTATGCTTTTTACCTTTATCATCTACAGCCACGCTGAATGTTTTGTAGTTTGCAAATAAGACCATGTCTGCCCATTCTTTAGTAAGTGGTGCAGTTTGTGCTGTTGTTTTCTTTCCAAGCTTTAATTCATAACGATCGTAAGCACCCATTTCATTAGGCTGTTCAAATTTACGAATAGTCGCATGAGCTGTTAAAAGGACATTGATATTGGCCACATCTACGACATCTTGGAGAAGATTAAGAAATCTTCCCCATTCTTCAGCAATATAGGTATAACCTGTACCATATCCAAATTCTTCTACACCTGATTTACCATGTTTTGCGCAGATAGCTTCCGTACATAATCTTTCAGCCCAGTCGGCAGTATCGATAACTAGTGTTTTACAGTTTCTTTTTTGAATGACCGATTGAACTTCCGCAATCAGCATTTGCCAGCTCGTTGGCTTTGGTAATCTTCTTACATCATATTTTTTAGTAGATCCTTCAGTATCAATAAATAAAGGATCTGGAAATTTCATTGCAAAAGTTGTTTTACCAATTCCTTCAGGACCATAGAAAACAACTTTTTGTGCTCCGTTTATTACTCCTTCAGTAATTTCAAAATCCATTAGAATTCACCTGCTTTCCATGTTGGTTGAGTATTTACTGGTTGAGCGGATTGAGAAGAGACATTTTCTTTTACATAGCCATCTTCAATGATTACTGAACATTCATCACCAGTAGATACTCTTGTTGCAATAGCTTGCAGTCCTTCTTGTTCAAGCCATGTATTGAACTCTGTTAGAGTTCTTAAATCCATTTGTTCTAGCTTGTCTAATAAGACAAAACCGCAATCAGGATTTAATTTACGAACGATAGCAGTAGAAACTCTTAATTGGTCACTTCCGCTCATGCTGTCCCATTTCTTTCCTTTGTAAGTCAATTCATTGTCTTCAATACTTAATTCAGGCAATGGTAAATCCGCATTGTTCAATAAGTCATATTTTTGTTTACGTACATCTTCAATTTGATTTGTAAGGTTGTCATATTGTGACTTATATCCTTTTGCTTCTTCTTCAGCTTTTTCCTTATCAAGATTTGCTCTAACCTTACGATTTGTTTCTTCAATTTCAGCTAGGTTCTTTTCTAGTTCATCAGTTGATTGATCCAATAAATCTAAAGCATCTGTTTTGGCCACGCTTAAATCATATGTAGCCTTGTTCAATTCCTCTTTCTTTTGATTTAGCATTTGTTCATAGCGAACTACTTCATCAGTTAAGGTTTTAACCTGATACTCATATTGAGTGACCTTTTCTCTTTTTCTTTGGTTCTCACCATTTTGAGCAAGAATAGCCTGTTGCTGATTGATTAAATCTTGAGGACTTACCAAATCCTTAGGTGCATCTTCAAAGAACGGTTGTTCCTTAGCAAACTTAGTTTTTTGATCAGCAATGCGACCTACTGTCAATCTTTCCTGATAAAGATCATTTTCTTGTTTTTGATAAACAGCTAATTGATCTCCAACTCCGATGATATTTAAAAGAACTTCCGCCTTTTCCTTGTTTGTCTTGTTCATGAATTTTGGTAAATCCAACGCAAGCTGTTCAATAAAAGAATTCAACAAGTTTTGTCCTGCTTTCTTACCGCTAGGATCAGTAACTTTTAAAGAACTGTTCTTTCCTTTTCTTTCAACGATAATTCCATTGCTTAATGTAACTTTTAAAACTGGTGGAATAGTTGAGCCTTCTCTTGCAGCGTTGCTAGGCTTGTTTTTATCTCCACCTAAAGCCCATGCGATACTGTCAAGTACCGAAGTCTTACCTTGGTTATTGTCCCCACCAATAATAGTCAATCCATTTTGTGTTGGATCAATCTTAACTGCTTTGATTCTTTTAACGTTTTCTAACTCCAATGCATTAATCTTCACTGACATCTTTACTTTCCCCTTTGTCTCTTTCTTCAATTTTATTTTCAATAAGTTTTATTAATGTACCCGTACATTTTTCGAACTCATTTATTGCTGATTCATAAATATCCTTTACTTGTTTTTCTGAAATACCGTATGCTTCACTTAAGAAATCACTTCCGCTAATTCCTAATCCTGCATCCATTTCAATAATAAGATTGCCATCTTCATCATAGTGAGCTGTTGAAAGCAATCTGATAACGTTTAATTTAGGCTTTCCTTCAGGTTCAAAATTTAAATCTTTTCCACTGATTTTTACTACTTCAATATCTTTTGCACCCGCATCTTTAGCGGCTTGAATAATACTTTCTAGAAATTTATCCATTTTTATTTCTCCCTTTTGATGTATATTTCTACTTGATATCTTTCTTGTTTTGGATATTCACTAAAGATATCAATTTTGTTTCCTTTGATAGCTCCTCCGCAGTCTTGAGCTAGATATTCTTTTCCATCTATCAAAACTGTAGAACCATAAGGAATGATTGAAGGATCTACCGCAATGGTTTTACCTTCCTGTGCAATTACACCTGTAGAAGTTAAACTTCCGTAGATGTCTTCTCCTGGCCAATAGTACGTTATGGTAAACTGGCCAAGTGCTTTTCATTTAGAAAGTTCATCAACCTGTTCTTGCAGTTGATTTCTTTCTACCTGGATACATTCATACATAGCTTTGTACTGAACATATTCACTTAATTGGTTTTGAGTTTCTTTCAACTCTTGCTTATATAACTCCATTTGTTTGCTTTGTTCTTCATAAGCAGCTTGGATTGAATATGCTTTCGCAAACCCAACACCGCTTAAAATGATTGCTACTACAAATGCAAGTCCTAATGTGATTACACCTTTTCTTGATAATTTCATATTTGCAATTCCTCCCGAATTTGTTTATAATTTATGTGCTATGTTGTGTGTCCTTTTTTCAAGGGCACTTTTTTCATTTAAAGAATTAAGCAATGCAATAATCAATTGCTCACTAGGACTTCTGCTGAACTTATTCATGTAGTCCTCAAATGCTTTTCTTGGAATGTGTACGTTTCTTCTTTTGTTAGCTATCGCAACACTTCCTGGAAAGCATCCTTGTTGAATTGCATTGATAATGAATTCTCTACTCTTATGGGTAATCTTCATAACTTCTTCAACTGAGATGTTATTTTCATCCATGATCTATCCCTCCTTTCTATGAAAAAGCCAATTCACTTATTTCATCTGACAACTCAGCAAATTCAACACTTGAAATCAAGCCCAACATACAGGCATCTTCAATAATTGCTTGTAATCTAATGTATTGATCAGAAACATGTGAGTATTCACTTTCAAATTTAGCCATCTTTAAAATAACTTCTTTTACTAAACAATTTTTAAATTCTTCTTTAGCTTTTTCTTTACGTTTAACAAGCTTTTTTAAATACTCTTTTTCATTTTTGATTTTGAGTTTAATAATCTCCACTTGGTCTTTTTGTTCCATAATTTTTTCTCCTTCCTACTACTGACCATCAAGGAATCAACCTCTATTACAAAATGAAAACTTCACATATTGTATTAAAAAAGAAATTTGTTATTAATTTGGTGTTTCTATGATCATCAACTTTAGGAATCTAATAAAACAGGCTTTGCTAGAGATTGATTCCTGGATGATCAGTAATTTATTTAATTGTTTTCGACATCTTTCATCTCTTTCTTTATAATTAAGTTATCGGTACAGCAATATCGAAATTTAATTAGAAAGCGAGGTGAAACATATGGCAAATGATTTTTTATGTCCTTACTGCAACCATATCGCTGAACTTAACGATTCAACTTTTGTAGAAATTAGGCCATCATTTGAATTTCCATGGAAAAACTATTTTCCACCTAAAGATAGTGAAATAACTCTTGGTATTTTTAAATGTCCACATTGTCATGAATACACCATTCGTGCACAAGGAACTGGTTCTAAAGTGAAAACAAATTTAGTTAATATAAGACCTAATACTTTAGCAAAACAGTTTCCTGATTACATTCCAAAAGCTATCAGACAAGACTATGAAGAAGCTTACTCTATCGTCAATTTAAGTCCTAAAGCATCTGCAACCTTATCTAGACGCTGCTTACAAGGAATGATTAGAGATTTTTGGAAAATCAAACCATCAACACTATTTAAAGAAATTGGTGAGCTTGAACATAAAATTCCTGTAATGCAATGGAAAGTTCTTGATGGAATAAGAAAAGTTGGCAATATTGGTGCTCACATGGAAAAAGATATAAATGTAATAGTTGATATTGATCCAGGCGAAGCAGAAAAACTTCTTAAAGTAATTGAAAAACTTATGAACGATTGGTATGTAGAACGTCATGAAACCGAATTGCTTTACGGTGATATAATTGCAATATCTGATGAAAAAGCCAAAGCTAAGAAAGAGTAATTAAATTTGCTCTTTTTCTTTTTGTGAATCTTTATCAAATAGAAAATGATAATTGCCTTCTCTATCTTTTTCGTAATAAAGTTCGACCAATCTACACACATCTTCTTTAGTTCCTTTACCTCTTAAAACAGTTACAACCAACAATGTTCTTTCTTCAACATTGTCTACCCTTTCACATTTTTGTTCTTGCATTTCTCATCACCACCTTTTTTGATGTTTTCAATCAAGAAAGAAATACAAAAGTTGAATAAAGTATCCAAATAACAGTTGCATACCATTTATAGAACCAATTATCAGGTTCTATTTTTTTCATTACTTTTAAGCAAATTAAATATGCGATTGTAAAAGTGATAAAATATATTACTCTCATCTAATTCTCTCTTCCTAATCTACGTTTTGTAGATTTGATTCTAAAAAAATAATATCATTTACAGAAACATTTAAAATTGTTGCTAGCTTATCAGCTTCTTCCATGGTGATATTTTGAGGTTTTTCTTCCATTCTTGCATAAGTATTTCTATGACAACCTAACTTATTTGCCATATATTCTTGTGAATAGCCTCTTGCTCTTCTAATTTCATCAAGTTTCATTCGTGAACTCATATTGTCACCTCCTCTTTACGCATTTTATTTTATCCTACATTTTGTAGAATGTCAATAAAAATATGCAATTTGTAGAATTACTTTTATGATTTGCTTTATTTATTCTACATTTTGCATTATAATAGTAGCGAAAAGAGGTGTTATAAATGAAAACACAATTTGGTACGATTGTAAAACAATTACGTGAAAGAAAAGGAATGGACCAAAAACAACTAGGTGAAATTGTTGGTGTGAGTGATAAAACAGTTTCGTCTTGGGAGATTAATAGAACGGAGCCAAAAATGGGAATCGTTCAGCAACTTGCTGATTACTTTGGCGTTTCTACAGATTATTTAATAAAAGGTAATCAAGATGATGCCATATATAAAAAAGCTAGTATTGATTATACCAGTGTCCCTTTATACGAAGATGTGTGCTGTGGAAATGGTGGATTCGTAGATGAAAATATAATTGACATGATTCCAGTACCTAGTAAAGGATTGAATCCACGTGCTGAATATTTTGCTCAATATGCCAAAGGCGAGAGTATGAAAGATGCTGGTATTAATGATGGAGATCTTCTTATTTTTGAAAGAACGGATAAAGTTGATGATGGAGTTATTGGATGTTTTTGTAATGAAGACAATGTTGCTACATGCAAAAAATATAAAGAGCTTAATGGGATAGTAATGTTACAACCTATGAACATTGAATTTGAACCAATTATTATTGATCCATTAAAAGATAACTTCAGGTGTTTAGGTAGATTAAAGAAAGTCATAAAAGATTTTGATTGGGAGGATTAAACCAATGGGATTTTTCAATTTATTTAAAAATAATTCAAAAAAATCGACAGTTTCTCAATTATCTAGACAATCTAAATATACTAAAATAAATTATTTAATAGATACAAATCTTTCTGAATATGATAATCGACTTAATTTTATAGCTGCTGGTGGAACACAAAAAGAATGGGAAGAATTAAAAAGAAGGAATAATTTGAAGTTTAAAATTTCAGAGACAGAGAAGTTTGAAAATTATCAACGTAAATTAGAACCTGTATCTAACAGGTATTACAATCAAATGAATAATGAAATAAAACCAGGCTGGTCCCTATTATATCAAAGTAAGGATTATACTGGTGAATTTGCTAAAAAATATGAACAACTATGTATTGAGAATATAAAGCTCTTTAAACAGATGGTTATTATTGAAAAAAGAAACAATGATTACACCTCTAAAAGAGTTCCTGCTTACGAACGACTAGCAATGCTCTACGAAAGACAGAAACGCTTTGATAAAGCAATAGAGGTTTGTAATGATGCTATTAAGAATGATGCATCCTTCGAAGTTATGTTAAAAAGAAAAGACAGACTGTTGAAGAAACCTAAATCATCAGTTGCAACAACCAAAAGTGTTTCAAATCCAAAGAGTGATAGCAATCAGAACAAACGAAAAAACTTAAATTCTAATTACATAGATGAATTACAAAAATTAATTATACAATCAAGTAAAATATTTGATGATTAAACAAAAAAAGGAGATGTATCTATGAACGTTTTAGAAAAAATGGTAAAAAATAAACGTTTACCTGTATTATTTATCGGCTCTGGTATTCCTAAACGTTATTTAAAAAACTTTCCAAGTTGGGATGAACTTTTAAATGAATCATTTTCAAAAGTAAATAGTGATCCATTTTATATTGGCAGATATAAAGAAAAATTCAAACGCGAGGGTTTATCAAATTTCGATCAATATAAAGAATTAGGCACTATTATCGAAAGTGATTTCAACGAAGCATTTTATAATAGAGAAATTTCATTTGGTAAAACAAAAAATCCAAGTTGGGCAAAAAGAGGGATTTCTCCATACAAAATGTATATAAGACATAGACTTAAAAATTTAAGACTAAATAATACTTCACCTATTATAAAAAAAGAACTTCAAGAAATGGCATTATTAAAAAACAAAGTATCTGCAGTTATAACTACAAACTATGATAATTTTATTGAAAAGTATATTCTAGATGAACATTATACAGTTTTTACAAGACAACATGAAATGTTTTCTAAAGATTCTTATAATGTTTCAGAATTATATAAAATCCATGGTTCTATCAATGATGCCAGCACTATAATCATTACAAAAGATGATTATGCTCAATTTAATGAAAGTAGAAAATTATTTATTGCAAAGATGTTAACTTTATTCACAGAATCTCCAATCATTTTCTTAGGATATTCATTCACAGATGAAAACATAAGACAAATTGTTGTTGATTTTCTTAACTGTTTAACTCCTGAACAACTTAATACAATTAGTGATAATTTTATATTTATTACATACAAAAAAGGCGAAAAAAATCTAGAAGAAATTAAAAGAACTATTGTTACTGAAAAAGGTGAAAATATCCCTATCACTGAAATAGCTACTGATAACTTTTTAAAAGTATATCAAACAATAAATCAATTAGTTCCTGGTATGACACCAAAAAATATAAGAGACACTCAAAGATTGGTAAAAAGAATTGTTAACAATACAATCATCAGTGGTGATCCATCCAATGTGATTTTCGGTATTGATGAAATTCCAGATGATATTTCAGATAAAAATATTGCTATTGCTATCGGTAACAAAGAAGATATGATAAATCAATATGGATACAGTCTCGTTAAAGATGAAGAAATTCTAGAAGACATTATATTCAATAATAAAAAATTTGATGCAAAAAATATGTGTAAAGAAAGATTTAAATCACTTTATTTGAATAGATTGATGCCTGTGTATAAATACATAAAGA
>OLNN01000364.1_pt1 | contig 49721 bp, 62 predicted proteins | sample 1672141 | NCBI WGS metagenome assembly OLNN01 (sample SAMEA3136652, study PRJEB25190) | human gut metagenome | biome: human gut; feature: human-associated habitat; material: faeces | place: Austria | collected 2013
TTTTAATTTTCCGTTTCTGACAGCGGAAAGCTGTTTTTTTCCTGCCAGGATATACATGGAAAGCTCCCTGAAATAAAGGAGATTCTGTTCATACATCTTATCCATCAACGCAGAATCCTTCAGAAGGCGTACCTGATGCTTCTGAAGCACGTCTGTGATCCGTTCTACATTTGCCTCTGCCTTGTCATACTTGTTTTTCAGATTTTCAATTTTATTTGCCTGTTTTTTAAAAAATCCGAAAAATCCCTTTTCTTCTTCCGTATCAAAATCCTTCAGCTGACTTACCACGTCTGTGAGAAGTTCCCCCACTTCCCCAAGATCCTGAGTTCTTACATTTTTCAGCGCCTCATCCGAAAAATCCGCCATTTTTTTCTGGGTTCCGGATCCGTACTGAAGAATCTGCGCCGTATTTTCCACATCAATCTTTTCTGCAAAGGAATCCACCATCTTCTGTTCCTCAGAAGTCAGTTCCATCCGGGCCATTTCCTTCTGTACCGGATCCATATCCGGAGTCTCCTCCATAAGAGCGGCAGGATTTTCCGGCTGTTCCGGAGCTTCCGGTTCCAGCTGCGGCTCCAGTGTGAGAAAAGGCATTGACGCTTCTGTTTTGTTTAATTCTTCGCTCATTTTGTTCTCCTTTATGATCAATGCTGTATTTTAAAATCACTGTCCTTCAGCCCTTCCTGGGCAAGTAACGTATGAAGAACGGAAATATCACTGGAAACATCCCAGGCTGTATCCTGAAAAACAGAATCCAGAAGTTTTGCAAAAGCATCGTTCAGAGTATCCAGAGTATCTTCGATCTCTTTTTTGGAGGAACGGATGGTTTCTCCCTGAACAGGCTGACTGTCCATATCCTCATAAGCCTCCAGAAGCTTTACGGTCATGGGCAGATAATAATCCATCATCCGCTTCAGATCCGGAATGATCTCCGGATGAGCCTTGGCCCTCTGAAAAATCTGATCCACGATTTTTTCCATTTTAAAGATCTTGGCAGAAATTTCCTCCCCCGGAATGGCATCGTTGCTTTTTCTCAGTCTGTCCAGATAATTCCTTCCCTTTTCAAGCACCTCTTTTACCTCAGAGGAAAGCTCTGACTCCTCCTGTGCGCGGAGAGCCTCCTGTTTCTTTTTTTCCTCCAGGGCTTTTTCCATTTCCTGATACTGGCAAAAGGTTTCCCGGCTGGTGATCAGACAGGTTTCGCTGCCGTCAAAACAGCCTTCCGTAAACCAGCCCTTTCCGATCATTTTTTTCAGATCTTTTTTTACAAATTTCACAGGCTTTCCGACTGCCTGCGCAAGCTTTGTAAGATCACAGTAGGTTCTTTTTCCCAGAGTTTTTTGATATTTTTTGAATCTCCTGATTTTCCCCAGTCCAAGGATGCCTGTTCCCAGCATAAAGGCACCTGCCGCCATTCCCGCCAGCATAACTGCCACTGCTCCGCTGCTTCCGAAATCTGTCAGAAGCCGGACTATCTGGACTGCCAGAAATCCACATGCCATACTTCCTGTAAGAATTCCTCCAAATACAGCCAGGAGAATACTTCTCACTTTCTCTCCGGTCGGCTTCATATAAAGCGTCTGAAGCTTCCCACCCTTGACTGTGCTTCCCGATTCCCGGTCACTGCGCTGATCAGCCTGCGGCTTCTCCCTGGTTTTTCCCATTTCCGGATGCTCTTTTTTATACTGATCCAGGGTTTTATTTACCATCTGTGTCACTGACTGGCTCATTTCCTGAAAATCTTTAGATTTTACAGCCTTTTCGATGATGTTCTGAACCTGCTGTATTTTATCTTCCACAACAGAAAAATCAAAATCCTGACTGTTGTTTTTTTGATTTTTTTCCATATTCTGTCTCCATCAGACTGCTTCTGCTTTTTGGGATCTGCTCCCGTGCAGACTGTATATTTATTATAGCGAAGTACCGGTCAAAATACAAGTTTTCATTGAAGTTCACCGGCAAAAGTGCTACACTGATTATATCTCACAGTAACGTGGCAAAGTATTTAAAAGGCTGTTGTCACAGGATAACAGGAGGATGATATTATGGAAAAAAAGAACATTGACTGGGGAAATCTGGGTTTTGGCTATGTCCAGACTGATTATCGCTTTGTCTCAGACTTTAAAAACGGTTCCTGGGACGAAGGAAAGCTGACAGAAGACGCAACTGTTGTGATCAATGAATGTGCCGGCGTTCTTCAGTATGCTCAGACTGTTTTTGAGGGAATGAAAGCATACACAACAGAAGACGGACGGATCGTAACCTTCCGCCCTGACCTGAATGCAGAACGTATGGAAAACTCTGCAAAACGACTGGAAATGCCGGTATTTCCAAAAGACCGGTTCATTCAGGCCGTTGTGGACACCGTAAAGGCCAACGCCGCTTATGTTCCGCCTTTTGGTTCCGGAGCTACCCTTTATATCCGTCCCTATATGTTTGGGACAAATCCGGTCATCGGTGTAAAACCTGCTGACGAATATCAGTTCCGGGTATTTACCACCCCGGTTGGCCCATACTTCAAGGGAGGCGTAAAGCCTCTTACTATCCGTGTCACAGATTTTGACCGGGCTGCTCCTCATGGTACAGGTCATATCAAGGCCGGACTGAATTATGCTATGAGTATGCATGCGATCATGGACGCTCACCGCCAGGGCTACGACGAAAACATGTACCTGGATGCAGCTACCAGAACAAAGGTAGAGGAGACCGGCGGCGCCAACTTCCTTTTTGTTACAAAAGACGGAAAAGTGGTTACTCCGAAATCCGACAGTATCCTGCCTTCCATTCCCCGCCGTTCTCTTATCTATGTAGCTCAGCACTGCCTTGGTCTGGAAGCAGAGGAACGCGAGGTTACACTGGAGGAGGTAAAAGATTTTGCAGAGTGCGGCCTTTGCGGTACTGCAGCTGTTATTTCTCCTGTAGGAAAAATCGTGGACCACGGAAAAGAAATCTGCTTCCCCTCCGGCATGACAGAGATGGGGCCTGTAACCAAAAAGCTTTATGAAGCTCTTACCGGTATCCAGATGGGACGTCTGGAAGCTCCGGAAGGCTGGCTTCAGGTAATCGAATAATAACTTCCAAAAAGTCAAACGCTGCAGAAAATATAGGCTCTGCAGCGTTTTCTTTTCCGGAACATGTCTGTTCCTGTGTCCTATTTTTATTTTACTCTTTCGTATTTCACAAACTCATATTCCAGATCAAAATAAGTCTGCTCTTCGCTTCTGGCTGTGATCTCCCATTCCGGAGACTCGTCCAGATTTGGGAAATAACGATCTGCCTCATATCCAAAGTCGATCTTTGTCACATGAGCTGTGTCACAATAGGGAAGAAGCTGTTTGTATACGCTGTCTCCGCCCACGCAGTAAACCTGATCGGACGGATATTTTTTTATTTCTTCCAGAAGCTCTTCGATGCTGTGAACCACAGTTGCATCCTTTGCCTTAAAGTCTTTATTTGTGGTAAGGATAATGTTGGTTCTGTTTTTCAGAGGAAGTCCTCCTGGAAATGTTTCCAGTGTTTTTCTTCCCAGTACGATCACCTTTCCGGTTGTCTCCTGACGAAACATTTTCATATCTGCCGGAATGGCTACAAGAAGCTTGTTGTCCTTTCCGATGGCCCAGTTTTTGTCAACTGCTACAATGATATTCATGGTATTTTTCCTTTCTGTTTTTAGATTGCAATAGGAATATTTTTTATCTGTGGCCAGGTCTGATAATTTTCCACAATCAGATCATCCACTGTAAAATCATAAAAGTCCTTAATCTCCGGATTCAGTCTCACAGAAGGCGCCGGATACGGGGTTCTGCTGATCAGCTCTTTTATTACCGGAATGTGCCTGTCATAAATATGACAGTCTGAGATCACATGAACAAGCTCTCCTGCCTCCATGTCGCACACCTGGGCAAACATCATAAGAAGAATGGAATACTGGCACACGTTCCAGTTGTTTGCTGCCAGAATATCCTGAGATCTCTGATTCAGGATCGCATTTAAAGTCAGCTTGTCTTTTCCCGGTTCCTTTGTCACATTAAAGGTCATGGAATATGCGCAGGGATAAAGATTCATTTCATGAAGATCCTGATGCACATAAATATTCGTCATGATCCTGCGGCTGTAAGGATTGTGTTTCAGGTCATAGAGAACACGGTCTACCTGATCCATCATTCCTTCTTTATATTCATGTTTCACCTGCATCTGATATCCGTAGGCCTTACCGATAGAGCCTGTCTCATCTGCCCAGCTGTCCCAGATATGACTATTCAGGTCATGAATGTTATTTGACTTTTTCTGCCAGATCCAGAGGATCTCATCCATTGCGCTTTTCAGTGCGGTCTTACGAAGAGTCAGAGCCGGAAATTCCTTTCTGAGATCATACCGGTTTACCACTCCGAATTTTTTTATTGTATAAGCAGGCGTTCCGTCCTCCCATACCGGACGTACCTTTTCCCCCTCTGTGCTGGTGCCGTTTTCAATCACATCTCTGCACATATTAATAAATATTGTATCTGCAACACTCATGTCCGCGCCTCCTTTTTGCTTTTGTTTCCTGGGCCTTTCCGGAAAATCTGCTGCTTCAAAAGTCGTTTTCCCGGCAGGCCGGACTCTGCCTGTTATTATACCATACCAGAGCCGTGATTGCCAGAGTGCTTTACAAACCAATGCCGCCGTGCTATATTAAAACTCATGAAAAAAATACTCATAACACTTTTAAAACCACTTTCGTTTCTGCCAGCGCTGCTGATGATGTATATTATTTTTTCATTTTCAGCCCAGACCGGGGAGGTGTCCGGGAATCTCAGCTACAGAATCAGCTACCAGATCGTAGAAACCAAAAACGAACTTCTCAATACCGGAAAAAGCTATGAAGAGCTTGCATACGAGGCAGAGCAGATTCATTACTACGTCCGCAAGGTCGCACACATGACAGAATACTGCCTGCTTGCCGTTGCTGTTTCTTTTCCATTTTATGTATATCGCATCAGAGGACTGCGGCTGTTCCTTCTTGCCGGGATCATCTGTGTGGGATTTGCCGGGCTGGATGAATATCATCAGTCCTTTGTGGCCGGCCGTTCTCCCGAGATCCGGGACGTAGGCTTTGACAGCCTGGGCGCTCTGATCGGGATCCTTCTGGTTCAGCTTTTTTGCTGGTCCACCCTCCACGCGCCTTCTTCCGGAAACAAAAAGCGCCGTAAAAGGCGGTAACACACAGACCGGGGGAACATGGATTTTCATGTTCCCCCGGCCTTTTTACAATATTCTGATTTCTCCCGGAGCTTATTCCTGATCTTCGTCCTTATCTTTCTCCTCTTCTGTATCAGAATTCTGCGCTTCCTGCGCCTCTTTCTCCGCTACATTTCCCGCCAGTTTCGCACGCTCTGCAATGGTCATTCTCTAAGGCTCCTGAACCGGCTCAACAGGATGTTCCTTTTCCTCTTCCGCCGCTGCAGCCTTTTTGGCATCGCTTCTCTGTTTCGCAGTCTTTGCTGCCACAAAAAGCATTCCTGCGCCAATGATCAGAAAAGCAGCTCCCGCGATGAAGAATCCCCAGCTTGCTCCCTCTTCGCCTTTCAGCACGTTTGCGCAGAGCTTATAGCCTGTATAGAGAAGGTATACTCCGGCAAGAAGCAGAAGGCCGAAATTTGCCGCAGGTCTTTCCTGTTTTTTAGGTTCTGAATCTGCTGAAGCATTCTCGCTGTTTTCAGATGTCTGAATCTCAGTTTCTTCTTTTACCTCTGTATCAGCAGACGTTTCCAGTTCTTCATTTCTTTCTTCCATATAAATGTCCCTTTCGTATGTTTTTTCATTTTCCTGCATTTATGTTTTCCGTTACAGATCTTAAAGCTTCCGTGTATCTGTCAGAGATGTACTGTCCAGCCTTCTGTATCCTGCGCCTCTTCCTCTGACAGCTTCTCTTCAGCTGACTGCTCTTCTGTTTCCGATACCGGTTCTTCCTTCTTCAGACGTCCGTAGATCCGGTTCAGTTCTCCCATTGTATAAATGGTAATGTCAGAAAGCTGTCCCTTTCGCATTCTCCATCTCCAGTTCAGCCCCAGGGTTGCAGGCGCATTCAGTCTTGCTTCGTTTCCCAGGCACAGATAGTCCTGAACAGGAATCACAGCCAGATCTGCCACACTGGCCAGGGCTGTGCGGATCAGTCCCCACACGCAGTCGTTCACAGGCCTGTCATAACAGTTGATGTATGCCCGTACAAACTCATTATCATGTCCCTGCAGACCTTCCAGCCATCCTTTTGTCGTCTCATTATCATGAGTTCCTGTATAGACCACACAGTTTTTATCATATTTATGAGGAAGATATTCACTGTCCTCGCTTCCGTCAAATGCAAACTGCAGCACTTTCATTCCCGGAAATCCGGTGTCCTTTACAAGCTTCACCACGCTGTCTGTCAAAAATCCCAGATCTTCTGCGATCACCTGAAGCTTTTGTACATTCTTTTTTAACACCTCAAATAATTCCAGTCCCGGTCCCTTTTCCCAGCGGCCGTTTTCTGCAGTAGCATCTCCGTAAGGTATGGAATAATATTCGTCAAAGCCTCTGAAATGGTCGATTCTTGCCACATCATACCGCTCCATACAGTAGGTCATTCTCTGTATCCACCAGGCATAGCCGGTAGCCTTATGCTTTTTCCAGTCATAAAGAGGATTTCCCCACAGCTGGCCCGTAGCAGAAAATGCATCCAGCGGACAGCCTGCAACAGCCTTTGGACTGCATTCCTCATCAATCTGAAACAGTTCCGGATTCGCCCACACATCCGCACTGTCAAGGGCAACGTAAATCGGCACATCGCCTATGATCTTAATTTCTTTTTTATTTGCATAGGCTTTCAGCTTTTTCCACTGTTTTTCAAAAAGATACTGCTGGAAGCAGTAAAAGCCCACTTCCTCTGACAGCTCGCTTTCCGCTCTTTTTACATATCCGGAGCTGCGGTCTTTCAGTTCCTTTGGCCAGTCCAACCAGCTCTCTCCGTTCCTGCTGTTTTTGATCGCCATATAAAGAGCATAATCTTTCAGCCAGATCTGATACTCCCTTACAAAAGCCTGATATTCACTGTCATTTTCCAGATCCGCTCTTTCATAGGCTTTTTTCAGAAGTGGAAATCTGCTGTTATATATTTTTTCATAATCCACATAGCCGGGGTCATCTCCCCAGCTGCAGGAAGTACATTCTTCTTTTGTAAGAAGCCCTTCCCGGACCAGTTCATCCAGATCAATAAAATATGGATTTCCCGCAAAGGTAGAACAGGACTGATACGGAGAATCTCCATATCCTGTCGGACCAAGAGGAAGAATCTGCCAGTACTGCTGGCCTGCTTTTTCCAGCTGATCTACAAACTCATATGCCTCTCTGGAAAAGCATCCGATCCCATATTCTGACGGAAGGCTTGAAACAGCCATTAAAACACCGCTTGCTCTCATTTATTCTTCTCCTTCGTGTTTCGCACTAAATGAATCCGGCTTCTCAGGTCCATACATTATAAAGTCTTAGTTTTTGCCGGTCACCCGGAGAACATTATACCAATCCATATGCTTACGGTCAAGGAAAAAGCCGGGGACATCTCCCCGGCTTTCGCACCTTGTTACTGTTTGCCGCCTTCACCTCTGTGCGGTTGGAACCGGCATCGAACCTGAAATCCACAAACCGGAAGGTTCCAATCTCCGGAAACACTGTGGCACTGATGTCCACCACATGGCTCTGGTTGGACACGCCAAAGCGACAGCCGGTGCTCTCTATGCCCTCCAGCGTATAGGTGGGCGCGTCTGCGTTGGAGGTATTCGCGAAGATGGCGCGGCTGACCTGATCGAAGTAGCAGTCCGCCACAATGCACCGCTCCCACGGCACAGTCGAATCAATCACGGAGCCGCTCAAACGCTTATCCAACCGGATCCCCGGGTGGTATTTTGTGTTGCCGTCACTGTCCTGGTAGGGGCAGCGGATCGTGCAGCCGCGCACCTCAAATCCGCCGTCTGACGCCACGATGCCGGAGGTAATAGATCCGTTGTAGTCGCTGTTGTTTTGAATGCTGCTGTCCACCACCCTGCCATGGCCATACTGCAAGTCGATGGCAGCGTACCAGAATTCGCCGGAAAAAATCGAGTTCAGGATGGACACGCCATCCGCTGCGATCTTCGCCCCGCGCTTCTTGCAGTACTGGACAATGCAGCGGTCAATGATGATCTGCGGCTCCCGCCAGACCACGTTGCTGTCTGCATCCAGGTACGGAGGACCCTGAACAAAAATACCGTCGCCGTCCGCCTTCACGCTGTCACTGTCGATGCCGGCAATGTTGTAAAGATAACAATTCACGATTTTCCCCAGTTGGCTGAACGCATTGGAGGAGGAAAGCCGGTTGACCAAGATACCGTAGCTATGGATATAGCCGTCGCTGGACACATACTGGGAGGACACATCATGGATGTGGCAGTTCTCCACTACAAAGCCGGTGCAGTCGCCAAACACCCGCACGCCGGCCGGGGCGTCGGACGCTGTTCCGCCGATATTCGCGATCTCACAGCGCTCCAGCTTCGCCCGCTTGCAGTCCTTGAAGAAGATGCCATACAGAGCCGCACCGGTGATCCTGCCTCCGCACACGCGGATATCGTCGCAGTTATCTGCCGAAAGAAAGTAGTCTCCGGCACACGTAATAACGGCCTCATCCAGCAGGATAGTGACATTTTTCAGCCCGCTCAGCGTCCACGGAGCAACGGTGTAGGCCCCAGCCGGGAAGTACACCACCGTGTTATCCGTGATCTTCAGGGCAGACAGATCCTCCGTCCCTTTTTCAACGGTACACCAGGTCAGCTGTGCAGATTCTTTTATGATCGTTGTCAGCCCGTCTACCTGCTCCTTTGTCTCTTTGGACGCGGTGGTCCAATCGGTTGTCTTGTCGCCAGCCTCCACCTTGAAGTCGCAGAGGTCAATGGTGGCGGCGCTGTCCGCAGTGATCTTCACCGGATAGCTGTCCGCCGTTGCGCTGATGGGGACCAGCGCCTCGAAAAAGAGCCACGCACCGGACGAGTCCAGGGCGTTCCCGTTTGCATCCAGGTCCGCGCTGTCGTAGTTACGCTGCTTCTCCGACCCATTGTCCCCGATCGACACCGTCAGGCCGCACTGCTCAGAGGCGTTCCACCAGAAGGACACGGTGACGCTGTCCGGAACGGCCTCTCCTGCGATGTCCGCCGTCCGGGACAGGGTGTCGTTTGCGGCTGCCGTCCACCGCACCCCGTTGACGGTGGTACCGTTCTCCTCCGGGCTGCACGCAGCGTCCTCAATCGTACCTGTCCCGGCCTGCCAGCCCTCCGCACCCTGGTTGGTGCCGGTGACCAGATTTTCCTGGACGGACTCCGCCGACTGGGTGGCTGCCAGCCGGAAAAGGAGATCGTTGTCGCTCTCGCCGGTCTCCTCCTCGTCCTCATCGTTCTCCTCGTCAGGCTCCGTGAGGTCGATCTCCTCCCACGCATACGCGGCGGGGTCCGCGGACTCCTCGGCGGACGTGTCGCTGTACTTGCCGGTCATGGTGGCCAGCTCCGGGTCCCCGGTGATCACCGTGGTGCCGGTATCGTCCACATATCCCAGCACGGTGTGGATGTATTGATTTCCGACCTTGATTGTCATCCCCGCACCTCCTCAGAGCATGGCGATCCAGTCCACCGACGTGTTACTGTCTCCCACCGCCGTGGAGCGGTACAGGTAGAGGGTAAACCCGGTGGCAGACGGGTCCTTTGCGCTGGCCCGGACCGCATCCGGTCTGGAGGTGAGCGGATTGACCATGACCACCGGCGTGGCGCTGAACGCCTTGGGGAAGGTGACCTTCACGGACACATTTTTGCCCCGGTTCCCCTTGGAGGGCGCCACCACACGGCCCCGCTGGAGGTTGTTGAAGTGGGCGTTCCCATAGCTGTCGGAATAGGCGCCGGTCGCGTTCTGGGCGATCTCCTCGATCTCCGTAGTCAGGTTTTTCGCGTTGAGCAGGGTGCCCTCCTGCTCGACCTCGCCCGGGTCCGGGTCCAGAAATACCGTGGAGGTATTCCCGTTTGCGTCCGTCATGGTGTACCGGTTCGGGTACTCCACCACTCTGTCTTCCAATGCCATAGCTACCCCCTTGCATAGTGCGTGCCCGCATACACCTGATTGGTGTACAGCGGGTATTTGCGATTCTTTTCCACCAGGTCCACCCACACCTTTACTGCCGCGGTGGCCTGTTCCATCGCCTGGATGTTGTCCGCCGTCAGGCGGGTGTCGATCAGGACGGTGTCCACGTTTGCCGCTGCCGTCAGCTGGGCCACCCGGGCCGTCACTGCCTTCCACGCATCCAGGCTCAGGAAGTCGTTGTCCGTCCAGTCGGTTTTCAGAGCGCTGTCCCCGGCCAGGTAGTTGAGATTGCCGCAGATGCGGTTAAAGTCGTCGCAGGTCAGACGTTCCCCGGCACTCCACTCGGTATCCGGTTCCTGCCATGCCATTACGCATCATCCTCTCTGAATGTGATCTCCGCCCAGGTTCCGCCGCCCTCATGGGTCAGGGTGATGGACTCCATGGTACAGGTCTGATCGGTCCCGTCCTTGCGGTGATAGGTAAACCGGTCCCGGGGCTGCATCCTGGGATCCCCTTTCCAGCGAAAGGAGCCAGTGTGCTTATTGCGGCCAAAGGCAGTCTCCCGCAGCGCGTCCTGGGGCAGGAAGGTCCGGTCGTTGAACTGGTAGCTGATCTCCACCGCGGCACCCGGCCGCGCCTTGGTCATGGTGATGGCGTCCGGATCCTCCTCTGTGGTCAGCTTGTGGCCGTACAGGGTCAGCGTCCCGTCCTTGAGCGCTTTGACCTTCACCCACATGATGTTGGTTTCGGTCAGCTTGGCCAGCGCGGAATCGCTCACTTTGACGTGGACATAGGCCTCCTTGAATTTCAGCTTATAGGTCTTTCCCTTCTTGACCTTCTTGGACAGGATGGAAAAGTATCCGTTCCATTTCTTTTCCAGATTGTACTTGGCCAACTTCTCCTTGTAGGACTTCAGCTGCTTTGCGGTGGGGTGGGCCGGCTTTTTCGGGCGGGTCAGCTTCTTCAGCTCCGCCTCCTCAATCTCCGTGTTGGGGGACGTGATGGTCAGCTTGTTCACTGACCGCTCATATTCGTCCACCACTTCCCCGCAGTCCTCCTCGCTGATCTCCCACTGGACCCCCACCCGCTTCCAGCGGACCACCGGGATGCCGGCGTCCACGAACTCCGGGTAAAAGCCCGCTCCGGCGCTCTTGCCCAGAGCAGTGGAGGTGCTGCCCCGCAGCAGGTTCATGCAAAAGGCCACAACCTCCCGCCGGGGCTGCTGCTCCAGGTACAGCAGGCTCTTTGTCCCAGTTTTCGCGGTGGCTTTGGGCAGGGCCTCCCGTTTAGCGGAGATGCCGGCACCGGCAATGACATCCCGGAACAGATCGTAGACATAGGACGCGGCGGTGGTGCTGTACAGGGTCCGCAGCTCCGCCGCCATATCCTTCTCCAGCAGGTGCGAGGCGTCCACCCCTTTGATGGTAATGATGTTGTCCGCCTGGGTCACCTTCTCCGCCAGGTAGAATTTTCGCTGCGGCGACATGTCCCCGGCATACCCGGCGGAATAGGTGAGCGGCGTGTTGTCGCTGAGGGTGCTGAGCGCCTCCGCGATGTCGTTGGGCCAGTACACATTGTACACAATCTCGCTCTCCTGCCACGTGGGGTTGTCCAGGGACAGGTCAGAGCGCAGTGTCACCACGCAGGAGGTAATGTTCTCCTCCGTCAGGCTGATCTGCACCCCGGCGCAGATGCTCTGCACCATAATGCGGCCGGTGCTGCCGCTGTCCGGCGTGAAGGTCAGGGTCACGCTCCTGGCACAGGAGACCATGACCGTATCCCCCGGCGCAAATGCCACCGACTCCCCCGACGCCGTCAGTGTGCCGGAGTCGCTGTCCACGGCCAGCAGAATGGTCAGCGCGCCGACGTTCTCCGACGCGGTAACCTTGATGGTAAAGCCGGCGCCGGTATTCCCCCGGACCCCGTACTTCCCATCGTCTGCCGACTGCTCGACAGCGCCGTACAGGATACAGCTCCCGTCCAGCGGGATCCCGCCGCTGAAGTCCGCCAGGCGCATCATCCCCCAGGTCAGGTGATCCTTGCCCAGGGCGTCTGTGTCAGCCAGCTTCGCCCCGCTGGCGGTCATTGTCAGGGCCGTAGACTTCGCTCCGGCCAGTGTCCCACGGATCCGCATCGGGTCCCGTATCTGTCGGGCGTTCTGGGTGTCAATTGTGGACATTCAAAAAACGCACCTCCATCTGCACGTTATCCCACATGGGCCTACCATCCGGTCCGGTGAATCGGGTGCGGCTGTTGGCATAGCTGATCGGAATAAACGCCTCAGTGTGCTCCCCATCCGCGTCCAGAAATGTGATGGTTCCCTGACTGCCATAGCCGTCCAGCAGCAGGTTGAGCATGACCTCTGGCAGGCTGTCCCACTGCAGATTCATATCGGAGTAGCGCCAGCCGATCTGATCCGCGATCACCTTGCCGGTACAGGTAGTGTACTCCCCCGCATACACGGCCTCCCGCTTCATCTCCATCTCATTGGGCGCCCAGATGGCATGATCGTTGACGGTAATTGTGGTGAAATGCGCCATTATCCCAGCCTCCTTTTGTAGGTATCGTAGGTCCTGACGATGGTCTCACCCATTTTGGGTCCGGACGGGTACAGGTACACGTTGAGGTGAATATCTCCCGGCGCCGCAGTGCCCATACGGGCCGCAGTGGCAACGGCGGATGCGATACTGTTTCCGGCGGCATTGACCGACTGCTGAATCAGCTGGCTCAAACTGCTGGCGCCGACAACCACCTCCGGACCCGCTTCTCCCGCGCCCAGGAGTTTTCCATTCTGCATCCCAAAGATGGTCGGACTGTTGAGAATCGCACCGTTCTGCATCGCCTTTGCGTACCACTTGACGCTGATGCCGGATGGGTAGTTGAAATCAAACGGTCCCTTGGAAAAGTGTTTCGTTGACACGGAAAAATGGGGCAGCTTTGGCATACTGATACTCGGAATCTTTAATTTCAGACCGGAGAAAAAACCGCTGATTTTTCCAACAGCCTTACTGATCGTGTCCTTTGCCGCATTGACCGGTGTGGTGATTGCAGTTTTCACACGGTTGAACACGCTGGACGCTGTAGACAGGACGCCATTAAAGGCATTTGTCACAGAGGATTTCAGGCCGGTCACAATGCCAACCGCCTTGTTTTTGGCGTTGGTCAGCGTGGTAACAATCGAAGTCTGGATCCTGTTCCACACACTCGTCACGATACTTTGCAGTGTTGTAAATCCGCCGGACACACTGCTCTGAATGGAGCTGACTCCAGTCGAGGCAGACTCTTTGATGCTGTTCCACTTCTCCGTGAAAAAGGACACGATGCCGTCCCATGTCTCAGAGAGAGACGCCTGAATTTCACTGCCTGCCGCTGAGGTATTTTCTTTGATACTGCCCCAGGTTTCCGACCAGAAGGAGGAGAGATCCGAAAAAAGACTGGTAAAAAAGTCCTTTACTGACTGCCAGCCCTCTTCCCAGCTGGTGCCGAACCAGCCCAGAACTGCATCCGCCACACCTTTGAGCGTCTCCAGGTTGTTGGAAAACAAGCCGGTCACTCCGTCCCATATAGAGCTGAAGATACCGCAGATGCCCTCCCACACACCGGACCAGTCTCCGCTGAACACTGCTCCCCAGGTGTCCAGGATGCCGGTAATCACGCCCAGCACCGTAGACAGCACGGTGGAGATCGCGCTGAACGCTCCCTCGAAAATGGGCGCCAGAATGGAACAGAGTCCATCCCACGCGGCTTTGATCACCTCCGTGATGTCCTCAAAGTCGAAGCCAAGGGCATTGATCCGGTCCACAATATCCTGACAGAAGTTTGATACCGTCTCCTTGATCTTGCCCCACGTCTCCAGGATGTTCTTCCTGAAATCGTCGTTTGTATTCCAGAGGTAAACAAACGCGCCGATCAGCGCGGCAATCCCGGCGACAACGCCGGCCACAGGGAGGGAGATTCCACCCAGTGCTGCCCCAAGCTTGCCAAAGATAGTTGCGCCGCCGCTGCTCAGGGCGGACGCGGCCTTGAGCTTGCCACTGAGTTTTGCCATCGCACCGGCGGCAGAGGACCCGATCGACGTGATCTTGCTCAGCGTAGACAGGACCGGGCTGGCTGCCGCAGTGACCAGCAGAGCAGTGGCAATCCACTCCTTGGTCTTGTCGTCCAGCGCCTGAAATTTTTTAATGGGACCGGTCAGCTTTTCCGCAATGCTGGAGAGGATCGGCAGCACGCCGGCACCCAGATCGCTAAACGCGTTCTTTGCCTCATTGATGGCCTTCGTCAGCTTCCCCTGGGTGGTATTCCCCATTTCCTCGGCGGCAGACTCCGCCAGGCCGGAGGAATTCTGAATCTTCTTCAGCTCTTCGTTGTACCCGGAGGCACCTTCCTTGACCAGGTTGTAGGCTGCGGACTGGGCATTTGTCTTGGCAAACATGCTCATAATGCTTTTGCCGTTCTTCTTGGCCTCAGCATTCAGGATGCCAAGCACATCCCCTACAGTGGAGCCACTGGCAATCAGTTCCGGAAAGCTCTTTCCGGTGATGTTTTGCAACACCTTGTCCGAAATACTGCCGCTCTTTCCCAGCTCGCTGAACATGCTCTTCAAGTTGGTCGTGGAGTCGGCCACATTAACACCGTTCTTGGTCAGCAGCGCATAGGACGCACACAGTTCATCCAGGCTGACATGGTAGGCGGATGCCGTGGGAATCACCTTACCCATGTACTGACCCAGCTCGTTTACCGTTACCTTGCCATCGTTCTGAGTCTTGATGAGCGCATCATTGATGTGGTCAACGTCCTTCAATGTCTTGCCGTAGCTGTTGAGCACGGTGGTCAACAGGTCGGTGGCTGTAGACTGGTCCGTGATACCGGCTTTGGCCAAGGTGGCAGATTTCGCAAGAAATTTTGTGACATCACCCGCATCCACGCTTGCGGAGATCGCCTGGTAGGCCGCATCCGCATACTCCTCATAGGATTTTCCGATGTCATTGGCGCCCTGCTTCAGGGATGCCTCATAGCGCTCCCACTCCGCGCCGCTTAGGCCCAGAATGGAGTTGACCTTTCCCAAGTTGGTCTCCGCATCCATGGCGAATTTGGATGACCCGCCGATTATTGCGCTTGCAGCTGCCGAAACTCCATTGAGCTTAGACGTGATACCATCCAGCTTTTTACTGACTCCGCTGAGCTTATCCGAGATCTTGGTATACTTGGACGCCGCCGCAGCAGCCTCCGCATATTCCTTTTTCAGATTCTTCAGACGGCCCTCTTCCCTGGCCAGTTCCGTGGTGACAAGTCGGATTTTTTTCGGGTCCTGCTGTTTGGCGTTGGCCAGCTCATTCTGAGCCTGTTTCAGCTTGTCCACCTTTTCCTTGCTGTCCGCGATGCGCTGGGACAACACCTCTTGCTTATTGCTCAGAAGGGTCACGTTGTGTGGATCGAATTTCAGGCCACTGTTGATGCTTTTCAGCTCCTTCGAGGTCCTGTTCGCAGCGGATCCGAGTGCGCTCAACGATTTTTCCAGCTTGCTGGTATCGCCGTCGAATTCGATTGTAATGCCTTTGATACTTTTTGCCGCCATAGTCAGCCTCTCTTAAATCGGTCAAAGTCCGCCTGCGTCGCCCTGCGCGGGTAGTTGTAGCTGTCGTTGTCGCTCTCCGTCATCATATCCAGCACAAAGCTGTAATCCAGCTGATCCAGGTCGGACAGGGTGAGACCCAGCTGCAAGCACCGGAGTACAAACAGCGGAGTGGTCAATTCCCGGGTGGTACCGGCTCGTTTTTTTTTGCCTCCACATCCGGCTCATCCCCATTGAACAGGCCCAGCACCGCATTCATCGTCTCCTGGTTGATGAAGTCCATGGGAGCATACTCGTCCAGCCACGTCATAAACGTGTCCTCATTCAGCTTTGCCATATCCGCATTGCCCGCCTGGGCCTGCATCACATAGGCCAGCTTTGTCAATGTATCGGCCATTTCCGCCCCCCGCGTGTCGTCATCCGCATTTTGAAGCAGAGCGATATTCTTCAGCAGGTCAGCATGAAAAATCTGCTTGAAGCGATAGCTTGTGGAAGCAGTTGCAGTCATCATGACCGGCTTTTCGCCGATCGTGATCGTTCTGGTCATCTCTCATCCCTCCATAAATGTTGATCGTTTGGAAATAGCCGCGTCCGCGTGATACGCAGACGCGGCGAAATTCCGGTTATGCAGATGCGGCCTCACCCGGTTCATGCACCTTGGAAAACCAGGTTTCATAGGCGCTTGCAGACGGTTCACAAAACGCCTTGACCAGACTGTCACTGATCCGCGGAGAAGCGGTAATGGTCATGGAGTCGTCCTGGGTTTCAATGGTCTCCTCTGTGGTGGCGCTGGCGATATTGGGCCGGGTACACTTGCAGTTGTACAGCACATAACGGGTGGCAGTAGCATCACCCTCAAACTGGAAGAGCAGGGCAAAGGGCTTTGGGGTAATGTTGCCATACTCGGAAACCAAACCATCCGTGGACTCTACCTCGCCCAGAATATCCGTGCGAAAACTCTTCGGGACCAGGGTCATGGTCAGGTCGCCCTCATATCCATTGTTGGAGACGGATACAAAGAAGTCCACATTATCTGCCCGCTTCTTCGTGACCTCTCCCTGGGCCTCCATGGACAGCTCCACGGAGCCGAGCATGGGCACCGGCGTGCTATAGGAATAGGTGGTCTTGCCGTCCTCTCCTGTGGTTACGGTCAGAGGTGCGTAGTGCGTATTGCAAAGGCCGTATTTGACTTTATTTTTCTGTTCACTCATGGATGATAACCTCGCTCTCATATGCGATCTGCCAGCAGCGTTCGCTGTCGACATAGGCTTCGAATCGTGTAAAGGGAATTTTGTGGCGCAGCAGCAGGGCCTCTATTTCCGCTTCCTTCTGGAAGTTTTTGTATTCGGTGTAGTATTCGATGTTCAATTTCCGAATCTTCACCGCATTGACATTGTCTGCGAATACATCGTCAGACTGGTCAAAGAAATAGACGATGTACCCGGGATCCGCCGATGGGACCGGCTGGGCCTTCGTGCCGGCGAACGCACCATAACAGTAGGGCAGCGTACCGGCAAGCTCGCTGACCAGCTCTGTAATCTGCTCATAGGTCATGCCTGTCCCATCTCCTTCATCGTCAGTTGCAGGAACTTCTCACCCGCTCGCCGCTCCACCGGCGCAATGTGAATTTGGGGTGCGACGCTGCCCACTGTGCGGCCACCTGCCCGGAGCTGGTGACCGTGTTCCAGCAGGTGCGTCAGCTGGTAGTGCTTGCGGTTATACACGACAACGTGATCACCACGTGTGGTATAGGTCCAGTCATCCGCGTAGGCGCCCGTCCGCTTGGGGGATTCGCTGCGCAGCTCCTTGGCAGCAGCCGCGGCTGCCTTCTTGGCCGATCGCAAAATGGCAGCGTTTGCATTTCCCACATATTGGGACGCAATCTTGTCGATCTCATCGGAAATGTTGATCGCGCTCTTACGTGCCATCTGTGCCACCTCCCTCATAGCTCCCGGCATACAGCTCTATATAGTCGCCGTCCGGATAGGTCCGATACACATTCAGACGGCGCCCCTGGTACTCCAGCACCGTTTCTCCACGGTACACCGGCGCAAACATCCGGAACTTGTACTCGCTCCGGATCCCATTCCGCTTGGATCTGAAAAATTCACTGCTCACGATACTTTCCAGCTGACAGGGAATGTGCCGTGCTGTCTCAACGGCCGCTTTCTGTACACCGTATTGGTCCTTGGTGCTGTCCAACGCGATCAAGGTAATGACTGTGTCCGTCACTCTACCGCCCCCTTCTGGCTTATCAGCCGGTTGTGCACCATCCACTGGATCATCCGCGGCTCCCCGTCGCCCTTATGACGGTTACGCCACATCCAGGCAGCGTAGACCGCCACAAGGTTCTGGTCGTCCACGGATTCCGTCAGCACAATGCCGCGGCGTTTCAGCTCCGCCTGCGCAGAGGCGATATACTGCAACAGCCGATCATCATAGGCCGTTTCACTCAGCGGGATGAGCAAGTCCAGCTTGACCATACTTAAAATCGTTTCCATGAACGCAGCGCCTCAGATCAGGCCAGCTTGATTTCCACGAATGCCTCCGGAATGATGGGCATACCGTCCAGGCGCTGGGTGGCCATGTACACAGTCTGGTCATCCAGGAACTTGTACTGGTCAGAGGTGGTGAACTTGGCGCCCATCCGCTCCGCCATCAGGTAGCCGTCGCCATAGCCGCCGATGATCACATCGTCCTCCAGAATGCTGTCCAGCGTCTCAATCGCGCCGCCGATCACCGGCATGGTGTCACTCAGTCCGGCGGTGACCGCACCGGCGGCGTTGATGGACAGCGCCGCAGCGACCAGCTTGGTTTTGGTCTTGGTGGTCATCGCCCAGAACATGGCGCCGTTGGAGTAGTCCGCCTTGCAGTTGCCTGCCGCTTCCACAAGCGCTTTGAACAGGGCCGCATCACTCTTGCCCGTGATGGTAATCACGTTGCTGGTGCTCAGGTCCACAAAGGGCCGGTCCGTTTTCTGGGTGTATCCGGTCAGATCGGCAGCGGACTCCAGCCGGTCTCTGATGCCCATGGGATGCTCTCCGGCAGAGCCGTAGCCGATAATCGCGTGGTCGTATGCCTTCGCCAGGCTCTTGCCCAGCTGGTTGATGATCACCGTTGCCAGGGCCTCATCGCTGTCCTCCAGGATGTAGTTGTCAATGGGAACCGCGGCGGATACCTTGAAGCCGTCCAGAGTGGCAGCGTAGATGGAGAAGGCCTTCTCCGTCACGGCGGCGGACATCTTGCCCCAGGACGCCTCCGGTGCAGCGCCCAAAATGGTCTGCCGGGACGCGCCGCCCACACTGACCACGTTGATATGCTTGCGCAGCTTGGATTCCCGCTCCACCTGCTCCTGAATCATGGTCAGTACGACGTTGGGAATGGTCAGCTCCGCACCGGTGATACCACGGTTGTGCTTAATATCCCGGACACCCTGCAAAAATGCCTTGACGTCCTCCCGTTCCAGATAGCTGTGGCGATCTCTTACTTCCATACGTCTCAATCCCTCCCGATTGTCCTCCGGTGCCGGATCTTCCACCGGCTTATTCTGCTGTGCTTCCAGGGTTGACAGAGTCTCCTCCAGCTGGGAGACCGTCTGCTCCAGGGCGCTGACGTCTTCTGCCAGCGCATCGCGTTCCTGCTCAAACTCTGTCACGGAACGCTCAACGACCTCCCGCTCTTCCTCAGTCTCCGCCTCCTCGATCGCCTCGCGCAGCTCCGCCTCACGGAGCTTGAGCGCCTCCAGGTCCTGGCGCTTTTGGGAGAGCTTCTCCCGCTCCGCCTCCAGATTCCGCTTGGCCATCAATACTCTCAGACTCATCATTCAGCCTCCTGTCTCAGTCGTTTGTTCATCTGCTGTCTCCAACGCTCCCGCAAGGACGCCTGTGCGGCCTGCGCGTCCGCCTCCCGGGCCATCACCTGGGTGCGCTCATAGGCCGGGAAGGTGCACACGCTGACCTCGTACAGCTTGACGGACTTGATGGTCCACAGAATGCCGTTATTCAGCTTCTCCATGTCCTCGTCCAGGATGTCAAATCCAAAACTGCACTGGTCCACGTCCCCGCGCTTGACCCGCTCGTACAGGTTCATCGCGTCGCTATCCCTGGTGTTGACCACAATGCGGCCCCACAGGCCGTCCGCAGTCTCCCGCAGGGACAGGGTCTGCGCCTTGGTCCGGCCCAGGACCAGACTGGTGTCGTGGTTGATCAGCGCCCGCACATCCTCGCCCGCCATGTCCCCAAACGCACCAGGTGCAACCCGTTCGGCCATTCCCTGGGAAATGCGGTAGGTATCGTCAAACCGGGCGAAGTAGCCCTCAATGACCGGTCCGTTCTCCTCCTCTCGCGTCTCAAAGACGCACGGCGCGGCTCTTACCCGTCTGTTCATGTGTCACCATCCTTTAACTTTTTCTGCATACCGGTCATATAGGCCGGGATGTAGTTTTCCAGCACCCTCAGCTCATCCAGCTCCGCCATGGGACTCATACCGATGCGGTCCCGGACCTCGTTGCCGGTGACAAATCCCCGGTCACTGAGATCCCCGTACACGCTGGCGATGGTCTTCAGGTCGTAGTCCATGAGGGATTGAATATTGAACCGGAGGTACATCCGATCGGACAGGATCAGCTTTCGGGTCAGCTCCTGCTCAATGCCCCTTGCGATGGGCTGGACGGTGTTGGAGACAAAGGCGTTCCATGCGGATTCGCTGTACTCTCCGACCCCCAGCACAAAGGGTGGGACGCCCAGGATGCTGGCCACCATGCGCCGGTCCAGCTCCACCGCATCGTTGATGGCCAGATCGGACAGGCTGAGCGGCCGCACCTGCTCCACAGAGAAGGACTCCGCCGGAATCAGCCACGGCTCACCCGCCTCAGCCGTCTGAATGTACTCGTCCAGCAGCTTGGACCGGCCCTCTTTGCTGGAGAATTCATCCGTCAGCGCGTCCACCTTGACGATGACCGACGGCTTCCACTTGGAGCTCATAAACGCATTGGTGGTCTCCCGCGCCTGGGCCAGATTCTTTACGATGTCCCGCAGCGGCGCCCGCATACCGCGTCCCTTCCACGGGTAATTCCGGTCCGGACTGTACACAAAGTGCAGCAGGTCATCCGGATCGTACCGCACGCCGCAGATCGAAATGCTGTATCCATCCAACTCCGGATGGAACTGAAACTGACCTGCCGGAATGAGCTCCAGGTCCGTCAAAATGCCGTTGTGGGTGTGAGGCCGCACCACCGCGTTCCCGTTGCCATACAGGAGCATGGTCATGACGATGCTCTCCATCCAGGTCTTGCGGGTCATATAGCGGCTGGGGCTGATGTCAATTTTCCGGCTCAGCTCGTTCTGGATCCGGATGTCCCCGTTGTCCGTGTTGGCCATCAGGTAGATGGTCATGGAGGATATCACATCCGCAATTTTGCGGCACGCGGTCACAACCTCCGGGCTGCTGGACAGCGGTGTGTACCCCACCTGTCGGATATCCTCCGAGACCGCCCACAGAGCGGTGGTGGTATTGTCTCTTTTGCGTGGCTTTTGCCGCCGCCAAAACTGGAATGCCATTACACACCTCCGTCACTCAAACCAGCGCTTGGCCTTGCCTGCGCTCTCCATATTGATCAGGTATCTGATACACGCAAATACGGACGCATCGAACAGGTCAATCCGCTGGGAGGGTGTCACCTTCTCAAACTGGATCATGTCGTCCGTCTTTTCGATTGCCCGCACGTTGGAAACGCAGTATTCATAGGCCTCCGAGTGCAGGTAGTACAGCTTCCCATCCTTGGCTGCCTTTTCGATGTGCCGGAAGCCCTCCGACTTCAGGAAGTAATACTGAGGCTGGTCGATGATCCGGAACCCGGCCCGGCGCATCTCACCCATGTACTCCCGGGCAAACTTCCGGTCGTGCCCCACCTGCTTGATCTTGAAGCCACGCTTCCGCATCTCCACAAACCAGTTGACCACGTCACCGACGTTGACGGTCGGACTGTTGCACAGGGTCAGCCACCCGTCATCCGCCCAGCCAAACAGCGGGATCGCGTCCTCGTCCGCTTTCCTTGCTGCCGCCACCCGCGGGAAAAAGGCATGGGTGATCACAATGTCCACTCCCGTCTTCGGGTCGTGCCCGAACAGCGCCGCTGCGGTCAGGTCGTGCATTTTGGACAGGTCTGCGCCGCCGTACCAGTCGATGGGCAGCCGGGCCAGCTCCTCCAGGGTCCAGCTGTAGGCCCGATCGCTCCGCTGGAACTCCGCGAGGTCAAAGTACGCCTTCATGGCGCTGGTGTAGATGTTCAGGGACCGGCTCAGAAAATCCTTCCGCTGCTGGGGATCGTTCTGGGCCTGCCTGGCATCCTCCAGAATGTCCTCCGGCCGGATGGTCACCCCGTAGGACGGATTGGCCTTTTCGTGCTGAAGCGGATCCAGATAGTCCACGTCGCCGTTGTCGTCCTGCTCCGCCTTCGAGACAAAGCAGAACAGCGAGTCATCCTGCACCAGGCCGTCCAGCACTTTCTCAGCGTACTCCAGCCGGCGGTAGCAGAAGGAATTGACGTCATCGCCTGCTGTCGTGATGCCCAGCATCAGCTTGTTGGTGTAAGACTTCATGGCCTCCTTAAACCGGTTGTACTGGGCAGCTTTACGAAAGCTGTGCATCTCATCTGCAATACAGATGTTGCAGTTGAAGGAGTCCTGCTTGTCCGGGTTGGCAGCCAGCGCCTCAATCCGAATAGAGCCGTCCGGATGTCCGCTCTTATCCAGAAAGGTGTACACCAGGGAGTGCTCTGCGTTGTTGTCCCGGACCCGAAAGCCGGACAGCAGTCCCCTGTACCGCAGAGAGTACACAATGCCGTCAAAGGCTTGGGTTGCCTGCTTGAGGGAACCGGCCACAATATAGATCGTTGACCCGCTCCTGCGCTCCAGCATGGCCAGCGCGAAGGCCAGGGCTCCGTTGAACAGGGTTTTCCCGTTCTTCCTTGGCACAAAGATGAAGGACTCTTTGAACCGGCGGCGGTTGGTCCCGGCGTAGTAGAACCCAACCAGGTTATAGATGATAAATTTCTGCCAGCGCTGGAGCTCCAGCGGCGTGTTGACCAGGCTGTGGCCCTCCATGTCCTCACCCTGGTTGTGTACCATAATCGCCTGGATCACATTGATCACAAAGTCAGGATCATGGGGCCGCAGTTCCAGCTCCGGCCGCTCCAGATCAGCCAGGAACCGCCTGCACTCTCTGGCGTTATTGCCCGCGACAACTGCACCGCTGACCACGTCCCTGGCATACTGGATCACCTCATCCAGGTATGACCTAGCCTTCGAGGCGCCCAAGCAAATCACCCAGATTCTGTCCGGCAGCCAAGTCCGAAGCTGCGGAGATTTTCTTTAATCCGGCCGGCGTCAGGCCCAGATCCCGCAGGTAGGGCAAGGCGCTCCGGTTCAGCTCGTCCCAGATCGCCAGCGCCGGATTTTTCACCGGATTCCTGGCCCCACCTTTGTTGGTGTAACCGATGACCAGCCGGCCTCCCATCTTGCTGTAGAGCTCGGCGGCCTCATCCCGCCGCTCCAGAATTTCCGCCACCGTATCAATGACCAGATCGAAACAGGGCTGGTAGGTCCCCGCCTCCTCACAGCACTGTTCAATCCGCTTTTTCCACTCTGCTTTGTTCAACGCGCTCTCCTTCCAATATATACCATCGCCACCCACGTTGGGCGACCTCAACATTCTGGAACCGTTCCCCCCTCCCAAAAAGTATCGCGCAGTTGGAAATGGTCCAAATTCGCCGGTCTTTCCAACGGAGAAATTTTGGGCGCAAGTGGGGGGGATCCCACGCATTCAGCCGTACCGGTCGCACTTGTCCCAGTTCGAACGGCCCTTCTCCGGGTGCAATGCGTTATGGCATGACCGGCACACGCTGATCAGGTTGTCAAGATCATAGGCACGCTCCGGGTATTCGCTCAGTGGCTTGACGTGATGAACCGTCACCGCCTGTCTCGTCCTGCCATATCGACGGCACCGCCGGCACTGGTATCCGTCCCGCCGCAGCACACTCTCCCGAAGTCGTTTCCACTGGGCTCCGGTATAAAAAGCTCTGTTGGCCACAGATCATCACCTCCAGCTCTGACTGTTGGCATTACAACGTATCCAGCTCGGGCAGAGAGATAAAGCAATTCTCCTTGCCACGGAGGTCGTTGAACAGCTTCAGGATGCTGAGCATGGATGCATTGACCTGCCTGCGTTCTTTGCTCAGCTCCAGATAGACCTTAGTGTCAAGGTTTTTTACTTGCATCTGTTCTTCCAAATCCCAGAACTGGTCATAGAGGGCCAGGTATCCCTTGACGCGGTCATCCAGTTCCTTGGGCACAACTTCCACCGCCAGCTTTTCCCGGAGCTGATCCAGGAGAGAATCCCGGATTTGACTCCGCACACTCTTGGCCATTTGCCGTCTCACCTCCGCTTTTTCCCGGATTTGGATTGTTTTTTCTCGAAAATTTTGTGCGCGGGCGCGTTCTCTGATTTCCCCCTATAGTCCCCCACCAAAATTTTCAGCGGGCCAGCTACCTGGCTGCGGCCGCCAGTTCCTGGTCTTCCATCTCCACCCCGTGGGCTATCACCTCCACGCAAAAGAAAAACGCCCAGCAATTCCAACCTCGTGTTGAAACTACTGGGCGCAGGACTCATCTGGCCGCGGGCCGCTATCTGTGAAATTGATCTCGAAACTCGTACCGCAGTTACGGCATCGCAGGACAAAGCCTTGCACGACGCAGCCGGTACGAAATTCGCCGGGAAGTTTCCTGCCGCACTCCGGGCAGATCATTCTTCCATCCTTTACCCGTATTCTATCACAGGCCTGGTATTTTTTCAATCGGTTCGCGCTCCTTTCCCTCTAATACACACAGTATTTCGAGTCTTTTTTAATCCTAAGGTTTTATTCATTTGTCCGGCCGGCGTCAGATAGGACAGGGTGGTGACCGTGCCGAAGGCGTTCTCACAGAGCGGTTCCCGCTCCACCAGCCGGCAGCCGTAAGGGACAGTCAGCCGGAAGGAATCCGGCACCACCTCCCGGGTCACCACCGGGTCCGCCAGCCCGTTGGGGGGACGGCTGCGGCTGTAGCCACGCCGGTTGACCTGATCCGGGGCCTCCTTTGCGATGTACCGGGCCAGACCGGGCACATCCCCCGGCCGGAGCCGGGAGACACGGGCGTACCCGTACACACCGCTCCAGGTGTCGCGGATCAGCTCCGCCGTCAGACCGTCCCCGGACAGCACCCCGTGGAAGTGGAACCGGCCGTCTCCGTGCCGGTGCTCCAGCACTTTCAGGTATCGAATGTTCCGGCAGCCACGCCTCCGCAGCATTTTAATAAAATAGGCAAACCGGGAATCCGCCTTCACCTTCTCCGGCGGCAGCCGTTCCTCCGTGAAGGTCAGGGTGCAGTACCAGTCCTCCGCCGTGAAGTTGTGCTGGATCAGCGCCTCGATACATCGTCGCCGGGATTTCAGGTAGCGGGACACCGACCGTTTCAGTGCCCGCTTCTGCCGCCGGATCTCCAGGTTGTCCGACTCCTGAATGCGGATGTTGGTGTACAGAATCTGCTGGACCTCGTTCCGGGCCTCAATCGTTTTCAAAATCTGGCTCATCAGTTAGAACGGCAGCTCGCCGTCGTCCTCTTCCGACAGGTCGTTCAGGTCGGGCGGCTCCGCTGAGGCGGGCTCATGGAAGGCGCCATAAAAGTCCGGCTGGGCCACATTGACGTAGACCGCCTGTACATCCTTGTACACCTTCCCCTCATATTCATGGGTGTGGAGCCTGCCGATCACCAGAACCGAGTCCCCGCTGCGGGCCTGGTTCAGCACGTCGGCCATACCGCGCCAGGCGGTGGCATTGATCCAGATGGTCTTTGGTTTGCCCTTCTCATCCAGTTCCTTGGACTGGGCCGCCGCAATCCCGATGGAACAGCGGGGTGTGTTGTCCTTGCCCACCCGGCGGTATTTTGGCTCACTACAGCGGCCGGCCACCAGCCAGTCGCCGCTTTGCAGTTTCGTATAAGGCATCGTACTCTCCTTTCCTGTCACGGGAACGGCAGTTCCGCGTCCGCGTCCTCCAGCAGCTGCATCTGGGAGTATTCATAGGCCATCTGCTCCTTTGCCTCGGCCACCTGCTGGCCCAGGGACTTGTGGACTTTTCGGCTGGAAAAGCGCTGGGTGCTGCCGTCGAAGGTCAGCGGGACCACCTTCTGGGCCTGCCCTTCCTTGTTCTTGGCGATCATCAGATCCCGGTCCGGCAGACTGGGGTTATCCGGGCAGGGCCGGTAGAGCAGCAGAATCACGTCGGCGTCCTGTTCCAGCTGGCCCGACTCCCGCAGGTCGGACATACTGGGCGCGGTCCTGCCACGGGTCCGGTCAGGCCGTCGGAGCTGGCTGAGTCCCACCACCGAGATCCCGTACTGGTTTGCCAGGGTGTGCAGGGTCATGGAGGTCTGGGAGACCTGCTCATAGCGGGTCAGTCTGGGGTTGTCCGGCCGGAGCAGCTGGAGGTAGTCGATGTAGATCACCTGATAGCCCCGGGCCTTGGAGAAGTGCATGACCTCGGTGGCGGACATCCCCGCCGCCGGGATGATGTCCAACGTGTGGCCGCAGATGTCCCGGCTGCGCTCCGCCATCTGGACCCAGTCGCCGTCCTCCAGCAGGTTCCGCTTGATCCGGCCCATGGGGATGCCGGTGACCATGGCAACCTGCCGGTCGAACATCTTGTCCTCCCGGGTCTCCAGGCTGAAGAATCCCACCTTGTCCGACCCGCTCTGGTGCCAGGCGAAGGAGAGGGCCAGAGCGGTCTTGCCGTCGGATGGATAGCCGCCCAGGATGATGAAGTCTCCGTACTCCGCGTACAGCCGCATGTCCAGGCCCTCCATGCCCCAGGTCAGGTAGCGCACCGGTTTCTTGTCCGTGTGGCGCTCGTAGAACCGCTCCAGCAGCTCCTGCATCCCGAACACCTGCCGCTGGGACCGGACCGCGATCAGCTCGGCCAGCCGGTTGCTGGTCTCCTCCACCTCCGCCAGGGACCGGCACTCCAGCAGGCTCTGGCTGAGCTGGCGGACCTGATGCAGCTTGGCCTGCTCGATGAGGATGTCGATGTACATCCGGCAGTTGGCCGAGGTGGGCGTCAGGTCGATCAGCTCCGCGATCAGTTTTCGGGCACTGCCATCCCGGCTGTCCATCCGGTTCAGCACCGCCAGAGGATCCGGCGCGCTGCCCTCCTGGACCAGCTCCCGGAGGATCAGAAAAATCTCCCGGTAGACGCCGGTGAAATCGCTGGCCTGGGTCCGGGCCAGTACCTCGCTGGCACATCTGCCGTCGATGAGCACCGACCCCAGCACCGTCTGCTGGGCCGCGAGCCACTGCTCCTGAATGACGCTGTCAGACATACTCCCAGCCCTCCCCCGGTTCAATTCGCCTCGGTCCGTCTGGCGTTGTCGGCGGGTCCAGCTCTTCCTCCCAGCGGGTCCGGTTGAGCCACGTGGTGGGGTGCGGAATCACGCCGCGCTGCCACTGCTCACTCCGGAGATGCCGGTCCAGGCCCGACATGATCTGGGCGAAGAGCGCCGGGTCCGGATGCAATCGCTGCCACGCCTCCCTAGCCTTCTTCTTGTCCGTCTTGCGTGGGTAGCGCGCCCAGAACAGCGCAAACTGCTGCTCCTGATCCACGCACGCGCACTCCGTGAGAGTGTCTTTGGTTTTTTCTTTGTGTTTATTCTTTGGTATTGCTGGCACCGTTTCGTGCGTTTCATCGCACGGTTTCGTTCCGTCAATGGCACCGTTTGCGTCTATCGACGGCACGGAATCGTGCTCCTCCGGCTCCCGGATCCCGTAGTAGGCCAGAATCCCGTCCGAGACCGTGTACCACAGCGTCCGGTCCATGGGCTTCACGTTGTAGTTGCCCTTGATGATTGCCTGCTGGTCCTCCAGACTCTTCAGCACCCGCTGAATCTGGCGGCGGGTCCAGAAGGGAAACCACTCCCGGAAAGACTCCTGGGAGTTGTAGGTCCAGGCCCGTCCATCGTGGATGTTCCGACCGTCAATGGTGTTTTTCTGGACCCAGTAGGCCAGGTTATGTAGCATGATCGCCTCGTCCAGCCCGTACTTCTGGGCCAGCTCCGCGGAAAAGTGATACTCGTTCATACATCCACCTTCATCGACTGTGCTGCCAGTATGGCGTCCTCCACGTCGTCCCTGAACCGGGCAATTTTCAACTCCAGCTCCCGCAGATCCTGGTCAGTGCCCGCAATCAGCGTTTCCGCACGGTGCAGCATGGTAAGCGAATCCTGTGGCTCCTCCAGGATGTCATAAAACTTTGCATTTCTGATCGCCATTACCGCGCCGGAAATGCAGCTGATAATCTCATTGGCACGTTCCATGATGTCGCAGACATCTACATTCAGGTGTTCTCTCATGGTGACTTACCCCTCCTTCGGCGGCGCCGGCAGCGGCATCCAGCAGGTGACCGGCCCCAGGTACTTCTCCCAGGCCAGAGAGCTGGGACAGCGAAACCAGGCGTTTGCCTTGCCGCGAAACGCCTCGCCCACTGTGGCCCCGTCCGTCGCCAGCACCCGCATACCGGGCGGCGGCAGCTGCTCGTCAATCCTGATCCACTCAGCCACAGGTATCCCCTCCTTGTGTTGGATTTGGTGGGCCCTCTGGGACTCGAACCCAGAACCGTCCGGTTATGAGCCGGATGCACTCACCGTTGTGCGAAGGACCCGTGATGGTGCCGGAATCCCGTCCGGTCGCGTGTTGTCTTTTACGCAGTCACTTATGCGGCCCCCTGGCCGTCAGGGCAGCCAGGCATGAAAGAAGGAAAGAAGCAAGTGTCCCGTGGTGTCACAGGTGGGACTTGAACCCACGTCTGCATCGGCCGGACTGGGTAGAGTAATAGAGAGGTTAAAAACAATGAGAAAAACAAAAATGGTTATAATCCGAAACGAAATCAAGAAAGGGAACTGGTCCGGTTTCCGCCGTCTCACCATCCAGACTGCTGTGACAGGTTCCCAGCTTACGCTGGGAGTTGCATTTGACACTTTACTTCTGCCGGCCATCACCAGCGCATACGCATCTCCCCTTTCGCGCTCAATTTGACAAGATACCCTGCGGACCACCGGAGTCGAACCGTTGCAGCTCGTCCGATGTCCGCTGCCCATGCGGGCCGCCCCTGCTGTCCAGATGTGCAGGGTCCAACGCCGGAAGCGCAGTGTAACGGTATCTTTACCAAAAGACTTGTTTTGGAAGCTTCCAGCGACGGCAGAATATTCCGCCGTTTCGGCCGGGCGCCACCCGGCTCTCATCAGGCTGGATCCAAAGGAAGTGCTTTCAACAGCATGGAAATCTCTGCATCAATCGTGATCTGTGTCAGATACTTCATGGCCACGCCGGGCGCACAGCCTTCACAGCAAATGATGTTTTGCCCAGGATCATAGAACGCGGAATCGCCCTTATGGAACGGAGCGCCGCAGATAGAACAGTGTTCAAGAACGCACACTTGCATTCCCCTTTCCTTTCCGATATAATAGTCACGAACTTTTACGCTTGCCGTCATCGGAGATTAGGCCCTCCGGTGGCGGCTTTTCTTATGGTCGGTACTCCTCCAGCTCCGGCAGTACGGCGCACAGGTTGTCCCAATTCGCAGGTGAACGCCCATGTTCCCAGGCGGATATGGTCGCGTCGGTCACGCCGATCCGCGCCGCCAGTTTCTGCTGTGTCAGTCCATTCGCGATCCGCACGGACCTGAGCACCTTCCGCTGCTGATTCAGCATCCGCTCCCGCTCTTCATCCGAAACACATTCCACTCCAACGATGCAGTCAGGGTACGGACAGTGGAAGCAATCGTATTGGCATTTCTGAGTCATTCCTCATCCTCCAACAGTCTCAGCGCTTTGTCGTACTTCTTGTGGTCCGGGATAATGGAAAACATATCGTCCACATACAACATCATGCAGAACATGGTTACCATGAATACCACACCAGCGCCGATCCTGCCCCGCAGCAGAGTAATAAAACCGGCAACGCAGCATGCAATGGCGATGGCCACGCAGACCCATCCCAGAATAACCCGTCGTTCATCTCTGTTCATCTTTTACCTCCTGTTCTGAAATCGTTCGCTCCGTGCCTGCCGCACCGCCGCCAGGTAGCTGAGGTACCTGGCGCAGGCGCAGTGACAGGCGGCCGTGCGCTCCGTACAACTGAGGCAGGGCGCACACGGCAGATGCTTATAAATCGACATGGCGTCCATGACTGACCGCTCCTCTTATGTAACTCATACTCCTTCGTGGGCCCGGCGGATTCTCAGGGCAACCATCTGCACCCGCCTCCGCCGCTCTTCCAGTTCCTCGGGAGTGGCCTCTGACACATAGTTCTCACAGACATATACCGTTCCCTCCGGAGCCTCAATGACCTGGCTAACCTCCGCGTTGTCCCACAGCCACTTGATCAGCTCCGGCGTCATCTTCCTGGGCAGTCGTTCCATCTTACTAAAATCTGTTGCCATACTCCTGTAACCCCCTTCTCCTGATCTGTATGCGCAATGCAGATTGTCCTATCTCTGGTTCTCAGCTTTGAGTAAAACTCATTACGACAGCTTTAAACCGCCAATTTGAATCTGAGTGAAGATCGTAAAGGCGATCTCAATGAAAAGCAGGTAGATGGTATACCAGCCCAGATTTTCTCTGGCAAATTTCTTCATACAAAACCAGCACACGACACCCGCAGCCCAGACCAAAATGGTCCACCATGTAATAATCAAGGCTCTCACCCCCTACCTTGTCCTCCCTGTGACCACGTGGTAAAATGCGGTCGAAAGGAGATTCATCATAATGGATAAAGTCAAAATTCCGGAAATTTACTTCGATCATAAAACTATCCGTTTTTTGCGCTACATAAAATGGCACAAAAACTGTACGGAAGGGAAAATCATAGACCGGTTTCACGACAGCTCATATAGCATGGAGTTAATCAATATGTGTCTGGCTGGATATCTTGTAGCTACTCGACCCGATGGGACACATACCGATTTCCGAGACGGAAAATATAATACCGCGTATAATTTTCGCTACTGGGTCACACCAAAGGGCCGAAAAGTTCTTGATGACCGTTTCGATCGACTTTGGCAGTGGTCCGTTCCTACATTGATTTCCGTAGCAGCGTTGATCATCAGCATCATATCCGCAGTACATCCAGGTATTATAAGCGTAATGCTTATGAACTGATATTTGAGCTTATAATGCCGTAATGATGGCGATAATGCTGATTGCGGTCGAAATAACAGACATCACAGCAGAGATCACCGCAATAGTCCGTGTCCTGTCTGCGCAGGAAGCGCCGTACATCATTTGTTCGCTGATCCACTGTGCGTTGAATACCTGCTCACCGTTTACCTCTACAATTCCAGGCATTTTCATTTGTTCTCACCTCCTCCCGCCACTCAGCGTCTTTGCTGGGTGGCCTCTTTAAGCCGACCGATTGTCCTGCACATTGGAAACTGCTGCCTCCTGCGCAATCACCATACTTTTCGCAAGGAGGATCATTACGTCCTTGTTTTGTTCTGACAACTCACCGAAAATCGTTTCCATGACTGCATTTCTACTGTCCATTGATATTCCTCCTTCCAAAATAACTCCTTATTGATTTTCTGGGTAAATAATATATCAATAATTGATTGTTGTCAAGGGGGACTCTTGACTTTTTTATCATCAGTTGATATTCTGTTAGACGAGGTGATGATTTGAATAGTCGTATTCGCGAATTACGAAAGGCGCTGGGACTGAGTCAAAAGGACTTTGCCAGCAGGATCGGTCTGAAGCAAAATGCCATCAGCTACATGGAGAAAGATGGCGCGACCGTTACGGAACAGAACATCAAAACCATTTGCGCACAATTCAGCGTCAACGAGGCTTGGCTGCGTTCCGGTGATGGCGGCATGTTTCTTGAGCAGGATAAAAAGCAAAAGGAATTTTTTGATATATTCAACGGGCTATCTCCTGTTCTGCAAGACTATCTTATCAAGACAGCGAAGGAACTGCTGGAAGCTCAAACGAAGCTGACAGAGACTCAGGACCAGAGCGACCAAACCGAGTAGCTTGGCATCGAATATTTGTTCTGTATAGTTTAGCAGAACCGTGTTCCTATAAACCGGACTATGCGAACCGTTTTACAACATAATGTTTTATTTTCCTGGATACCACTGCTTGCCACTATGCAAACTGTGTAAAATGGTGTAGAATGGGCAGTATCTGGAATGGAAAGTAAGAAATTCCAACTACCGAAACAGATCAAAAGGAGGAAAAGCACAATGGGACTGATGAACAAACTGGGAAACGCCGTAGGCGGCAACCTTGCACAGGGCCTTCTTGGCAACATGAGTGAAGTGGACTCCGCCGCTCTGGAAAAGGAATTCGGCGCCTATCTGATGGAGGGCGAGACCATCCAAACCGGCTTCAAGCTGGTCCGGGACGCCCTGGTTATCACGGACAAGCGCATTCTGGACTTCGACAGGCAGGGTGCCACCGGTCAGAAAATGCGTGTGGACTCCATCTACCTTCGGTCTGTCTACCATGTGACCGCTGAAACCGCCGGTTTTGGGATGGACGACAGTGAACTGACCATTGACTACATCACCACACCGCATCTGAAATCCAACAACCCGCAATACGCCAGCAAGAAGTTTGAATTTCCCAAGAAGTACAATATTCAGGGCCTGTATAAAATGCTTCAGGAGCTGGCCTATTCCAACTACGTGGAACTCAATCAATAAGAGAAAGGCACGCTGGGCGCTGGACTTTCGCCTGCTCCAACCGGACCGCACCAGATGCCCGTAAAACCTGGCGCAGTCAAGCACCAGGTTTCCTTTTTTCCCAACGTATATGAGCACAAGAGAGGTTAAGAGAGAAAGGAGTGTGCTTATATGGGTTTGCAATTTCGCAAAAGCAAGAAAATCGGCCCTTTCCGTATTACAGCCAGCAAGTCCGGAGTAAGCTATAGCGTAGGAGGCAAAGGGTACCGTGTGACCAAGCAGGCCAACGGCAAAGTGCGCCAAACTTACTCCATCCCCGGGACGGGCATCAGCTACTCAGAAACCGTCGGCACCTCCAAGAAAAAGCAGAAGAAGCCGCGCATCCCCGGCTATGTCCCTCCATCCAACCAATCCGGAAACCAGGACGGCCATTCCGCGCCAACGGGACCCAAAAAGCACAGGAAGAAGCTGCCCATTATCATTGCGGTCGCCATTGTCCTTCTGTTTTCCTCCTGCGTAGCCGCACTGTCTGGCGAGGACGACCCGTCTACACCTGCCGCAGCATCGACTTCCGCCGTCTCCTCTGAACCAGTCGAAGCCACGACTTCTGCTGCATCGTCCGCCTCCGCAAGCTCCGTCACCCCGGAAGAAAGCGATCCGGAAACCACAAAAACGGATTCCAAGGAGGAAGAACCGGCTACCACTACGATCAAGACGGATTCTGACGACAAAACGACGTCTGAAAAAACAGAGTCAGCGGAAACCACGCCGGATGAAACCGAGGCAGAACCGGAACCTGCTGCGCCTGCCGCGACCCAGGAAACCGAAGATACCACAGAAACCGAAACCCGTGTCTGGATTCCCACCAATGGCGGGACCAAATATCACAGCAAACCAAACTGCAGCAGCATGAAGAACCCGAAAGAAGTTACCATTTCCGAAGCGAAGAACCGCGGCTTTACGCCTTGCGGCCGCTGCTATTAAACGATAACCGCCCCAGTGACAGACCACTGGGGCGGTAAAAGCATAGAGCATAGGAGGTGCCATTCACCATGGACTTATATGCAATCTACCTGCGGAAGAGCCGCATGGACCTGGAGGCGGAGGCCCACGGAGCCGGCGAGACGCTGAAGCGCCATGAGACCACTCTGCTGGCGCTGGCGAAGGAGCGCCGGTACCACATCGGGGAGATCTACCGGGAGGTGGTCAGCGGCGACACCATTGCCGGCCGGCCGGAGATGCAGCGGCTGCTGGCGGACGTCGAGTCGGGCAAGTGGCGGGGTGTCCTGGTGGTGGAGGAGAGCCGGCTGGCCCGCGGCGACACGATGGACCAGGGCCGGGTCCAGCAGGCCTTCTACTACTCGCACACCTATATCATCACGCCCAACCGCATCTTTGACCCGGACAACGACGCGGATCAGGAGTACTTTGAATTCGGGCTGTTCATGAGCCGCCGGGAGTACAAGATGATCAACCGCCGGCTGAACGCGGGACGGCTGGCCTCAGCCCGGGAGGGCAAGTGGGGCGGCGGACGCTGTCCCTACGGCTACCGGAAGGTGAAGCTGCCCCGGGAGAAGGGGTACACGCTGGAGGTGGTTCCGGAGGAGGCCCAGGTGGTGCGGTCCATTGTCCAGTGGTACCTGGAAGGGCTGCCGGTCTACGGGATCGCAGGCAACCTCAACGCGGCCGGGATCCTCACTGCCCGGGGGCAGTCGTGGACGCCACCCACCGTCTACACCATTCTGGACAACCCGGTGTACGCCGGCCTGATCCGCTACGGGTACCGGAAGGTGGACCAGCGCCCCAACGGGACCAAAACCCACTACCACGCGCCGGAACAGCTGGGAGTCAATCTCTTTCCCGGCCGGCACCCGGCCATCATCACCCCGGAGGAACGGGAGGCCATCCGGCGCAAGCGGGGCGTCCGGTCCAGCCACCCGGGCCCAACTCACACGACGCTGAAAAATCCCTTTGCCGGGCTGTGCTACTGCTCTGACTGCGGCCGCATGATGGTGCGGAGCCTGGGCCGTCACGGGGAATCCCGTCTGTGGTGCAAGGAGTACCACTGCACCACCGGCACCGTCGGCGAGAAGAAGGTGGAAGCCCTGCTGCTGCGCACCCTGCGGGAACGGCTGAAAGAGCTGGAGATCCCGGACGCCAAGGGCGCGGCAGATCACGACACTGAGGCGGCGCTGCTGGAAAAGGGCGTGGAGTCGGCCCGGAAGGAGCTGGAGTCGGTGCGCGGCCAGCAGGAACGGGCCTTCGATCTGGTGGAGCAGGGCGTGTACACACCGGACGTGTTCACCGAGCGTATGCGGACCCTGGCCGCCCGGGAGGGCGCGCTGCGGGAACAGCTGGACACCCTGCAGGAGCGGCTCCGGGACCTGGACACCGCCGCCCTCCGGCGCAGAGAGCTGATCCCCAAAATCAAGCGGGTACTGTCCCTCTACTCCACCCTGAACAGCGCCCAGGAGAAAAACGAGCTGCTGAAGGAGGTCCTGTCCGCCATCATCCTGCACCACCCGGTCCACACCACCGAGCTGTCCCTGAAAATCTACTACCTTATTTGACTGCCCAGGGAGTCTATTTTGCATGTGTTCATACGAAAAAAATCTACGACTCCTGCCAGGCAAAGGATTGTGTAGAGGATCTGCGGCTGTATCCGACGGCATCCTCCCAGCCCATCATTGACAGCGCCATGTCCCTGCGGGCCGGGAGCGCCACGCTGCTGTACGTGTACATGGACGTCCAGCCGGTGGGCCTGGGGCGCGGGTACTACACGGTAGACATGCGCTTTTTCTACCGGATCACGGCGGAGGCCACGGCGGGCTGCGCCAAGTGCGCGCCCATCACGGGACTGGCGGTCTTTGACAAGCGGTCCATTCTCTTCGGCAGTGAGGGCCGCTCCAAGCACTTCAGCAGTGAAAATTCCTGCCAGAAGCTGGACTGCGCCACCCTGCCCTGCGACGCCAATCTGCCCACGGCGGTGTGCGAGGCGGTGGACCCGCTGATCCTGTCCATGCGGCTGGTGGACTGCTGCGCCCACCCCGGCTGCTGCTGCGAGCTGCCGGTGAGCGACGTCCCTCAGGCCATTCTCTCCGCCTTTGACGAGGAGATCAGCTTCGCGGACAACACAGCCAAGCGGATCTACTGCACCCTGGGTCAGTTTTCCATCCTGTACATGGAGCGGGACTCCCAGCTGCAAATCCCCATGTATGACTACTGCATGCCGGGGAAGGAGTGCAACTGCGAGCCCTGTGACGACGATCCCTGCGACGTATTCCAGCAGGTGGACTTCCCGGTGGGGGACTTCTTCCCGCCCAACACCACCGATGACATTTCCCCTGCCAGCCGCTTTTACAACAGAACATAAAACTGTTTTCCCGTACTTTTCGGCGTCCGTTTACCGGGCGCCTTTTTCTCGCAGCGCTTCCCGCGGTAGCTATTGCACTTCCATCGGCTTTTCGCTATAATTTAGGGATTACTAGAGAGAAGTGAGCGTTCCCGCTCAGGTTAGGTGAGTTTATGAAAGTCATTATTGTCGGTTGCGGAAAAGTGGGCTACACCCTGGCGGAGACCCTCAGCAACGAGGGCCATGACATCACCGTGGTGGACAGCAGCGCCCAAAAGCTGGAGGGACTGGCCAACAGTCTGGACGTCCAGTGCGTGACGGGAAACGGCGCCAGCTACCGGGTGCTGGAGGAGGCCGGCGTGTCCCAGTGCGACCTGGTGATCGCGGCCACCAGCAGCGACGAGGTGAACATGCTCTGCTGCCTCATCGCCCGGAAGGCCGGCCACTGCCGCACCATTGCCCGGGTGCGCAACCCGGAATACTCGGAGAGCCTCCGGTTCATCCAGGACGATCTGGGCCTTTCCATGGCCATCAATCCGGAGTACAGCGCGGCCATCGCCTGCTACCATCTGATCCGCACCCCCGGTGCGGTGGATCTGGATCCCTTCGCCAAGGGCCGGGCCCAGATCATCACCATGGACCTGCCCCAGAACTCCGCCTGGGCGGGCCGTTCCCTGATGGAGGTCTCCCGGGCCAGCTCGGTACCCTTCCTGCTGTCCATCATCATGCGCAACAAGTCGGTGCTGATCCCGGACGGCTCCACGGTGCTCCGCGGCGGGGACCGGATCTCCCTGATCCTGGACATGAAGCACATGGCCACGGTGATGCGCCGGATCGGCATCCAGACCCGGCCCATCAAGTCGGTGCTCATCATCGGCGGCGACACCATGGGCTACTACCTGGCCCGGAAGCTGACTGAGGCCCACATCAAGGTGAAGCTGATCGAGCCGGACCGGGACCGCTGTCTGGAGCTGAGCGACCTGCTGCCCCGGGCCACCATCATCAACGGCGTGCCCACCGACGAGCGACTGCTGCTGGAGGAGGGCATCTCCTCTACCGACGCGGTGTGCGCCCTGCTCCAGAGCGACGTGGAGAACATTATGATCGCCGTCTTTGCCAGCAAGCGCTCCTCCGCCAAGGTGATCACCCGGATCAACAAGGCCACCTTCGGCGGCGTGGTCAATGAGCTGCCCATCGGCTCGGTGATCACCCCCAAGTCCCTGACCGCCGAGAATATCATCCGCTACGTGCGCACCATGCGCCGGCCCCATCTGGACAGCGACATCGAGTACGTCTACCAGCTGGCCGGCGGCAAGGTGGAGGCGGTGTCCTTCTCCATCAAGAGCGAGTGCCGGCTGACCGGTACTCCCATCCGGGATCTGCCCATCCGGAAAGGCGTGCTGATCAGCGCCATCATCCGGCAGAACAACGTGATCATCCCCTCCGGTCAGGACCAGATCCTGCCCAAGGACGAGGTGATCATCGTCACCACCCGCTGCGGCATCAGTGACATCTCGGATATTTTGAAGCAGTAACCCGGAGAACGACACATGAACTATATTACGATACTGAATATACTGGGCTGGATCGTTGCCTCGGAAGGCGTGATGATGCTCCTGCCCATGGCCTGCGCCGCTCTCTATCGGGAGCCGACGGGCCTCTATTTTGTCCCGGTGGCAGTGGCCTGCGTGGCAGTGGGCCTGCTGATGACCCGGATCAAGGCGAAGAACAAGCGCTTTTACGCCCGGGAGGGCTATGTGGCGGTGGCCCTGGCCTGGATTGTACTGCCCCTGCTGGCCGCCATTCCCTTCACTGTCGCCGGCGAGATCCCATCCTACCTGGACGCCGTGTTCGAGATGGTCTCCGGCTTCACCACCACCGGCGCCACCATTCTGGGGGACGTAGAGGCCCTGAGCCGCTGCATGCTGTTCTGGCGGGCCTTTACCCAGTGGATCGGCGGCATGGGGGTGCTGGTCTTTCTGATGACCATCCTGCCCCTGATGGGCGGCGGGTCCAGCTTCTCCATGATGCAGGCGGAGAGCCCGGGTCCCAGCGTGTCCAAGCTGGTGCCCCACCTGAAGGAGAACGCCCGGAAGCTGTACAAAATCTACATCGGCCTGACCCTGGCGGAGTTTGTCCTGCTGCTGTTCGGACGGATGCCGGTCTTTGACGCCCTGTGCAACACCTTCTGCACCGCCAGCACCGGCGGCTTCGGCGTCTGGAACAGCTCCATCGGCGGCTACTCCACCTATCTCCAGGTGGTCATCACCGTGTTTATGATCCTCTTCGGCGCCAACTTCGCCTTTTTCTTCCTGTGTACCCTGCGCCGCTTCCGGGACGCCCTGCGGATGGACGAGATCAAGTGGTACCTGGGCCTGATGCTGGGCGCCATTCTGCTCATCGCCCTGGACGTGTGGTGGAAACAGGGAGGTTCCTTCCTCTACAACTTCCAGCAGAGCGCCTTCCAGGTGGCCAGTATGATGACCTCCACCGGCTTCTCCTCCTATAACTTTGACCTATGGCCCGCGTTCTCCAAGGCGGTCCTGTTCTGCGTCATGTGTATCGGCGCCTGCGGCGGCAGTACCGGCGGCGGTATCAAGGTCAGCCGGGTGCTGCTCTACTTCAAGAGCGGCTACCGGTTCATCCGGGAGCTGATCCATCCCAAGGAGGTGGGCGTGGTCCGGCTGGACGGCAAGAAGCAGGCCGCCTCGGTGATCAGCAATGCCATGGTCTTTCTGATCTTCTACATCGGCATCTACATGTTCTCTTTCCTGCTGCTCTCCCTGGACTGCGACAGCTTCGCCGCCAACTTCACCGCTGTCGCCGCCACCATCAACAACACCGGCCCCGGTTTCGACCTGGTAGGGCCTGCCTGCAACTACGCCTTTTACAATCCGCTGTCCAAAATCGTCCTCATCTTCGACATGCTGGCCGGACGGCTGGAGTTATTCCCCATCCTGATTCTGCTGCTGCCCTCCACCTGGAAGCGGTGAGCGCAGTCAAACCAACCCTCTGGAGGAACGCAAATGGTCATTCAAGAATCCGCTGAAAACTACCTGGAAGCCATCCTGAAGCTCAAACGGGAGCAGGGCAAAGTGCGCTCCATCGACATCGTCCACGCCATGAACTACTCCAAGCCCAGCATCAGCCGTGCCATGCGGCTGCTCCGGGAGAACGAGTACATCACCATGGACAAGGAGGGCTGGATCGAGCTGCTGCCCAAGGGCGAGCAGATCGCCCACGAGATCCTGGAGCGCCACGAGCTGATCAGTCAGTGGCTGATCATGCTGGGGGTAGATCCCGAGATCGCGGTCCAGGACGCCTGCAAAATGGAGCACGACCTGAGCCCGGAGACCTTTGAGAAGCTCAAAGAGCACATCGCCAAGGAACATCCGGAGCTCTGACCGGAAAACCACCAACAAACGCAAAAAAGGACCGCAGTGTGTAAAAAAGCACTGCGGTCTTAGTCTGTCAAAAGCGTTGGGCTTAGAACGGTCTCACCGAGTTCCGTCATCCACAGATGACGGAATCAAATCCAGTTCGGTCATTTCCGGGGGCATGTACCTCGGAAATGACACTTCTCATGGCGGACAGGGCGACTTTTGCGCTGGCAATCGAGTCCTGTCCGCCATGCAATCCTTTTGTCGGAAAAGGCTCCTGACCTTTTCCGACAGAGAAGCACTGCGGTCTTTTGCGTCCGATACGGTCGATTTTACGTGTTCTGATTGGTCTGATGGAACTGTTTCAGGTTGCCGGTCTTACCGTTGCGGCGGTCCAGAGCATCTCCCAGGGCCTCCGCCGGAACGCCCTTGCAGACCATCATCACCATCAGGTGGTAGATCAGGTTGGCCAGTTCCTCGGCGATGCCCTGACGGTCCCCGCCCTTGGCGGCGATGAGCAGCAGGCTGCACGCCTCGCCCACCTTCTTGAGGATCTTATCCAGCCCTTCCCGGAACAGGTAGGCGGTGTAAGCGCCCTCTTCGGCCGCCGTCTGCCGGTCCCGGATGACCTGGAACAGGGCGTCCACCGGCTGCCCCTCGGTCTGACAGCGGACGTTCAGGGCCTCCATGACGGCGGTAAAGGGCACGTCCTCCTGGCCCAGCAGCACCGTGACGTGGTAGAGCACGTCGCACAGCTCGCCCAGCAACTCCTCCTGATCGTCGTTTTTGGCGGCGATGACGGTCTCAAAGCACTCCTCGCCGCACTTTTTGAGGATCTTGTTCAGACCCTCCCGGTACAGGTAGTTGGTGTAGGATTTCTCCCCACCGTCGTGGGTTTTCCGGTCCAGGATCACATCGTACTGCTCCTGGAGCGCGTTTTGAATCTGCATACGTCCTCACTCCTCCCAGATGTCGTTGAAAAAGCAGCTGCGCCGGCCGGTGTGGCAGGTGGGACCCTTGGGGTCGCAGAGGTAGAGAAGGGTGTCGGTGTCGCAGTCGGTGACGATCTTCTTCACGAAGAGGAAGTTGCCGCTGGTCTCCCCTTTGTTCCACAGCTTCTGCCGGCTGCGGCTCCAGAACCAGGCGGTATGGGTCTCCAGGGTCTTCTGATAGGCCTCCTCATTGGTGTAGCCCAGCATGAGAATGTCTTTGGTGGCCCGGTCCTGGATGATCACCGGGATCAGGTCGGATTTCGCAAACAGATCTTTTGTCTCAACCATCGTCCTCACCTCACTGGAATGTCTCGGGTCCGCAGGTAGTCCTTGACCTGGGGCACCGTCAGCTCGCCGAAATGAAACAGGGATGCCGCCAGGGCCGCGTCTGCGTCCGCCTGCTCGAACACCTCGCTGAAGTGCTCCAGAGCGCCGCAGCCGCCGGAGGCGATCACCGGAATGCGGACGGCATTGGTCACCGCCCGGGTCATCTCCAGGTCAAAGCCTTTTTTGGTGCCGTCGGCGTCCATGCTGGTCAGCAGGATCTCGCCGGCGCCCAGGGCCTCCCCTTTTTTGGCCCACTCGATGGCGTCCAGACCGGTGGGGGTCCGTCCACCGGCCACCACCACCTCATAGGACCCGTCGGGCCGCCGGCGTGCGTCGATGGCCAGCACCACGCACTGGCTGCCGAAACGCTCCGCCGCCCGGGAGATGAGGGTGGGGTCCTTCACCGCCGCCGAGTTGACGCTGATCTTGTCCGCGCCCGCCCGGAGCAGCTGCTGAAAGTCCTCCAGGGTGCGGATGCCGCCGCCCACGGTGACCGGTACAAAGACCTGCTTGACGGTCTCACGGACCACGTCCGCCACCGTCTTGCGGGCCTCATAGGTGGCGGTGATGTCCAGAAAGACGATCTCATCCGCGCCCTGCTGGGAGTAGTAGGTGGCCAGCTCCACCGGGTCGCCGGCGTCCCGGATGTTGACAAAGTTGACGCCCTTGACCACCCTGCCGACCCGGACGTCCAGGCAGGGAATAATTCGTTTCGCTAACATAGTCGCCCTCCTTACGGGTTGTCCTGGCTGCCGCAGTCGGCCACCGCCTGGGCCAGGTCGATGGTACCGGCGTAGTAGGCCTTGCCAATGATGGCGCCGTAGAGCCCCATGGCGTTCAGGCGCCGGATATCCTCGTTGTTGGACACGCCGCCGGAGGCGACGATCTGGCAGGATACCGCCTGCTGGAGCCGCTCCAGCGCGTCAAAGGAGGGCCCGGAGAGCATCCCGTCGGTGGCAATGTCGGTGAAGATCAGGGTTTTCACACCCCGCCGCTCCATGTCCCGGGCGAAGTCCAGGTAGTGCAGGCCGCTGCCCTCCACCCAGCCGGCGGTTTTCACCTCGCCGTTCAGGGCGTCGCAGCCCACCGCAATCCGGTCGCCGTACCGCTCCACCGCCGCCTGGACGAAGTCGGGGTCGCTGACCGCCGCAGAACCGATGACCATCCGCCAGACGCCCATGGCGTCCACGGCCTCCAGATCTTCCATGGTGCGGATGCCGCCGCCCATCTCGATCTGCATGCCCGAGCGCTCCGCCACCTTCCGGACGATGGGCCCGTTGACCCGGGTACCGCTCTTGGCGCCGTCCAGGTCCACCATGTGGATCACCCGAGCGCCCGCCGCAGCGAAGGCCTGCGCCACCGTCACCGGGTCCTCGGCCACCTGGTGGACCGTGTCAAAATCTCCCTTCCGAAGCCGGACCACCTTCCCGTCTTTCAAATCAATGGCAGGTTCCAGGATCATCGTGTCAGCCCTCCAAAGTTCTTCAAAATCTGCATCCCGATCTCTCCGGACTTCTCCGGGTGGAACTGGGTGCCAAATATAGTTCCGTTCTGTACTGCCGCCGTCACCGGGGTGCCGTAGTCGGTGCTGGCGATGACGTACTTCGGGTCCGCCGCGTTGCCGCAGAAGCTGTGGACAAAGTACACGTAGCACCCCTCTTCCAGCCCGTCAAACAGCGGAGACGGGTTGGGAAAGCACAGGCTGTTCCAGCCGATGTGAGGCAGCTTCAGACCGGTCTCGATCCGCTCCACCCGGCCAGGGACGAATCCCAGTCCCGGGGTCTCACGGACCTCGTCGCCGGCGTCAAAGAGCAGCTGCATCCCCAGGCAGATGCCCAGAATGGGCTTGCGCTGGGCCTGAAGCCGCAGCTCCTGAGCCATACCGCTGCGGGCCAGCTTCTCCGCCGCGTCGGGAAAGGCGCCCACACCGGGCAGGATGATGCCGTCCGCCCGCTCCAGCTCCGCCGGATCCGCCGTCACCCGGGTCTCAAAGCCCAGGTAGTGCAGGGCGTTGTTGACGCTCATCAGGTTGCCCACGTCATAGTCAATTACCGCAATATACCCCATTTACAACACTCCCTTTGTGGAAACGACGCCGCTTCCCTCCTGGCGCACCGCGTCCCGCACCGCCATGCCGAAGCTCTTGAACAGGCCCTCGGTGATGTGGTGGGCGTTGCAGCCGTAAAAACACTTCTGGTGAAGGGTGATGCCGGCGTTGACGGCCACGGCCCGCATAAACTCCCGGGTCAGGCAGCTGTCGTAGCTGCCGATCTGAGCCTGGGGCATCTCCGCGTCAAAGACCAGGTAGGGCCGGTTGGAGAAGTCCAGTGCGGTGAAGGTCAGTGCCTCGTCCATGGGCACGTAGCTGCTGCCGAAGCGGCGGATGCCCTGCCGGTCGCCCAGGGCCTCCTTCAGGGCCAGGCCCAGGCAGATGCCCACGTCCTCCACCGTGTGGTGGCCGTCCACCTCCAGGTCACCCGTGGCCTGCACCGTCAGGCCGATTTTGGCGTAGAAGCCGAAGGCGGTGAGCATGTGGTCAAAAAAGCCGATGCCGGTGTCCACCCGGACCTCACCACCGTCCAGGTTCACCGTCAGCTGAATCTGTGTCTCTTTGGTGTTGCGCTCGATGGCGGCGCTGCGTGCCATGGCAATCCCTCCAGAATCATTCAAAACGCACTTTGATGGCGTTGGCGTGGGCGGTCAGGTGCTCGGTCTCGGCAAAAGTCTCGATCTCCCTGTGGATGCCGGACAGGGCGTTCTGATCGAACTCCATGACGCTGGTCATCTTCAGGAAGCTGTCCACCGACAGGGGCGAGAAAAAGCGCGCCGTCCCCGAGGTGGGGAGCACGTGAGCGGGCCCGGCGAAGTAGTCCCCCAGAGGCTCGGGCGCCCAGTGGCCCAGAAAGATGGCGCCGGCGTTTTTCACCTTGGGCAGCAGGGCTCGAGGCTCCGCAGTGCAGATCTCCAGATGCTCCGGCGCGATCAGATCGGCCAGCTCCGCGCACCGGTCCAGGGTGTCGCAGAGGATGATGGCGCCGAAGTTGGCAAAGGACTGCTCCATGATCTCGCTGCGCTCCAGATAGGCCATCTGCCGCACCAGCTCCCGGTCCACGGCCTCGGCCAGCTCCGGGCTGGTGGTCAGCAGCATGGGCGAGGCCAGCTTGTCGTGCTCGGCCTGGCTCATCAGGTCCGCCGCCACGAACTTGGGATTGGCGGTCTCGTCGGCCACGATGAGGATCTCCGAGGGTCCGGCCACCATGTCGATGTCCACGGTGCCGTAGGCCATCCGCTTGGCGGCGGCCACGTAGGCGCTGCCGGGACCCACCAGCTTATCCACCCGTGGGATAAATCCGGCGCCGTACATCAAAGCCGCCACAGCCTGGACGCCGCCGACGCCGATCACCCGGTCCACACCGGCGATCTTCGCCGCCGCCAGCACCGCCTGATTCAGGTTTTCGGTGGGCGGGGTGACCATGACGATCTCCTCCACCCCGGCGACCTTCGCCGGAACCGCGTTCATCAGCACGCTGGAGGGATAGGCCGCCGTGCCGCCGGGGACGTAGATGCCCACCCGGGTCAGGCCCCGGACGATGCGCCCTACCCGGCCGCCGTCGGGGTTGGTCCACTCCACGGTCCTGCACAGCAGGTGCTCGTTGTAGTCCCGGATATTGCCGGCGGCGTGCTCCATGGCCCGGATCAGCGCCGGGTCGCAGGCGTCATAGGCCGCCTGGAGCTCCGCCGGCGTAAATTCCCGGGGCTCCGCGCCGTCCAGCTTGAGGCTGTACTCCCGCACCGCCTCAAAGCCGCGCTCCCTGACGTCCGCCATCATCTCCGCCGCCGTCCGGTTGATCTCCTGGCCGATCTCAGCGGCTCTGGAGCGGAGGGCGGCGATCAGTTCCACTTCCGCGGTACCGTCTGCCTTTACGATTCTAATCATGTTCTCTTACCCTTCAATATACTGCTCGCACTTCTGGATGAAGTCCAGAATCTCGTTTTTGTAGAGCTTCATGCTGGCCGTGTTGACGATCAGCCGGGCGCTGATGGGCGCCACCGTCTCGATGGGCACCAGGCCGTTGGCCTTCAGTGTGGCGCCGGTCTCCACGATGTCCACAATGGCGTCGGCCAGCCCCAGGATGGGCGCCAGCTCCACGCTGCCCTCGATCTTGATGATGTCCACGTCCATGCCCTTGGCGGCGAAGAACGCCTTGGTCACCGCCGGATACTTGGAGGCGATGACCCGGGTCTTGTAGGTCCCGTAGAAGTCACTGCCCTTCTTCACCGCCAGGGCGAAGCGGCACTTGCCGAACCGGAGGTCCAGGACCTCGAAAAAGCTGCCGCCCTGCTCCATGATGGTGTCCTTGCCCACGATGCCCAGGTCACAGATGCCGTGCTCCACGTAGGTGATCACGTCCGGCGCCTTGGACAGCACCGCGTCCAGCGGGTAGTTGGGGATGGAGTGGACCAGCCGCCGTCCCGGATCCTTGATGGGACTGCAGTCCAGACCGGCCCGTTCAAACAGCTCCACACTCTTGTCCTGGAGCCGGCCCTTGGTCAGGGCAATGCGCAATCTGTCTCTCATACCGACACCTCCCGCTGTCCCTTGCTGTCCAGAATAATCACTTTGCTGACGCCGTGCTCCCGGGCCATGTTCATGGTGCTCTCCAGCCGCATGCAGGGCGAGAGCTGACAGGTGCCCTCAGGCAGGTGGTCCACGATGGACAGGGCCCAGCCCAGCAGCTCGGGGTCGTAGTGGATGACGGTCTCCACCGAGGGCAGCTCCGCCTTGGGCAGGCAGGATGCCAGGGCGTCCACATCCACTGCAAAACCGGTGGCCTGGGCAGGCCGGCCGAAGTAAGTGGCCAGATTGTCGTAGCGTCCGCCGGAGAGGACCGCCACACCGGCGCCCTCGGCGTAGCCCCGGAAGATGACCCCGGTGTAGTAGTCCAGCTGGTGGACCATGCCCAGGTCGAACTTGACGTGCTCGCCGAAGCCGGCGGTGCACAGGGTCTCGTACAGGTTGCGCAGGTAGGTGGTCACCTCAGAGGCGCCGCCCAGCAGGGACTCGGCCTCGTCCAGCACCTCCACGCCGCCGAAGAGGAAGATCAGACGCTTCACGGCTCCGCAGCCCGGCTGATTCTCGTAGGGCTGGAGGAAGTCGTTGAGGGCGGCGTAGTTCTTGCCCTCGATGAGGCAGCGCATCTTCTCCTCCTCTTCCTTGTCCATCTCCAGACGGTCGGCGAAGAGCCGGAAGATGCCCGCGTGGCCCAGCTCCACATGGAACTTCTCCAGGCCGCAGGTCTTCATGGCGTCCACCGCCGCGGCGATCACTTCCAGATCCGCCTTGATGCCGCCGGCGCCGATGAGCTCCACGCCGCACTGGGGAATCTCACTGTTCTCGCCCTTGTGGCCGGAGCTGGACCGGTAGACGTTGCCGTTGTAGTAGAACCGCCGGGGCAGCACCATATCCTTCAGCTTGGTACCGGCCACCCGGGCGATGGGCGTGGTCATATCCGGCCGCATGACGCAGATTTTACCGCTGCGGTCGATCACCTTGGTCAGGTTTTCCTGGGGAATGTTATTGCCCGCCAGGGTGAACACGTCGTAGTACTCCATATCCGGAGTGATAATCTCCGTGTAGCCCCGCCGGCGGAACAGCCGGGTCAGGTCGTTCTGCACACTGCGGCGCTCCATGCACTCCCCAAAGAGGCGGTCGCGGGTCCCCTCCGGGGTATTGGGAATGTATTTCATCCTTTACGCTCCTATCTTCAGAGGACGCGTTTCCTGCGCCCTTCACTTTAGCTCGCTAACACACTACCACGAACAGAGCGGAATGTCAACCGCTATTTTCCCTCAGTCGAACCGGGGCTCCCACTGGCCGGCCAGATACGCCTGGTAGCAGTGGAGCACCTGCTCGGGCGTCTGCTTGCCCAGGATCAGCGCCGGCAGGTCGTGGACGGGAAAATAAGCCCGCTCAGAGGTCTCCAGATTGGCGTGGAACTCGCCGCCGGTGACCCGGCAGAGGACGAACACCGTACACACCCCGTAGAAGCTGGCGGGCCGGTTGCGGAGATTCTGGCTGTCCAGTGAGACGATCCGGTAGGGCTCCACGTGGACCCCGGCCTCTTCCCAGGCCTCCTTGATGGTGTTGGAGCGGATGGTCTCGTTCTCGTCGCACCAGCCGCCGGGCATAGACCACTTGCCGTTGCGCTCCCGGACCAGCAGCACCCGGTCGCCGTCAAAAATGGCGGCCCGGGTGACGATCTTGGGCGTCTGATATCCCAGCTCCAGGGCGAACACATCCTTCATCCGGGCCGGCGGCAGGTCCAGCTCGTAGGCCGCCATCTCCGCCGCGATGTCCCGGATGCGCAGAAAGCGCTCCCGGTCAAAGTCGTTGGTGGTGTACTGGATGCCCGCCGCAGCCATGGCCTGGAGCTCCTTGGCCCACGCCAGCAGTTTCCCGTCCGCTCTTTCCATCTCGATCCGCCTCTCTCTCTAAAACAGGGTCAGCTGGCTGGTGTCGGGAATGTCATCCAGCGCCCCCATATACTTCAACTGCTCGATATGCGCCTTGGACACCTTGGGACAGGCGTCGGAGAGCTCCTCAATGGAGATAAACTCCCGGCCCTTCCGCTGCTCCACAATGGACTCCGCCGCCGCCTCGCCCAGACCGGGAATGGAGGTGAAGGGCGGGATCAGCTGATTGTGCGCCTCGTCCATGAGGAACTCGGTGGCGGCGCTCTTGTAGAGGTCCATCTTCCCAAAGGTGAACCCCCGGAGGTAGAACTCGTAGCACATCTCCAGCGTGGTGTACATCTTGTCCTCCACGTCGGAGATTTTGTCCTTGGCGCGGATCTCCTCCATCTTGGCCCTGCACACGTCCATCCCCTGGCACATACAGGTGGCGTCCACCGCCTTGGCCCGGATGGAGAAGTAGGCCGAGTAAAAGGCCAGCGGCCGGTGTACCTTGAACCAGGCGATGCGGAAGGCCATGGTCACATAGGCCACCGCGTGGGCCTTGGGGAACAGGTACTTGATTTTCCGGCAGGACTCAATGTACCACTCGGGGATGCCGTGCTCCTGCATCTCCTCCACGATGCCGTCAGGCCAGCTCTTGCCCTTGTGGATGACGCCCTTCCGGACCGCCTCCATGAACTTGAAGCTGCGCAGCTCATCCACGCCCATGGAGATCAGGTAAAGCATGATGTCGTCCCGGCAGCCGATGGCCTCGGTGACCGACGCGGTGCCCGAGAGGATCAGGTCCTTGGCGTTGCCCAGCCACACGTCGGTGCCGTGGGAGAAACCGGACAGCCGCAGAAGGGTGTCAAAGTTCTTGGGCTGGGTGTCGATGAGCATGCCCCGGGTGAAGGCGGTGCCGAACTCGGGAATGCCGCAGGAGCCGGTGGGCCCCAGCACCGGGTCGTTCTCAAAGCCCAGCACCTTGGAGCTGCAAAAGATGGACATGGTGTCCTTGTCGTCCAGCCGGATTTTTTGAGGGTCCACGCCGGTGAGATCCTGGAGCATCCGGATCATGGTGGGGTCGTCGTGGCCCAGCATGTCCAGCTTCAGCAGGTTGTCCTCCATGGAGTGGTATTCAAAGTGGGTGGTGATGATGTCCGAGTGGGGATCGTCCGCCGGGTGCTGCACCGGACAGAAGTCGTAGATCTCCTTGTCCGCGGGAATGACCACCATGCCGCCGGGATGCTGACCGGTGGTCCGCTTGACGTTGGTGCAGCCCTGGGCCAGCCGGGCCTCCTCCGCCTTGGAGACCTGAATGCCCCGCTCTTCCAGGTACTTGTGAACGTAGCCGTAGGCGGTCTGTTCCGCCACGGTGCCCACGGTACCCGCCTTGAACACGTGGCGCTCGCCGAACAGCTCAAAGGTGTGCTGATGGGCCTTGGCCTGGTACTCGCCGGAGAAGTTCAGGTCGATATCCGGCACCTTGGTACCGCCGTAGCCCAGAAAAGTCTCGAAGGGGATGTTGAAGCCGTCCTTGTCCAACAGCTCGCCGCAGACGGGACAGTACTTGTCGGGCAGGTCCGCTCCGCAGCCGTATTTCTCGATGTCCGTGTCAAAGTCCGAGTAGCGGCACTTGGGACAGCGGTAGTGGGGCGGCAGGCTGTTGACCTCGGTGATGCCCGAGAGGAAGGCCACGATGGAGGAACCCACACTGCCTCGGGAGCCCACCAGGTAGCCGTGCTCCATGGAGTCCGCCACCAGCTTCTGGGCGGACATGTAGATTACGTCGTACTTCCGCTGGATGATGCCGGGCAGCTCCAGGTCGATCCGGTCCTGGACGATCTGGGGCAGCTCGTCCCCGTAGAGCCGGTGGGCTTTCTCGTACACCAGCCGCTCCAGTTCCTCCGCCGAGTTCTCCAGCTTGGGCGCGAAGAGGCCCTTGGGCAAGGGCGGAATGGTGTCGCACATTTTGGCGATGTGGTTGGGGTCCTCCACCACTACCCGGCGGCACTCCGCTTCGCCCAGGTAGGCGAACTCCTCCAGCATCTCGTCAGTGGTTTTGAAGTAGATGGGCAGCTCCTTATCCGCGTCGGCAAAGCCGTTGGCGTTGAGGAGGATGTGCCGAAAGATCTCCTGCTCCGGGTCCAGAAAGTGGACGTCGCCGGTGGCGCACACCGGCTTGCCCATCTCCCGGCCCAGCTTCACAATGGTGCGGTTCAGGTCCCGCAGCCCCTCCTCGTCGGCGATCTGCCCTTTTTCCAGCAGGAAGTGGTTGTTGCAGATGGGCTGAATCTCCAGAAAGTCGTACCAGGCGGCGATTCTCCGCAGCTCGTTCCAGTCCTTGTGGTCCAGAATGGCCCGGAACAGCTCGCCCGCCGCGCAGGCACTGCCCACAATCAGGCCCTGCCGGTTGGCGTTGATCAGGCTCTTGGGCATGATCGGGTAGCGGGAAAAGTGCTCCAGGTGGGACAGGGAGATCAGCTTATAGAGGTTGCGCAGGCCGGTCTGGTTCTTGGCCAGCAGAATGACATGGCCCGGGCGCTGACGGCGCTTCACCGACGAGCGCAGCCGGAGCATGGCGTCGTTAATCTCACTGATGCGGTGGATTTTCAGGTCTCCCAGCATCCGCCGGAAGGGAATCAGCATGTAGCCCACCACCGCCGCGTCGTCGCAGGCGCGATGGTGGTTGAACGGGTCCAATTTTAAATGTTTGGCGACCGTATCGAGTTTATGATTTTTCAGATCCTTGAGCATGGCGCGGCACATGGGG